>Ga0315907_10000064_pt1 | contig 148985 bp, 127 predicted proteins | sample LakEriMetagenome_3_FD_203525 | JGI IMG/M metagenome (GOLD analysis project Ga0315907, IMG submission 203525) | Freshwater fungal communities from buoy surface, Lake Erie, Ohio, United States - Buoy 12 MA123 | ecosystem: Environmental > Aquatic > Freshwater > Lake > Lake biofilm | place: USA...
TTGCTCGGCGGGAAGCTTGCGGCGTCGGATGCTGGCCTTGCCACTGACCAGCAGGGCTTGCTCAATCCGGTCCTTGTCGATGAGCTGCGAGAACTGCGCCAAAGCATCGGCGGGCGCATGTTACAGGGTTGGGGCAAGCGTATTTTGGAGAAGGTGCAAAAGAAAAAGGGGACATGTTGAACACGCCCCCTTTTTACCGCCTACGCAGCAGCTATGGGCTTAACTGACTGGCATTACCCTTACGGAGCCTTTTTGGTTGGGTGCAATGCACCTTAGGCTTCTACTGGTGCTGCTAAGCGGGCGTAGTGCTGAATCAAGCCCAGCAACTCTTCATCCGAATATGGCTTACCGAGGTAGTTGTTAACGCCCAGCTCCATCGCATGCTCGCGGTGCTTTTCAGCAATGCGAGAGGTAATCATGATGATGGGCAGATCACGCAAGGCAGCATCCGCACGGATATTGCGGGCCAAGTCAAAACCATCCATACGGGGCATTTCAATGTCTGACAAGACCACAGTGGGCCGCTCTTCTTGCAAACGCTCCAGCGCTTGCAAGCCGTCTGCCGCCAACGATACGCGGTAGCCTTCGCGTTGCAACAAGCGCTGCGTGACGCGGCGCACGGTAATGGAGTCGTCCACCACCAGCACCAAAGGCACTTGGTTGGCGCCACCAGACACTGCCTTCATGCCGCCACCCAACTGCTGAGAGGCAGCGGGCTGTGCACCATCAGTGCTCTGAGACGTTTCAGGCTCTACACGGGCCAATACCTCGCGAACGTGATCACCATACACCGTAGTCAAAGCCACAGGGTTGTAGATCAACACCACAGCACCCGAGGCCAGCACCGACATCCCAGCCAAGCCCGGCAGACGCGACAGTTGTGGCCCAAGGTTTTTCACCACCACTTCCTGGTTGCCCAGCACTTCGTCCACGTGCAGGGCAACGCGCTGCGCCGCACTGCGGAACAGCACTACAGGGCGGTTCTTGCCCACGGTTTCGCGGCTACGGGTTGACGATTGCAACAAAGCACCCGCCCAGAAGAACGGCACCGCGTTATCGCCCTCACCATAGTGACCTGATGCGTATGCAGCATCCAGTTCAGCCAAGGGGGTTCTGCGCACCATTTCAACCAAGCTGGCAGGCACACCAATCGACAAGTCGCCAGCACGGAGCATGACCACCTGCGTGACGGCAGTCGTCAAAGGCAGTACCATGCGGAAGGCAGAGCCCTTGCCCGCCTCAGTGGTGGTCTGGATTCGGCCGCCCAAGGCGTTGATCTCTGCGCGCACCACATCCATGCCAATACCCCGGCCTGCAAGGCCCGTGACCTCGGAGGCAGTGGAAAAACCGGGCGTGTAGATCAGTTCAGCCGCTTCTTGGTCAGAAATATTGGCATCGGCTGCAATCAAACCCAAAGACACGGCTTTGGCCTTGATGCGCTCAATGTTCAAGCCCGCACCATCGTCACGGAACTCCACAGACACGTCGTTGCCTTCGTGGTGCAGGTCAATCGAGATGGTTCCCGACGCAGGCTTACCCTTGGCAGTACGGTCTTCTGGGTTTTCAATACCGTGCGCCACACAATTACGCAGCAAATGCTCAAAGGCTGGCGTCATACGGTCTAGCACGCCACGGTCCATCTCAATGGAGCCTCCCGTGATGTCCAGCTTGATTTGCTTACCGGTTTCTTTGGCAGCTTGTCGCACCACAGCGTACAAGCGCTCAGAAATTCCCTCAAACTCCACCATGCGGGTGCGCAGCAAATCGCGTTGCAGCTCACGGGCTTGACGGCCTTGGGCGATCAAATCGTCCTCAGCGCCTTCCATGGAGCGCTGCAAATTGCGCTGCACCGTGGCCACGTCGTTGACCGACTCGGCCATCATGCGGGTCAGTTCTTGCACACGGGTAAAGCGGTCAAACTCCAACGGGTCGAATCCTGCAGCAGAATCCTTGGACAAAGCCAAGCGCGACTGCATCTGTGACTCAGCTTGCAGCTCAATGTCACGCAACTGCTGGCGCAAGCGATCCAAGTTACCCGACAGATCTGACAGCGAACTGCGCAACTGGCCCAAACGTACATCCAAGCGTGAGCGTGAGATCAAGACCTCACCAGCCTGGTTGATCAAGCGATCCAGCAACTGCGCACGTACGCGCACCGACTGGTTGCCCACCACACGCACGGGTGCCAACTGGGCCGCAGCGGGCAAGCGCACGGGCGCCAAAACCTCTGGCTTGGGTGCTGCTGCGCCGATAACCGAAGGTGGTGGTACAGGCACTACCGGTGTAGGTGGTGCGTCGACTGCGGACTCGGCAGGCATTTGCGCGCCGGCATTGCACAGTGCATCAAAGTTGGCCTGCAAGGCATCAAATGTGCCCAGCAATGGTTCGACCTGATCGGCGCGAACGGCATCGGCGTCGATCTGTTCAATAGATGACTCAAGCCTGTGGGCCATTTCGCCCAAACGCATGGCACCCGCCAAACGCGAACTGCCCTTGAGGGTGTGCAAAGCACGCAGTACCTCGTTACGTGCCCCGGTATTGCTTGGGCTCGCAGCCCATTGGCGCAGTGCGGTGCCTAGTTGCGGCAACAACTCAGCAGCCTCTTCCTCAAAAATCGGGAACAGGTCGGGGTCGATGACGTCGATAGCATCAATGTCGTCGTCAATGTCATGGGCTACCTGCAAGACCGCTTCTTCAACAGGCACTGCACCTGCATGCACTACCGATAGGGCAGGTGCCACAGGACCTGATGGCACCACAGACAGTACCGGTGCTTCAGGTTCGGACACAACTGCTTCAGCCTCTGCTGGCTCGTCTATTTGAGCTGGCTCAACCGCATCTTCTTCAAACGGAGATACGGTGCTGCTGACTTCGGTTTGCAGAATTTGGCGTAAGGCCTCCAAAATTTCTGCGTTAGGCTCTTTGAGGAAGCCCGCTGCAAACTGGTGGAGCAAGCGGCGAATGTCCTCTGACGCGGCCATGAACACGGCAGCCTGCTCTGGCACGCCGCGCGACTGCAGCTGTGCATGCAGCAAAGCATGCTCTAGCGAACGGGCCATCTCAGACAAGGCATTGAAGCCCACCGTAGCAGAGCTTCCGCTAAGCGAGTGGGCTAAGGCAACCGCAGTGTCTGGCAGCGGCCTGTGAAGCTCTAACGACCACTCTTGCAAAGAAGTCACCAAACGGCGTGACCATTCATCGGCTTCGTTCAAAAATACGTTGTAAAGCGGCAGGCCAATACGCAATGTATCAATGACCTTGACGGCCTCGTCTGCGCTTTCAAGGGCTGGCTCAATTGATGGCAATTCGGCCTCTGGCACCACAGCCACCTCTGGCTGCAATACATCCAAACCATCTATAGGGGGCAAAGCCAGCACAGGCTCTTCAGCGCTGGTTTGTGCTTCAGTGGTTGTCTCAACTTCAAAAGAAATCGACGGCAGTGATTCGTCAACCGATGTAAGTGCATCCAACTGCTCTGGCACATCCAGCGCGATTTCAGGCAACGCCTCTGACTGTAAGTCCGCAGGCGCACTGGGCAACTCCAGATCGAGTGCTGAAACCTCACCCTCGGCAGGCGCCTGCTTTTGTGCGTCCTCAAATGCAGAAAAGTCAATTTCTTCACCCAAGGTCACCGCATCAGGCACAGCTTGCGCCATCTCTGCAGAACTGAAACCTAGCTCTGTGTCTTGGAATCCAGCTGGCTGATCGGTTATGAGCTCCAGCGCATCCGATGGAACCTCTGTATCAGCCACAAGCGTTTGCGGCTCAACCGCTGCAGACGCCGCAGCAACGGCATCTTGCAAGGCCGCCATTTCTTCGTCAGTTGCAGGTTCTGGTGCAAGTGCATCAACAAGCGCCGCCGAAGTGCTAGCAATGTCCAAAGGCACCACAGTGCCTTGCAATCTCAAGGCATCAGCAGATGCACGGAAAGGCGCAGAACTCCAATGCCCAGCGCTGCTTGCAGCAATGTCGTCCGCCCACTGAGCAAAGGCAGTTAGTGACTGATCCGACAAGTCCATGAAGGAAGCCGGAATAGGTTTTTGCTCGGCCAGCCACGCATTGAGCAATTGCTCCATGGCCCACCCAGCTTCGCCAAAGTCGTTCAAACCGACCATGCGAGAGCTACCCTTAAGGGTATGGAAGGCACGGCGCAAGGTGGTTTGTTCACCCAGATCCCCTGGCTCTACCCTCAGCGCAGCAACAGAAGCCTTGCCAGTGACCACCACCTCACGGGCTTCTTCAAGGAAAATTTCCAGCAACTCGTCGTCTACGTCGTCCTGCTGACGCTCAACGGGCGCTGACATAGTGAGCCCACCAGTGGCAGGCACAACGGCTTCTGCAGTGGGTGCATCCAACTGAGCAGGTGAGAGATTGTCTTGGGATGGCAGCGGCTCCAATGCTGGCAAGCCGATTTCAGCCACCAACTCGGTTGCCACAGGGTCACGTGGCTCAGGGATATCCGCCAGTTCTACCGCAATCGGATCGGGGAAACGGGCCACAACGTCTGGCACAGGTTCGCCCGAACGTTCTTCGATCTTGACAGGCACTTCTTCGGGGGCATCGTTTGCCCGGGTACGCGCTTTGCCCGCCAAAATGCGCAGTTCGCCTAGTTCTTCGTCGTAAACGAAGAGCTTGCGGGCCATAGTGCGCTGGTAACTGAGCATGTCGATCAGGAACCCCAAGGCACCCATGCTGTTACCTAGTTTTTCAAACAAGGCAGGGCGCTCGTCCTCAGGCACAGCGTTGACCAACAGGCGATCCACCACATCACGCATGCGCACCACGGCCAAAGACGCCTGATCCAGTCCTAAAACCGACAGTACGCCACGCATTTGGGTCAAATGGCCCGGTACGGGTGCCAAGATGGTTGGATCTTGCGGGGTACGGAAATACTGGTCGAGGGCCTTCTCGGCCTCGCCCAAGGTGGCACGCAGTTCACCCACTACGCTACCCATGGTTTGGTTATCACTGACCCTGCGGTACAGGTCTTCCATCCACGGCTCTAGGGGCTCAGGCTCTGCGCCACCTGTGACAGCATCCAGTCGCACTGCTAACCGCTTAGCACGGGTTTCCATGTGCTCGCCTGCCGTGTCCAGTTCTTCAAACGAGGCTTGCAAATAGAGCACCGCTGTTGCAACCTCCATCGCCAATGCGGCAGACGGTGGCTCAGAAGTTCGGGCGGTGGCTTCTACTGCACGCGACAAAGACTGTGCAAGGCTTTCACTGCCAGGGTGCAGCTTGCGAAGCGAATCACAGACCAAGGAAAACTGATCAACCGCAGGTTTGAGTTTGTTTCTGTCACCACCAGCCAAGGCCGACCATGTATCGGTTGCAGCAGCAATGCGCTTGCGTGCTTGCACCAGCATTGCCGGGTCAAAGCGACCAAAAATGGGGGTGTCGTAGTCAACAGGCTTGAAGCGATCCAAGCCAAAAGTGCTGCGAACAGCCGCTAGTAAGGTCAATGCAGTGGGATCGTCCTTAGGCTTAGCTTGGGCACAAAAGAACAACAAATCCTGCACCAAACGATCAGATATGGCGGACTCACCTTTGGCCAAAGACGCGTACTGCATCAAGACGCGAGATGCCACACGTTTGACGTACACATCAAAAGGCAGCAAACCGTTGGCAAGCGCCTCGAAAAAACCCGCGCAAATCTTCCAGAAAGCGCGTGCCTGGCGGTCAGATTGCGCACCCACCAAGCTCGCGCAAATTTCAAACATATCGCGCGCAGCGGGCATGCTGGCCGATTTGACGATACGCAGCACTGCGGTATCAAGCCGGGCACGCGCTTCTGGGCCGTATGCCAGCGCAGGAGCCGACAAGGCTACATCTGGCTCACGGAAACGGCGCTCAGACGGCCACAGGTCTGCCGGGTGTACACGGTCAGCACCCGCCAAAGCCTGGGCGTCACGGTACTGAGGGAACAACGCCACCGGAGAGGGGGCCTTGCCAGCAAGCACGCTTTCAAGGTAATCAATTAAAGCGAAGCTGGCCCGCTCAATGACGGCTGCGGCATCATCGTTGCAGAGCTCAGGGCGCAATACGTACTTTTGTACAACGGACTCCATAGCCCGCAACAAGAGCGATGGCGGCCCCATGCCTACCATTTCAAGTGCCCCTGAAGCCTGGTGCAGTTGCTGGCGGGCAATACGCAGGGCGCTGGCGTCTAGCGCAGCAATATCAGACTGTCGAGCTACCTCGGCATCACGCACAAAACGGCGCATAGCCTTGACCGCGCCGTCGAGTGATTTACGTAGCTCGTCGAGCACCCAGGCCAAGGGCCCCAGGTCCAGGTCGCCCTGAGACCATTCGTTGGCCGGTGCATTGTTGGCATCAATAGATGACATGGATTCGTCCCCGGCTGCAAGGAGCCAGCTGGTTGATGACTGCCTCAGGCGATCTTGAAGCGGGACACAGATTGACGCAGTTCCTCAGCCATGTGTGAAAGTTCACGCACCTGCTGGGCGGTACTGCGGGTACCTTCACCGGTTTGCTCTGTCACCGCAAAAATGTGCTGGATGTTGTCGGCTACATCATTGGCCAAAACAGCTTCACGTGAGGTAGACGAGGAGATCAACTCAATCAGTTCAGCAAGGCGGCGGGACACACGGTCAATTTCCGTCAGGGCAGTACCAGCACTGTCAGACAGTCGCGCTCCTTCAACCACACCCTGGGTGGAGCGCTCCATAGCGGCAACCGCGTCTTGGGTGTCGGTCTGAATGGCCTTCACCAGCGCAGAAATCTGTCGCGTCGCATCGGCGGAGCGTTCCGCAAGGCGCTGCACTTCTTCTGCCACCACCGAGAAGCCGCGACCCGCTTCACCCGCAGAAGCCGCTTGAATGGCCGCGTTCAAGGCCAAAACGTTGGTTTGCTCGGTAATGTCAGAAATCAGCTCGGTAATTTCACCAATCTCTTGCGAGGACTCACCCAGTCGCTTAATGCGCTTAGAGGTTTCTTGGATCTGGTCACGGATGGAGTTCATACCACCGATGGCGTTTTGCACCGCTTGCAAACCAGAGTCAGCCGCCTCGAGAGACTGACGGGCCACAGTGGCGGATTCTTGCGCTTGGGTAGACACTTCGTTGATTCGGGTCGCCATGTCCAGCACAGAGCGGCCTGTTTCGCGAATTTCGCGCAACTGCTCTGTCGAAGCAGCAAGCAGTTCTGTAGAGGTACTGTCCACTTGAGCCGTGGTCTGCGCCACACGGGTGACGGTGTTTTGTACGCTGCCCACCAGTTGGCGCAACTCTTCCACCGTGTAGTTCACCGAGTCGGCAATAGCGCCTGTGATGTCTTCGGTCACGGTTGCTTCTTGGGTCAAGTCACCTTCAGCCACTGATTGCAGCTCGTTCATCAAACGCAAAATCGCAGCCTGGTTGGCGTCGTTAACGCGCTTGGCTTCTTGTTCTTGGCGCTTAGCTTCTTTCTGCTGTGCTTCGGCAGCCAACTGGCGGTTGCGGCTGTCGAGTAGCTGCACACGAGAAATACCCACACCGCACAGCAAAACGAAGGCAGCAGCCAAGGCCAAAGCGGCAACTTGGATCAGGTTCAAGCCCGTTTGGCCCGACAACTTGTCTTGCAAGGCTTCTAATTTTTCACGCAGGGTTTCGCTGTCTTCCAAGATAGATGCTTGGGCTTCACGCGCAGAAACCAAGCCTTGCAAGTTGCCCAAAATAGCACTGGCTTTCTCGCGGGTTTGCTCGTACAAGGCAATCAGGGCGCCAATTTGTTCACGGGTTTGGAAGTCGCGGGTGGCGCCAAAGCGCAGTTCGGGGCTACCGTCGAGCAGACCCTTGGAGATCTCCTTGAACGAGTTCAAGTCTTTACCCAGCAAAAAGACGGCTTCAGGGCTCACGCCTTCCGAGGTTTGGAACTCGTTGGCAGACTTACCGATACGCTGTGTCAACATCACCAACTGACCAGCTGCAGAAATTTCTGCAGCTGGGGCATTTTGCTGGAGCTTGAGGGACGCGATGGTCTCGGCAATCTCCAACAGGTCAGACGACTGGCGGTTGATGATGCGCAAGGCCTCGCCCACTTGGGTCAAGATTTTTTCTTGCTCAAGGACAGCGTCGGCGTTTTTCTTGGCACGTTCAATCAAAGGCGTAATGCTGCCCATGTCTTCGGCGTAACCTTGACCCAAAGGATCAACAGTTGCATTGCCTTTTTCAAGGCCGCCCACGTTGGTCACCAGTGTGTCTGCACTTTGCTTCACGTCTTGGAAGGCGTCTGGTTTGCCCACCAGAGCCTGCGACACAGACTTAGCCAAACGCTGTGACTGCATCAAGGACTGACCCGTAGCCGCCAACTGCTGCGCAGACTGGTTGGCTTGGCGCAGCACCAGGCCGGCAATAACAGCCAGCACGACCACACCAACAGCCAACAAAATCAGCAAAGTGCGCTGGTGTGCAGCGGCTGTCGCCTTGCCCAGAACGGGCAGTCTGACCATGTCTTCTTCGTTGTCTGGCAGCAGCAAATCGGGCATAAGACTACTGGTCTCGCCCTGCACACTGTTAAGTGCATCGGCCTGGAAGGACTCACGCAATTGCGTGCTGTCCAGCACATCAATGACCGACGAGCCCTGCTCGCTGTCGCGCGGAGCGTCGCCTCCCGCTTCTGAGGCGGCAGGCTTGCGATTGAACAGTTTTTCAAATGGATTGACAGACATGGTGCGACCTTCAGGAAAAACTCAAGCACTGATGCTCAGGAATGCAGGATGCTGAGAGAGGATTTGCAAATTGAGCTCTTGCCAACGGACACCCGTGGCATCGATGTATGTGGTGCCGTAAAAACTCGGCGCATCTTCTGCGGGCGGTTCAGAGGACACAAAAGCCTCGGTTCCTCGAAGGCCCGCAAGCCGATCCACCATCAACGCTGCATTGACTTCCAAAGCAGCATTGAGCGATAGCAGACTGGAGTCGTTGAGAGATTGCTCAGTACGTTGCTGGGGCAAGCCCATCAAACCAGCCAAGTCAACCACACCGACCAAAGCACCGCGCAAATTGGCAACACCCAAGAACCATTGGTGGGTGTAAGGCACGTGCTGGATGGAGGTCCAGGGGAAAATCTCTCCGGACTGACCCAGTGGCAAAAGAAAAAACTGCCCTGCCGCTTCTACGGCAAGCCAGGACGATACAGACAAACCCTCAGACCGCGCAGCCTGGAGGCGGCTGGCCAATCGGACTTGGAGTTCTCGGAGGGCTTCACGATTTGCCATAACGCGCAGCGGGTCAGTTCAGCGCGTCAATCTTGGCCTGGAGTTCGGCGGCATCAACAGGCTTGGTGATGTAACCCCGTGCACCTTGGCGCATACCCCAAACGCGATCAGTCTCTTGGTTTTTGCTAGTGCACATGATGATGGGTACATCAGCATATTGCGGGTCACGGGTAATCGCACGGGTGAGCTGAAAACCGTTTTGACCGGGCATGACCACATCCATCAAGATGAGATCAGGTTTTTCTTCGGCCAAGCGCTTGAAGGCTTCTTCAGCGTTTTCAGCGGTGCGAACCTGCATTCCCTTTTTTTGGAGCAGGTCGGTAAGAAACATCAGTTCGGTTTTTGAATCATCAACAACCAGTACTTTTTGGATAGGCATTTAGGTCGCTCCTAGCTGAGGATTTCCAAATTGCTGCACTGCCTGCAACAGCTGGTCTTTGGTAAAGGGTTTTGTCAAATAGTCCTGGCAACCCACCATACGGCCACGGGCTTTGTCAAAAACACCATCTTTGGATGAAAGCATCACAACAGGTGTATCTGCAAAGCGCGCATTGCGCTTGATGATGGCGACGGTTTGGTAACCATCGAGTTTGGGCATGAGGATGTCGCAAAAAATCAGGTGGGGCTGGCAGTCGTTGACCTTAGCCAATGCATCAAAACCGTCGTCTGCCAGAACCACTTCATGACCTCCCTGTTTGAGGAAAATCTCGGCACTGCGGCGTATGGTGTTGCTGTCGTCCACGACGAGGACTTTGAAAGATGCGCCTGTTGTAGTCAATTGTTAACGCTCCTGATGGGAAAAATAAACAACGCAGCAGGAGCCGCGCGCCTCAAATCTGAACCATCTCGAAATCTTCTTTGCGGGCTCCACACTCGGGGCACGTCCAGTTCATGGGCACTTGATCCCAAGGGGTGTTGGGAGGTATGCCATGTTCGGGAGAGCCCTGAGCTTCGTCGTAGATCCAACCGCAAATCAGACACATCCAAGTTTTAGAGTTGATCACAGCTTAATGGGCCTTCACATAGAATGCAACGATTGTATCCAGCCATATCCAAGGGTTGCGGCTTCTTCGCCACCTGCCACGCCAGAACCGGCCCATGACCCAGCAAGCGTCTGCACCACCCGCTCCAGAATCTGCAGAAAACGAGCCCGAAGAGGGCGCTGTTCCTGCTTGCATTTTGGTTTTTAATGCCAGCGATCCCACAGGCGCTGGGGGTTTGACGGCGGACATCACCACCATTGCCTCCGTGGGAGGCCACCCTATTGCGGTGGTGACTGGTGCTTATGTGCGCGACACCACTGAGATTTTGGATCACCATGCTTTTGACGACGAAGCGGTGGCAGAACAAGCCCGAACGGTACTAGAAGACCTGCCCGTTCAAGCCATGAAGCTAGGGTTTCTCGGTAGTCCAGAAAACATCAGTGCGATTGCAGAGATCACTGCCGACTACGAAGAAGTGCCCGTTATCTGCTACATGCCCAACCTTGCTTGGTGGCGAGAAGACCTGATTGACCAGTATCTTGATGCCTACAGTGAGCTGCTTTTACCCCAGGCCTCAGTGCTGGTGGGCAACTACAGCACCTTGTGGCGGTGGCTACTGCCCGACTGGACAGGCAACAAAAGCCCCACTGCCCGCGACATTGCACGCGCCGCAGGCGAATTGGGTGTGTCTTACACCCTGGTCACAGGTATCCCTATGCCCGAACAGCATGTGGAAAACGTATTGGCTTCCCCCCAAGCGGTTCTGGGCACGGGCAAATTTGAACTGTTTGACGCCACCTTTGATGGCGCTGGCGACACGCTGTCGGCTGCTTTGACAGCCCTGGTAGGCAGCGGCCATGACCTGGGCGAAGCGACTAGCGAAGCCCTGAGCTACCTAGACCGAAGCCTGGATGCTGGCTTTAGACCGGGCATGGGGCATATCGTGCCTGACCGCATGTTCTGGGCCCAACCCGAAGACGACGAAGACGAAACCGATGAGACTTTGCCCGACGATGCAGCCGCCATCGAGGGTTTTGTGATGCCCCCCCATGACACCAAACACTGATCTGAACGTTGCCTTGTTTGAACGCGCCAAGGCGCTGATTCCCGGCGGAGTGAATTCGCCTGTGCGTGCATTCAAGGCGGTGGGTGGCACGCCCCGGTTCGTCAAGCGCGCACAAGGCGCTTACTTTTGGGACGCCAACGACCAGCGTTTTATTGACTACATTGGCTCTTGGGGCCCCATGATTTTGGGCCACGGGCACCCTGCCGTGGTCGAGGCTGTGCAAAAAGCTGCCCTGGAAGGCTTTAGCTTTGGTGCGCCCACCGAACGCGAAGTCGAGCTAGCCGAAGAAATTTTGCGGCTGGTGCCTTCGATGGAAATGGTGCGTTTGGTCAGCTCTGGCACCGAAGCGGGCATGAGCGCCATACGTCTTGCGCGTGGTGCTACCGGGCGCAGCAAGTTCATCAAGTTTGAAGGCTGCTACCACGGGCATGCCGATGCGCTGCTGGTCAAGGCGGGCTCTGGCCTGGCCACCTTTGGCAACGCCACCAGCGCTGGGGTACCACCCGAAGTGGTGCAGCACACCATCGTGCTCGAATACAACAACATCCCGCAATTAGAAGAAGCCTTTGCATTGCACGGCAAAGAGCTGGCCTGCGTGATGATGGAGCCCATTGCAGGCAATATGAACCTGGTGCGGGCCAGCGTGCCATTTATGCAGCGCTGCCGCGAGCTTTGCACGCAGTACGGCGCCCTGCTGGTGCTCGATGAAGTGATGACGGGCTTTAGGGTGGCGCTGGGCGGCGCACAAAGTGTGTACGCGCAGTTGATTCCTGGGTTTAAGCCTGACGTGACGGTGCTAGGCAAAGTGATTGGCGGGGGCATGCCTTTGGCCGCTTTTGGTGGGCCACGGGCGGTGATGGAGCAACTGGCCCCCTTGGGCGCTGTGTACCAAGCGGGCACCTTGTCAGGCAACCCGGTGGCTACCGCTTGTGGCTTGGCTACGCTGCGCGAGATCCAAAAGCCCGGTTTTTATGAGGCCTTGTCGACTACAACGCAGTCTTTGGTGCAAGGTTTGACCCAGGTAGCGCACCAACACGGCATACCGTTTTGTGGTGACAGCCAAGGCGGTATGTTTGGGTTCTTCTTGCTGGACGCATTGCCGCAGCACTATGCACAAGTCCTCAAGACCGACGGCGCAATGTTCAACCGCCTGTTCCACGGCTTGTTGGAGCGCGGCGTTTACATTGCCCCGGCACTTTACGAGGCGGGCTTTGTCAGCGCGGCACACACCGCTGCCGATATTGATGAAACCGTGTCCATTGCCGACGAAGTGATGCGGCATTTGCGCGCCCACTGACACCCACTGCGTCCCGCAGGGAAGCTCTGCATAACTCACTGCGGTCTGCGCTGACACGGCCTCGCAAGGGCCATGCAGAGCTTCCCTAGCAACTTAAAAAGCGTGCTGCGACCGCAGCTGCGCAATGCGCTCGCCCACGGCACCTGATAGCTCTGCTGGGCTTAGGCGGTTGATGATGGCGTTCAAGATGCGTTGCTCGTTGGCGTCAATGACACCATCGCGCAGCGCAATGGCCAACAAGGCCTCGAACTCAGCCAACTGAAAACGTCCATCCAATGCAAAGCATTGGATGGAGCGGTAGGTCATTTCAAGGTAGTCACGGTTTTCTTTGCGCACGGCAAAGCACCTGCTCGATCAGTGGCGGAAGTGGCGTACACCGCTAAAGACCATGGCCACGCCGCGCTCGTTGGCCGCGTCGATGACTTCTTGGTCGCGCATGCTGCCACCGGGTTGGATGATGCAGGTAGCACCCGCATCCACCACCACATCCAGACCATCGCGGAAGGGGAAGAACGCGTCGCTTGCCACCACGGTGCCTTGCAGGTTAAGGCTGGCGTGCTGGGCCTTGATGCTGGCAATGCGGGCAGAGTCCAAACGGCTCATTTGGCCAGCGCCTACGCCCATGGTCATGCCGCCTTTGCAAAAGACGATGGCATTGCTCTTGACGTATTTGGCAACCTTCCAGGCAAACAGCAGGTCTTCAAGCTCTTCCAGGCTAGGTTGCTTGGTGGTGACGACTTTGAGGTCGGTCAAGGCCAGCTCATGGTTGTCCGCGCTTTGCAGCAAGATGCCCGAGCCGATGCGCTTGCTGTCTACTGCGTTTCGGCCCCGCTGCCAGTCGCTCAGGCCGTGGGCATTGGCGCCGTGTGCTGGGAGGGCAATCTTGAGCACACGCACATTGGCCTTGGTTTTGAAGACTTCCAGAGCTTCTGTTGTGAAATCTGGGGCCATGAGCACTTCTACAAACTGCTTGCTCACTTGTTGCGCGCAAGCACCGTCCACAGGCCGGTTAAAGGCAATGATGCCGCCAAAAGCACTGGTGGGGTCGGTCTGGAAGGCTTTGCCATAAGCGGTCATCGCATCCAGCCCCACGGCCACGCCGCATGGGTTGGCATGCTTGACGATGACGCATGCAGGTGCCTCAAAGCTTTTGACGCATTCCCAGGCGGCATCGGCGTCTGCAATGTTGTTGTAGCTCAGCTCTTTGCCTTGCAGTTGCTCTGCAGTCACTAAAGAACCGGGCGCGGGGTGCAGGTCGCGGTACAAGGCGGCTTGTTGGTGGCTGTTTTCGCCGTAGCGCAGGTCTTGTACCTTGATGAACGCGCCATTGCTTTGGCCTGGGAAAGCCGTGCGTGCAGGCACGTAGCTTTCAGAGAGCTTGTCGGCCTCAAAGTTGACGGACGAGAGGTAGTCGCTGATAGCGCCGTCGTACTGCGCAATGCGGTTGAAAGCCGCCACCGACAACGCAAAGCGCAATGCATCTGACAACTTGCCCTGGGCCTTGAGCTCGGCCAGCACCGGGGGGTATTGCGATGCATCGGTCAGCACGCCCACGTCTTTCCAATTTTTGGCAGCGCTGCGCACCATGGCAGGGCCGCCGATGTCGATGTTTTCAATGGCGTCGGCCAATGTGCAACCGGGCTTGGCAACTGTGGATTCAAAGGGGTAGAGGTTGACGACCAAGAGGTCAATGGTGTCAATGCCATGCTCTTGTAGCGCCGCCATGTGCGCAGGCACGTCACGGCGAGCCAGCAAACCACCGTGCACTTTGGGGTGCAGGGTTTTGACGCGGCCATCGAGCATTTCAGGAAACTGGGTGACTTCGGCCACCTCGGTCACAGGCAAACCTTGGTCGGCAAGCAGCTTGGCAGTACCGCCGGTGGACAGCAGGCGAACGCCGAGCGCGTGCAGGGCCTGGGCAAATTCAACGATGCCGGTTTTGTCAGATACGGAGATGAGAGCGTTCATGGCGGTCAGGATGTGAAAAGGGGTGTGGGAATAGATATAGAAGGCTCAAAACGGCCCAAAACTGGGTTTTTTATATGAAATTGGCACTATGCCTTAGTAAATCAAGCACTTATAGCTATAAATTTAATAGCAAACACGCTTATCAAAGCAGCTTGTGCTCAAGGAGTTTTTTGCGCAGGGTGTTGCGGTTAAGGCCCAGCCACTGGGCTGCACGCGATTGGTTTTGCTCGGCCTGCTGCATCACCACCTCTAACAAAGGTTTTTCGACCACGCGCACCAGCATGTCGTAAATGCCATCGGGCGTTTCACCGCCCAGGTCACGAAAATAACTTTGCAGGCTGTCGCGCACACACTCTTCTAAATGCTTCTTGCTCATGCAAGCTGTTCCTCTTGTTCTTGTGTCGGGGTCACGGGGGGCGGCAGGCGGTCCATTTGGTCTGCCAAACCATCCAAATAATCAGCCACGGCCTGCCACTGCGCAGTGCAGTCGTCTATGGTGTTAATGCGATCGCGCAGCGCCTCGCCCCCGGGCAGGGCACGCAGGTACCAGGCAATGTGCTTGCGGGCGCTGCGCACGCCTGTGAGTTCACCATACAGGCTGTAGTGGTCGTGCAAGTGATCTAGCAGCAAACGGCGCACCTCTGCCACCAAGGGGGGCGCTAGGTGCTCGCCAGTGGCTAAAAAATGCGCTACTTCTCTAAAAATCCAGGGGCGGCCTTGGGCAGCACGGCCAATCATGATGGCGTCAGCCCCCGTGGCAGCCAGTACATCGCGGGCTTTTTCGGGGGTGGTGATGTCGCCATTGGCCACCACAGGCACACGCACAGCGGCTTTGACGGCGGCAATGGTTTCATATTCGGCATGGCCTTTGTAGCCCTGCTCGCGAGTGCGGCCATGCACCGTGAGCATTTGAATGCCCACCGCCTCAAATTGCCGCGCCAAACCAACGGCATTTTTGTGCTGCTGGCACCAGCCGGTACGCATCTTCAGGGTCACTGGTACGCGGTAAGGCTGGCACGCTTGCACCACCGCCTGGGCAATTTCTACCGCCAAGGCTTCGTTTTGCATCAACGCAGAGCCCGCCCATTTGTTGCACACCTTTTTGGCCGGGCAGCCCATGTTGATGTCAATGATCTGTGCGCCCCGCTCTACGTTGTAAACGGCTGCCTCGGCCATCATGGCAGCGTCGGTGCCCGCAATTTGCACGGCAATAGGGCCGGGTTCGCCTTCGTGGTTGGCACGGCGCGAGGTTTTGAGGCTGCTCCACAAATCTTTGCGGGATGTCACCATCTCGCTGACTGCATAGCCCGCCCCCAATGCCTTGCACAACTGGCGAAACGGCCTGTCGGTTACGCCTGCCATGGGCGCAACGAACAAACCGTTCGTCAAAGGGATGTGACCAATTTGCATGAAGAAGCAGGCAGAAAGATGGGCGCAACAGGTGCTGAAAAAGGAGGCAGGATTGTAGCTGCTTAAAATTTCAGCAAACCTACGGCTTGATTTCAGCTGGAATCAGGGGCCTGCTGCTCCCCTAGAGAGTCTTTGGCTCACGGCGTTGCAGCCGGCAAAGCAACCCGCCGCTCTGTGGCCATGTGTGCCAAATAAGCCAGCAAGGCATCCAGATCGCTGTCGCTGAGCTGTGTGGTGTCAAAACCCGGCATGGCCTGCCCCGGCCATTGGCGTACCGATGCAGGGTTGCGAATCAACTGGCGCAAGGCATGCGGCTGAAAGTATTCCACTGGGCTCATGGGGTGGTTGAGCTCTGGCCCTAGGGTGGCGTCACCGCCGCCATTCATTTGGTGGCACACCATGCATTGCTGCACAAACACCGCTTGCCCGCGCCGCAGGGGCGAGTCAGCCGGGACAGATGCAGCCACAGCAATTTGTGGCCAGCGCAGATCAGGGGCTTGGCGGCGGTGCAAACGGGCCACTGCATAGGGCCACTGCTCTTGCGTTACCTTGGTGCGGGCAGCCGCGGGCGTGAGCCACACCACATAAAACGGGCCCGCGCTGGCCGTCTTGCCGGGTAATGGCGGCCAGGGCTTGCCGGGGGGCTCCACAGCCAGCCAAGGCTGGGGCGCGTTAGGGCTTTTGGCCAATACCAAAGAGGCTGGCAACTGGGCCACAAAACCATCCAAAGCCACCACTTCCAGCGTGTCGGCATCCGTTAAACCCATGCCCTGCAACACCACCGCCAAAGGCACCGCCTTAAATCGCATGGGGCGCTGATAAGCCACATCGGCAGGCACATCCACATCGCGTGCTTGCGGGTGGCTGAGCAGGGTTTGCGCCTGCCAACGCACCAAACCCTGGGCCCCATCGGTGAACACAGTAGCGCCCCAAACGGGCAAGGCCAGCAGCATGGCTAAAAAAATGCCCCCCATTCGCAGGGCAGCAGAACAAAAAGACATGCTCAACACTCCACATTCGAAATGCACGGATTGTCCTTGCAAGCGGCCACTACACTCGCCCCAACATGCAAAACTGGATGAACCTGCTGCTTGAAACCCTGGCCCTGCCGCAATTTGGGCTCAGTACTGTGTTTGTGGTGTCTTTTGTCTCGGCCACGCTTTTGCCCATGGGGTCAGAACCCGTAGTGTTTGGGCTGGTACAGCTGAACCCCGCATTGTTTTGGCCCGCCATTTTGGTGGCCACTGTAGGCAACACATTGGGCGGCGGCGTCAGTTGGTGGATGGGCCTGGGGGCGCGCAAAGTGGTGCTAAAAGCACGCAGACGCAAAACCAGCAAAAAGCCCCCCAGCGCCAGCGAACAAAAAGCCATGGCCTGGCTTAAACGCTTTGGCCCCAAGGCTTGCTTGCTGAGCTGGCTACCCATTGTGGGCGACCCTTTGTGCGCCGTGGCGGGCTGGCTGCGCCTGCCGTTTTGGCCCTGCATGGGCTACATGATGGTGGGCAAATTTTTGCGCTACGTGACGATGACCACCTTCTTGGTGTACGCCACCGATACCTTTTGGCCGTGGTAGTCATCCCATTGCTACCGCTGGTTTGGCGCCCACACATGCAAAGCCATCAAACAGCAGACTAGCGGCTGTTTTTAGCGCCAAGCTACTTGCCAGCAGCGCGTTGCATGGCCCCAGCCAAAGTCATTTCTACCCACAGAGCGCGCACAAAACGGTGGTCCATGCACAGCCACAACACCACAGGGGCTAAAGGCGTCAGCATCAAAAAACCAAATTGGTAGCCATAGGCCACCAGCTCTAGCTGCCACTGGTCCCAGCCCAAATGCCGCATAGCCAAAGGCCCACCTTGAATGGCAATGTCGCGCAGCCAATGAAAGCACACCCCCACCGCCTGCGCGGGCACTATGGCTGCAGTGCCCACCAGTAGCTTGTAACCCCAGTGCTGGGGGCGCGAGGCCAGCAGCAAAGACCACAGCAACACCACGCCATAGCCAAAGGTGCGGTAGTCCACCTCTGGCGCCAAATGTGCAGGCACCAGCCGCCCCGCCTGCGGCACCATGACCTGCACCGTGGTCAACAGCACCCCTACCGGGCCGTTTTGCTCCAGCCCATTGGCCCATACAAAAACCCATTGCATGGCTTGTGCCGCCAGCACAAGTACAGGCTTGGCCAGCCAGGGGGCCAAGTAATACCAAGGGCCGATCAGCAGCACCAGCCACATCACGCTGAGCAGCAACAAGCGTAGTAAGCGGCTATGCGGCAAGGGCAGGCTCCGATCGACGGGCAACGGCACGTATCCACAGCAGCCACACCAGCAACACGTCTAGCATGATCAAGGCCTGCCACAGGTACAAATGGGCAAACTCAAACACCTGGGTGTTCCACAAGCCCAGGTAATACAAGCTAATCACCCGCACCACGTTAACGGACTGGATAGCGACGAAACCCGCCAATATCCCTATCAGCTTAAGCCGCCATGGCGCCGGAAAAGCCAATACAGCAGCAACCAGCATCAAAGTGGCCTCAATACCGTTGCACCCCGCTTCAATAGACACCCCAAAACCTGTGGCCTTGCTTTGCAGCACGCGGCCATAGGTCAGTACGTCGGCATCAAACAGGGTCATAAGCCACGCACTGGTGGTGGCCAGCAACTGCGTCCAGGGCTGCACCAAGTGTTGTTGCGCCCACGGCGTGAGCTCCAGCCCAAACAAGACTGCCAACACCACGATAAAAACCAAGAAGAAACGTGCCATCTATCCATCCAACACAGCAATGGGCTTACTTTACCCGCTGCCCTGTCAAGCGCCTGCAACACCCTTTGTGTAAACACCTGCAACTGCTATTTTTTGGACAGCCGTTCATAATCATCTTCACATACTGAAATCAAAAGTGTGCCGTCGCCATGCCCTTGCCAGCAGCGATGCAAACACCAACCAATTGCCTGTGAAATCCTTTCAAAAAATGGAATTACGCACTAAGGTATTGCAATGTTTGAAATAAAAACCCCCACCTTTTACAAAGCGGCTGGTACGGCCTTGCTGTTGCTACTGCCCCTGCATGCAAGCGCCTTGTCGCTCGGTCATAAGCCCGACACTGTGCTGCTCCATATCCCCTCACAAGACGTTGATAGCTTCCGTGCCTTCATCAGGCAGACACTGAATGAAAGCGAAGCGGGCCAGCCGAAGCAATGGGCAAGCAGTGCCAAGAAGGGTAAACAAGCTGTGCAGGTGCTGCTAACCCCCGGCGCGTCGGTTCAAACCCAATCTGCCGGGCAATGCCGGTTGTTATCTGCCGATGTCAGCCAAAGCAGCAAAAAAGAGAACTGGAAGGTATGGTTTTGCCAACAAGCGGATGGCAATTGGAAGATTAGCGGGCTGAAGACAAAGTAAAGCCACGCAAGGTCTTTTGCCCCCAGACCTGGGCATATGCGTTCGGAATCCCTTGATTGACCCATTGAAGGTTTCGTCTATGTCGTCTTCTAACCCACCCGGTATTGCCTGGCGCTTCGGCCCCATCAGAGCCAAGGCCTGCCTTTGCAACAGCGCCATGTGCCAGCGCCTGCATTACCGGGTCACTGAAGACCTTTCACGTCGCAACTTCTTGGGTGGGGTGAGCGCCATGTTGGCGCCGTTTGCTTTGCCCACGGCGGCACTTGCCACCACCTTGAATAACGGCCAGCGCCCGCTGCTTTTAACCAACCTTCGTCTGTTTGATGGCTCTGGCGGCCCTGTTAAAGCAGGCGTGCAAGTGCTGGTGCAAGGCAAACGCATTGCAGATGTACTACCCGCATCTGCCAAGGTAGAAAACGCCCAAGTGCTGGACTGCCAGGGCAAGCTCTTGATGCCTGGGTTGATTGACGTGCATTGGCACAGCATGCTGGCGGCCATACCGCAACTGGCCGCCATGACAGCAGACCTGGGTTACCTGTACCTGGTAGCGGCCAAACAAGCCCAGCGCACCCTGATGCGCGGATTCACCGCAGTGCGTGACGCAGGTGGCCCTGCCTTTGCGCTCAAACGCGCCATTGATGAAGGCTTGGTAGACGGTCCACGCATTTACCCTAGCGGCGCCATGATTTCGCAAACTTCTGGGCATGGGGATTTTCGTTTGCGCAGCGACATCCCCCGTCCACCTAACGGACCCTTGAGCCTGGTCGAAAGCACAGGCGTTGCCATGATTGCCGACGGTGAGCCCGAGATCTTGCGCAGAGTGCGCGAACAACTCATGCTGGGTGCCACGCAAATCAAAATGCTGGCGGGTGGCGGCGTAGCGTCTACATACGACCCCTTAGACAGCACCCAGTTTACCGAGCGAGAGTTACGCGCTGGCGTAGAGGCAGCAAGCGACTGGAACACCTACGTCATGGCCCATGTTTACACCCCTAAAGGCATTCAACGCTCCATCAAAGCAGGCGTCAAATGCATAGAACATGGGCAACTGGCCGACGAAGCCACCGTGCGCATGATGCGCAACGAAGGCGTTTGGTGGAGCTTGCAACCATTTTTGCAAGATGAAGACAGCAACGTCTACCCCGACCCTGCCCGCCGCGCAAGCCAAAAACAGGTGGCAGAGGGCACAGTACAAGCGTATGCCCTGGCACAAAAGCATGGTGTGCGCACTGGGTGGGGAACAGACATTTTGTTTAACCCCAAAAACACCGCCAGCCAAGGCCGCCAGTTGGCCAAACTGACGCGGTTTTATGACCCACTGACCCTGCTGGGCCAAGCCACAGGAACCAATGGAGAGTTGTTGGCAATGTCGGGCGCGCGCAACCCCTACCCTGGCGCTTTGGGTCGTCTGGCACCAGGCGCCTGGGCAGACATGGTGCTGGCCGACGGCGACCCCACCACCAACCTCGACTTCATTGCAGACCCTGAGAAAAACTTCAGGGTGATCATGAAAGACGGGAATATCTACAAAAACACCTTGTAATTCCGTTTTTAAATGATCCCTGTCGTTGTTGCGTCGCCTTGTCGTGCCTCAAGCACTGCCTGCGGCTTTGCACCTAGACATGAATGATTGAGAAATGGAATAAGCGCCGTCAATGCCCACACCTACCGCCCCACGCCTACTATCCATCGCTGCGCTGTTGCTGCCACTAGGCAGCGCACTGGCGCAAGAGCCCCACCGGGTGGACGCTGACACTTGGCGGTTTCAAATCACCCCCTACGTCTGGATGACAGGGCTGCAAGGCGATATCAAGCCAAGCACCGGCCTGCCCACAGTGCACATATCGCAACCGTTCTCAGATGTGATCAAGCACCTAGACGCCGCCGCGTTTTTGAGCGGAACCGCACGCAAAGGGCGCTACGTGCTGCATGGTGACACCACCTATGCATCGGTATCTGACAGTGCCACATTGCCCGGCAACCTCAAAGGCAGAGCCAAAGTCACACAGCAGTCCATGACGCTCCTTGGCGGCCACAACTGGGACATTTCGCCTATAGACAGCCTGGACCTGATGGCAGGTGTACGTTGGTGGAACCTGCACGCCAACGTACAGGTGCAGCCAATCGTGCAAGCCCAAATCAATAGATCTTTTGCAGACCCCATAGCGGCAGTGCGCTGGCGCCGCCAATGGAACCCTGACTGGTCTACCGTGCTATACGCCGACGCTGGCGGCCTGGGCGTGGGCTCGCAATCAACATGGCAGGTAGTAGCGGTAGCGAACTACCAGCTGCGCAGCGATGTTTTCTTGAGTGCGGGCTTTCGACACATCAACGTGGACTACCGCAATGCCGGAACGCGTTTGAATGTTGGCATGGGTGGGCCACTGCTGGGGGCCACCTTCAGGTTTTAGAACACGTCTGTATGAAGCTTAGACGTTGAACAGGAATTGTCGCTGTAAGGGCATGATTTGATTGATAAAGGTCTCTGCTCTACTAGCTTGGTGCCCCCTGCCATGCCCCCAAATCCATCGGATACGGGTGAACATTGGCGAACACGGGGCTCCCTGCCTCGAAGCAGTCTAGCTGAAGTCGACCTCCTTGATCTCTATTCGATCTCGGCGGTCAGTTGTTAAGCAAAGCCATGTAGTAAAGCCCCGTCGCCAGTTGGACCCAAGCCCGTTACCAGCTGCACTGGCATACTCCCGAGCTTGATAAAAACTAGCGCTGCAAGTGCGCGACAGGGAGCAATCATGGCGAAGGTCAAGAACCGGATCAAAGTGTGTTCGCTTGAATTTGGTACACCACCATTCCGCAAGTTAGGAAACTTGAAGATCGAGTTCGCAGACCGCCTCACCCTGATCGCAGGTCATAACGGCATTGGCAAATCCACCATTCAGGGGCTGGTGGCAAACACCTTTGGCATCTCTAAAGGTGGGCCTAAGAGCTATTTTGGGGAACCTTTCTATGCCAATATCGAGCGCATCGTCTATCTGGCACTAGAAGAGGTCACTGCCACACAACAAGACTCTGCAGCCGCACCCATCGTAGTCGCAGATGTCGGGGGCATCACGGTCCGCAAGCGCTGTGCAATGACCCATCGCAGCGAATGGAAACGAGCTCGCGTTGTTCCCAGAACCATTGATAAAGCAGACAACGATCCAGTTGGACAAGATGCAAAAGTTCCTTTGCCAACTATCTTCTTAGGCATCAAGCGCCTTGCTTCGATTGGTGAAGCTGACGAGAAGGAAGTTGAGAGCAGAAAGATCACGATGCATGACGAAGATAAGCAGCTCATGGCCGACTTCGTTAGCTCTGTGATCCTCGGTAGCCAAGTCAATACAGACGTCACTCATCAGAACATCAAGGGCGCCAAGAAGAAAACTGTGCAGCCAGGTTACGCCGACCATGACGCTTTTGCCGTCTCAATTGGACAGGATAGCTTGGCGAGCATTGCCACGGCCTTGGCATCATTCAATCGACTGGTGCGCGAGCAAGGCGACGCATACTGTGGCGGCCTTCTTGTGATTGATGAGCTCGACGTAGGATTTCATCCCCATGCGATTGATCGTCTTGTCACAGCACTGAAAACGCATGCGAAACGACTAAGCTTGCAGATCATTGCTACGACCCATTCACCCCGTCTAATTGAAGCGGTGCACCCTGAGGGCGGAGGCAACGCAAACGCTCCTGACAAGGTGATCTACCTGCTCGATACAAGGCATCCGCGCCTAGCAGAAGATCAATCTCTTGAAGCGATCCTTGACGATATGGCCCTGCGCCAAGACGACGCCACCCCAGTAAAAGTTAAAAACCCTGTGCTGGGTGTTTACTTCGAAGATCCAGAGGGCGCACAGTTCTGTGACGCACTGATACCCTCGACTAAACGGGCTGCATTGGGTCGAAAGCTGGGCGTACAAATCAAATTGATCCCTTTGGGCGTGGGCGGCTCCAACCTCATTGGTTTGCCTGACAAAGACCCACTTTTCAAGGACCGCCTCCTTATCGTGGATGCCGACACATCCATCCCCAACAAGGCTGCGGCTCGCGGAAACACAATCAAGCTCCCCTGCCACAAAGGCGCTCACGGGACAGAGCGATCGCCAGAGAACGTGATGAAGATTTTTTTACGAAAGGTCGCAGCAGCACCGAATGGCCCGCTGCACGATGCGCTTCTTAAATTTGGTATCACCAATCCAACAAGCGACAAAGTACTTAATACATTCTTCGCAGGTGATTCGGGCACTAGTACACAGCGAGAGGCGAGCAAAGGATGGTGGACAACCCACTGGGACAAGCTAAAAAAGTGGGGCGTATTACGCGAATGGGCTATTTGTCACTCTGAAGAAGCGACTGCTTTTGTCCAGGCCTTCGAAAGTGCAGCCACAAAAACGGCTCGCCGAATCACGACCTGATTCAGGCTGATCGAGCGTCATCGCGACTTATTAAAGTGCTGTAACTCATGTACTCGAACAAGCTCTATACACCCCTCCGTTACCCCGGCGGGAAGGCGCGCTTTGCACCTCTCATTGCCGAAGTAATTTCTGAGAACGGGCTAACCGGGGGGCACTACCTCGAACCTTACGCGGGTGGGGCTGGCGTAGCTCTCGTTCTGTTGATGGATGGGATGGTCGAGCACATTCACATCAACGATGCGGATGCTGCTGTTGCAGTCTTTTGGCGTGCTGCTACTCAGCAGACTGCTGAGCTTTCTAACATGGTAGCCAATGAGGCCGTAACCATGGAGGCTTGGCATCATTGGCGCGCCGTGATGCTTGGCCAAGTTTCCGGCACGGAACTAGAGCGTGGTTTTGCAACGCTTTTCATGAATCGTACGAATCGGTCTGGAATTCTCAAAGGCGGAGTGATTGGGGGCAAGGCACAAGATGGCGCTTACAAGTTGGACGCCCGCTTCATGCGTGATGAACTATGCAAGCGCCTAGAACGCATCGGACAGCATGCCGATGCAATTAGCGTCTATGAAGAGGATGCCCAGTGTCTGCTTCTTCGATGCCATCAGTTCTTGCCAATAAAGTCTTTGATCTACTTGGACCCCCCTTACTACGTCAAGGGTGCGGGGCTGTACCGTAACTTCTACAAGCATGAAGATCATGAAAGCATTGCCCGTCTGCTAGGAAGCACACGCTTCCGGCGGCCATGGGTGGTTTCTTATGACAACGCAGAAGAAATCTGCGCCATGTACAGCTACGCACACTCGTTTACATACGGGCTGCACTATACGGCTCAGCGTCGTTACACCGGCTCAGAAGTGATGTTCTTCAGTGCCCGTTTGACGCCGCCAAGCTTGGCTCAAGAACTTGCGGCAGCTTGAATCACAAGCACTATCCAAAAATGGCTGCCTCGATTTTGCTGAAATCAATGTATCTGGAGTGCAGCGCCTGTGCCGTCTCCTCATCTCCAATGGCCTTGTATGCCGACAGACAAGCCTCCAGGGTCACCACCTGGAAACCAGATACAGCAGGGTCAGGGCTGATGCACTCTCGTTGATAAAGCCTGGCTGCACTCTCGCAGTGGTGGTTCTGTTTTGGATAGAGCAAGACGAATCGGCCTGACTCATACCCTCGGGGGTACGGTGATAGTGCCAGTAGAAGGCCAGTAGTTGATGGGGCCGATCTTCAGTTGTGAAGGTGGAAGGTGTCTGTAGTAAACACCTCTGGCGTCTAGCCACTCTGTTGCCTGGATCATTGATTCACGGGCCATCTCGGCTCTATTCAGAGCTAGCTTCATAGACATAGAAATTTCCTTTTACATCGCTATTGCCATCACTCACTCTCGCAGAGAGCATCCAATCCAACACCAAAGACAGATAGATAGAGGGAGAGGAATGCAGAGGGGAAAGCGGGGGGGGCGTTTTATGTAGCGTTTGACAAGGAAAACTTCTATCTTTTTGTAAAAATTTTTCCGAAAAATAAAAAAGCCGATCAAATGATCGGCTTTTCTATTGGGGTGATGGCTTTAATGCTTCGTAGGTAGCTGCTCCATCCACTTTTGAGCTTCAGCCCTTGGGATCAAGGTTCGACTACCAAACTTCTTTGCCATGAGTCTACCGGCATTCATCGGCTCTATTCCATTTCTAGTGGAACTTGACCTCAACACATGTGCCTCGTAGCACCGAGATCAAATGCAGCAGGGGCAAATGGGTTGGTGGGCAAGTCCTTGCTCTACCAACTTGCGGGCGGCCTCCATTGCCTCTCTCGCTTCACGAAGGGGCAGCTTCGGATAGCTCCCAAGGGCTACGCGGTTCTCTTTGCCAAGAAGGCGGTAGTTCCAACGCCAGTGCTTGGCTCCGTTGGGTTTGACTTCCAGATAAAGCCCGTTGCCTGCAAAGAGTTTGTAGGGCTTGCTGGTGGGCTTGGCAGCGCGAAGGGCTGCATCGCTGATACCGCGCCGGATCGGACTTTTTCGAGCATCGGAAACGACTGCAAAGCCAGCATCCATGCGGGTTTCGAGGTAGTTTGGGGGCATGATTTCTCCTGGGGAGGGGGCATGCACCGTGCGTGCCCCCTGTCATGCCCCCATATATGGAAAATGCCCCCGAACGATCTAGTTCACCGGCGAACAACTTTCCCTATATCTATCAATGGGTTAGCCAATACCTTCGAACATTGGCGAACCCTGAAGAACAGCTCTTCCTGTTTAGACGTTGAACAAGAAGTTCAAAACATCCCCGTCTTTGACCACGTATTCTTTGCCTTCTGCACGCATCTTGCCTGCATCTTTAGCGCCTTGCTCGCCTTTGTAGGCAATGTAGTCATCAAAGGCAATGGTTTGGGCGCGGATAAAGCCGCGCTCAAAGTCGCCATGGATCACGCCTGCGGCTTGTGGCGCGGTGTCGCCAATGTGGATGGTCCAGGCGCGTACTTCTTTAACGCCGGCTGTAAAGTAGGTTTGCAAGCCCAACAGCTTAAAAGCACCACGGATCAACCGGGCCAAGCCGGGCTCTGTTTGGCCCATTTCGGCCAAGAACATGTCGCGGTCTTCGTCGCTCATTTCTGCCATTTCTGCTTCCATCTTGGCACAAATGGCCACTACGGGTGCGTTTTGGGTGGCGGCGTATTCCTTCAAGCGATCCAAAAACGGGTTGTTTTCAAAGCCGTCTTCGCTGACGTTGCCCACAAACATGGCGGGCTTGGCGGTGATTAGGCACAACGACTTGAGCAATGGCTGCTCTTCTTTGGTGATGTCTACCGAGCGCGCAGGTTTACCTTCGTTCAAGGCCGCCTGAATGCGGGTGAGCAAAGCCACCAGCTTGGCTGCATCTTTGTCATTACCTGATTTTGCGGCCTTGCTGTAGCGGTTCAGGGCTTTGTCCACCGTGCCCAGGTCGGCCAAGCACAGCTCGGTTTGTATGACTTCAATGTCAGCAATGGGGTCTACACGGCCAGCTACGTGGATCACGTTAGGGTCTTCAAAGCAGCGCACCACATTGACAATGGCATCAGTTTCGCGAATGTGCGCCAAAAACTGGTTGCCCAAGCCTTCGCCTTGGCTGGCACCAGCCACCAAGCCAGCAATGTCCACAAACTCCACAATGGCTGGCACGATGCGCTCTGGCGAAATAATTTCGGCCAGTTGTTTCAAGCGCGGGTCTGGCACCTCGACAACGCCCACATTGGGTTCGATGGTGCAAAAAGGGTAGTTTTCAGCGGCAATACCGGCTTTGGTCAGCGCATTAAAGAGGGTGGACTTGCCAACGTTGGGCAGGCCCACGATGCCGCATTGGAGGCTCATGGCAGGGCTTTCTGGGTTCAGGGAAAGCCTGCGATTTTACGTGGCAGTTACAGCCAACCTGCAGGCCCTGCCTGCGCTGCCTACAATCTGGCGCATGGCACTCCCCTTTGATGTTTGTATTCGCGGCGCTGGCATTGTGGGCCAAACGCTGGCTTTGCTGCTGGCCCGCGAGCGTCTGCGCATTGCACTGGTTGCCACCGACAGCCCCCCGCCTGAGATGGCCGATGTGCGCGCCTATGCGCTCAACGCCGCGTCGCGGCAGATTCTGGAGTCTGTGCGCTGCTGGCCCAATGAGGCCCACGCCACCCCTGTGCTGCGCATGCAAGTACACGGCGACGATGGCGGGCAAGTGCAGTTTGATGCGGGTGCCCACAACACCCATGCACTGGCGTGGATTACCGATGTGCCCACGCTGCAAGCGACGCTTGCCGATGCGGTGCGCTTTCAGCCCCAAATTGAAGTGGTGTCGGCACCAGTACCCGCTGCGTTAACGGTGGTGTGCGAAGGCCGCGCCAGCCAAACCCGCGCCGAGCTGGGCGTGGAGTTTGAAACAACCCCTTACCCCCAACACGCTATTGCCACCCGGCTGGAGTGTGAGCACCGGCACCAACAAATAGCTAGGCAGTGGTTTGCCAACGGAAACATCTTGGCGTTTTTGCCGCTGGGTGGCCCTGACGGGAACTCTGCCGCTGTGGTGTGGTCGGTTAAGGCAGACGATGCCCCTGCCCTGCTTTCTATGCCCCCAGAAGAATTTACCCAACGCCTGCAAGACGCCAGCCACAGCACCTTGGGCGCTCTGCACCTGTGCGCGCCCAGGCACCACTGGCCCCTGCAAAAGGCACAGGCCCAGCGCTGGTGTGGCCCCATGCCACAAAGCCCTGGTAACCACTGGGCACTGGCTGGCGATGCTGCACACACCGTGCATCCACTGGCTGGCCAAGGGCTTAACTTGGGTTTAGGCGATGCACAAGCCCTGGCCCGTGTGCTGCATGGCCGTGCCTACTGGCGCAGCGTGGGCGACTTGGGGCTGCTGCGCCGCTACGAGCGCGAACGCAAAGCGGCGCTATGGCCCATGTTGATGGCCACCGACGGTTTGCAGCAGCTTTTTGCAAGGCCTGAAAACACCCTACAAAACCTGCGCAATTGGGGGCTTAAAGGTTTTGAGCGCAGCGGCCCCTTTAAACAATGGGTCACACGCCAAGCCATGGGCTTGTCTTGAAGCCAATAGGCCATTCGTATCCGCACCATCAGCCAACACCATCTTTTTTGCCATGAAATTCCAGCCCACCTCCACCCGCCTGCTTCAATTATGTGCTTGGGCCTTTTTTGCTATGGGTTTGCAAGCTTCTGCCAGCGCGCAAGAGGCGGCTATCCGCAAAACCCTGTCTGAGCGCATTCCACAAATTGGCAAGATTGATGAGGTTCGCAGCACTGCCATGCCAGGGCTGTACGAAGTGCGGGTGGATACCGATGTGTTTTACACAGACGCCAAAGGCAATTACCTGATTCAGGGCGAGCTGATCGACACACGCGCCCGCCGCAACCTGACGGAAGACCGCATCAACCAATTGACGGCCATTGACTTTGCGGCACTGCCGCTGAAAGACGCCTTCACCATCGTGCGCGGCAATGGGCAACGCAAGGTTGCCGTTTTTGAAGACCCCAACTGCGGTTACTGCAAGCAATTTGAGCGAGAGTTTCTGAACGTTGACAACATCACCGTTTACCTGTTTTTGTACCCTATTCTTAGCCCCGATTCAGCCGAAAAATCGCGCAACATTTGGTGCGCCAAAGACCGTGTTGCGGCTTGGCACGACTACATGGTGCGCGACAAAACGCCACCTGCTGCAACCTGCGACACCGCAGCCCTGCAGCGCAACTTAGCGTTTGGTCGCAAACACAAGGTTACAGGGACACCCACCATCATCTTCACTAACGGCTCCCGTGTGCCGGGTGCTATTGGTGCACAAGATGTTGAGCGCCGCTTGGCCGCCATCACAGCACCATAAACCCTCTACTCCAAGCGCCAGCAACCAAGCCCGCATGCTTTGTCAAAGGCTGCGGGCTTTTGCATGGTGCTCAACATTGCAATCAACCCCTTGATGCCATGCCCAAGCCATCCATAGCGCCCACAGCAATCCATTACAGCATCACGCCCAGCAGCTTACATGCACATTTGTTCAGTATCACGCTGACGGTGTTGGAGCCACTCGAAAAGCAAACCTTGTCTTTGCCAGTGTGGATACCGGGCAGCTACTTGGTGCGTGAATTTGCCAAGCACCTGCAAAACCTGCGTGCCACTCAGGGCCGACGCAAGTTGACGCTGGAACAAAGCGACAAACACTCCTGGCACATACATTGCCGCACCAACCAGCCCTTGGTGCTGCAATACGAGGTGTACGCGCACGACGACTCGGTGCGCACCGCATGGCTAGATGCACACAGGGGGTTTTTTAATGGCACCAGTTTGTGCCTATGCGTGCAGGGGCAAGAGACTGCGCCACACAGCGTTGAAATTGTCCGCACCAAAGACACTGCACACTGGCACCTTGCCACAGGGCTTACCCCCCAAAAAATAGACAAAACCGGTTTTGGCACCTACACCGCCGCCGATTACGACGAGCTTGCGGACTGCCCCGTAGAAATGGGCACGTTTTGGTCGGGCAGCTTTATGGCTGGGGGGACACAACACCGCATCGTGGTGGCAGGCGCAGCCCCTTCGTTTGATGGCGACAAGCTGCTTGCAGATACCCAAAAAATCTGCGCCACCGCCATCCGTTTTTGGCATGGCAAAGGCAAGGCACCGTTCAAAAACTATTTGTTCATGGTCAATGCCGTTAACGATGGGTATGGCGGCCTAGAGCACCGCAACTCCACCGCATTGATTTGCGGCAGGCGTGACTTGCCCCGCCTAGGCGACACGCGCCAAACCGATGGCTACATCACGCTGTTGGGCTTGATCAGCCACGAGTACTTTCATACCTGGAACGTCAAACGCCTGCGCCCAGCAGAGTTCAAGCACTACAACTACCACCAAGAAAACTACACCCAGCTGCTGTGGTTTTTTGAAGGCTTTACCAGTTACTACGACGACTTGCTTTTGCGCCGCGCAGGTTTGCTGGACGACGCCAGCTATCTCAAGCTGCTGACCAAAACCATGCACCAAGTGCTGCAAGCGCCAGGGCGCAAGGTACAAAGCGTGGCCCAGGCCAGTTTTGATGCCTGGGTTAAGTACTACCGCCCAGATGAAAACACCGCCAACGCCACCATCAGCTATTACACCAAGGGCGCACTGGTAGCCCTTTGTTTGGATTTGACCTTAAGGCAACTGGGCCAGCACAGCCTGGACGACGCCATGCGCATGCTGTGGAAGCGCTGCGCAGGTGGCCCCATGACAGAAGACGATGTACGCACGGTGCTGCAAGCCCTGGCCAGCAAACCCCTGAACGCCGAGCTGGATGCATGGGTGCACGGCACCGACGAGCTTCCACTGGCACGCCTGCTGGCTGCGCACGGGGTGGCAGTTAAAGCAGATACGCCCCAAGCAGCGCAACGTTTGGGCCTGCGGGCCACAGAAACCCACAGCATTGTGGTCAAAACCGTGTTGCGTGGCGGCCTTGCAGAACAAGCGGGCATAAGCGCAGGCGACGAATGGCTGGGGTTAGAGGTTGCGGGCCAAGGCTGGCGCATTGCCAAACTGGATGACGTGTTTTTTTACGCAGGCCAATACACACGGTGCGTTGCTTTGGTAGCCCGCGACGGCCAATTGCTGCGCCTGCCCTTGAAGTTGCCGGCAACCTCCGCAAAAGCTTCTGCGTTGCAAACCACAGCAGACACCATCACCCTGACAGTGACAGACACCCAGCGCTTGCATGCATGGCTGCTAGACCCAACTCTAAGCTAAACCCTATTTCAACCCGATTGACCGCCCGTTCGCGCAAAGGAAACACCATGACCTATGAATGCATCAAGGTTCACGCCGAAGCTGACAAAGTGGGCGTTATCACCTTGCACCGCCCGCAGCAACTAAACGCCCTGAACGACACCCTGATGACCGAGCTGGGCCAAGCGCTCATGGCTTTTGAAGCTGACAGCGCCATTGGTTGCATGGTTTTGACGGGCAGCGAAAAAGCCTTTGCCGCCGGGGCCGACATTGGCGGCATGGCCCATTTCAGTTTTGCGGATGTCTACCAAGGGGATTTCATCACCCGCAACTGGGAAACCTTGCGCCAAATCCGCAAACCAGTGATCGCGGCAGTCAGTGGTTTTGCCCTTGGCGGTGGGTGTGAGCTGGCAATGATGTGCGACTTCATCATCGCGTCAGAAACCGCCAAGTTTGGCCAACCCGAGATCAAACTAGGCATCATTCCGGGCGCAGGCGGCACACAGCGCCTGCCCCGTGCCGTGGGCAAAGCCAAGGCGATGGACATGGTGCTAACAGCCCGCATGATGGATGCCACCGAGGCAGAACGCGCTGGCTTGGTCAGTCGCGTGGTGGCAGCAGAGCAACTGATGCCAGAAGCACTTGCAGCAGCGCTAACCATTGCCGACTACCCACGTTTAGCGGTATTGGCCGCCAAAGAATCGGTCAATCGGGCCTTTGAAGCCAGCTTGGCAGAAGGCATTACTTCAGAGCGGCGCATGTTCCACGCCCTGTTTGCCACACACGACCAAAAAGAGGGCATGCAAGCCTTTGTAGAAAAGCGCAAGGCGGCTTTCAAGAACAGCTAAGCCCGGGGAACAACTGCCTCTTGGAGGCCTGTTTGTCGCAAAACTGGCTTGTCAGCCGCTGCAAGCTAAGGCGTGAGGTTCTAGTGTAAATTTCAGGCTATAATTTTGGGCTTAGGCGCTTTAGCTCAGTCGGTTAGAGCGATGGAATCATAATCCACAGGTCCGCGGTTCGAATCCGTGAAGCGCCACCAAACACCCAGCCTTGCAGGTATTCACCTGCAAGGCTTTTTTGCTGGCAAAACAACATTGCCCGTAATCGCACCGCCTAAAACCTGTTCTTGGGGCACCAAGTCCTAAAATCAGGCACCTTCACCCACCAGCCCCTGGATAAACACCATGAAACGCTGTCTCGCATCTCTTACCCGCCATGGTCTGTTGGCCCTTGCTGTTGCTGCCACGTGCGGTATGGCCGTCATACCCGCACACGCGCAAGTGCAGGGCGCCTTAGGCAATGCCCGCACTTTCCCAGACGCTGCTTTGCGGGGCACGCTGGTGATTACGGGTGCGTCAGACGCCACCATCAACGGGCAAGCCATTCGCATGGCACCCGGAATGCGTCTGTTCAGCCCACAAAACACTTTGATATTGGCCCACCAAGTGCTGGGGCAAGAATTCATCGTTAACTACCTGATTGAAAACAGCACGGGCATGCTGCAGTCTGCTTGGATATTGAGCCAGGGCGAAGCGAGGCAGCCCCGCGCTGGCAGCGATACGGTCATACGTAATTTCCGCGGCGAGTACGACATTCAAACCGAAAAAGCGCGCTAAAGACACAGTTTCAAGGGTGCGCGCGCACAGGCGCAGCCTTGGCTGGTAAGCGTCCAAAACCTGCCTTGAGGTGCGCTAACAGCGCTTGCGCCCCCTCAAACAGTTACCTTTTCAACACGCAAGCACGCAGTACTGCGGCATTTGTGTTTTTGTTTTTTGAGATACACCATGGTCAAAAAAGTCTTTGTCAAAACCTTTGGCTGCCAAATGAACGAGTACGACTCCGACAAAATGGTCGACGTTTTACACGCAGCACAAGGGTACGAGGCCACCCAAAACGTGGACGAGGCCGACCTGATTTTGTTCAACACCTGTTCAGTGCGCGAGAAGGCGCAAGAAAAGGTTTTTAGCGACTTGGGCCGCATCAAACATCTCAAGTCCAAAGGGGTCAAGATTGGTGTAGGTGGCTGCGTTGCCAGCCAAGAAGGTGCAGACATCATCCAGCGCGCGCCTTACGTAGATGTGGTGTTTGGCCCCCAAACCTTGCACCGCCTGCCTGAGCTACTGGCCCAACGCGAAGCGCAAAACCGGCCCCAGGTGGACATCAGCTTTCCTGAAATTGAAAAATTTGACCACCTGCCCCCTGCCAAGGTGGAAGGTGCCAGCGCGTTTGTCTCCATCATGGAAGGGTGCAGCAAATATTGCAGCTACTGCGTAGTACCCTACACAAGAGGCGAAGAAGTCAGCCGCCCCTTTGATGACGTGCTGGTAGAGGTAGCAGGCTTGGCCGACCAAGGTGTCAAAGAAGTCACCCTGCTGGGCCAAAACGTGAACGCCTACATGGGAAAAATGGGCGACACCACAGAGCTGGCCGACTTTGCATTGCTGCTGGAATACGTGGCCGACATCCCGGGCATACAACGCATACGCTACACAACCAGCCACCCCAACGAATTCACGCCCCGGCTGATTGAAGCCTATGCCCGCATACCGCAATTGGTCGGCCACCTGCACTTGCCTGTGCAACACGGTTCAGACCGCATTTTGATGGCCATGAAACGCGGCTACACCGCCATGGAATACAAAAGCACGGTGCGCAAACTTCGCGCCATCAGGCCCCAACTGGCCATGAGCAGCGACTTTATCGTGGGGTTCCCGGGCGAGACAGATGAAGACTTTGGCAAGATGATGAAGCTGATTGACGACATTGGCTTTGACAACAGCTTTAGCTTCATCTTCAGCCCACGGCCTGGCACACCCGCTGCGGGCTTGCATGACGACACGCCGCACGAAGTCAAACTGCAACGCCTGCAAACCCTGCAAGCCGTGATCAACGGCAACATCCACCGCATTAGCGAAGGCATGGTGGGCTCAGTCCAGCGGATACTGGTTGAGGGCACGTCCAAACGCGACACCACCGAACTCATGGGCCGCACCGAATGCAACCGCGTCGTCAATTTTGCTGGTGCCCCCCGGTTGGTGGGGCAAATGGTGGACGTGACCATCACCGAGGCCAAAACCTATACCTTGCGTGGGGACGTGGTCACAAAGCTCGTTTAATTACCCAGTCAGAGAACTTTGTCACAAATTTTTACTATCATTTATGTAGCAATAAGGCGCCAAAGGATATGAGACATAACTGAATAGTGCCTAGAATTACCATTCAATTTTTGGTGCCGTACAGGGGTATGAGTTGACCCTTGCGAATATCCGCACCTTAAGCACATACTTAAATATCGCAACAGATGATCTGCCTTCAAACGTTAATATCACCGCATCCAAAAGGCACAAACAAAAATATTTTGGGTGTTTTGGCACTCTTAATTTCATTATTTATTACAGGTTGTGCCACACCACCACCTGAACCAGAAGTGGAAACCGCTAGCTCGGAACCGGCAGCTGAACCAGTACCACCGCCAGCACCACCACGCCTTTTGTTTGCTGGGTTTGCTCTCCACTCTCAGCACAAAGCCTTTAAAAATGACGTCCTCTCTGCTGAGGCGTTTGCAAAATCAATTGACCCTAATGCACTCGTCATCAAATTAGCCAATTCAGCCAAAGGCGAAGAGAGTGATTGGCCACAAGCTACAGCAGAAAACTTCCAGTTTGTAATGGCCAAGATGGCTGAAGTGGCACGACCTGAAGACAAATTGCTGCTACTACTATCCAGTCGTGGGAGGCAAGGTGGATTGAGAATCAATGTGGCTAATATCAATCATCCCCCGTTGACGGCTGCATCTATTGCACAAGCACTAGAACCTATCAAATCAACTCCCACGCTGGTTGTCCTGTCTGCTTGCTACAGCGGCAGTCTCATCAAAGCACTGGAAGCTCCAAATCGGGTTATTCTGACAGCCACTGACGTTAGGCGAACATCATTAGGCTGCCGATACAAACTTGGTAATACCTATTTTGGGGATGCTTTGTTCAATCAGCCTAATGCACTTGAAGGTTCAATTGAGCAGTGGATGAAACAAGCCACTGCGGCAATAGAAGGCCTGGAGAAAAAGACCCGAAGAACAGCCTCTAAGCCACAAATTTACGTTGGAGAAGAAGTTCGTGATTGGGCAACGCAGCCTCTCAACACTTGGTTTGCTACCCCCAACCAAGATGCAAAAAATCCACTTTGACCTGCAACGGTTGTAGATGAGCCTCATAAAACATCTTAGTAGCATCCCAAGTAGCTTAGCTCAATGGTTTCTGCTGATCAAAACGCCACGCTGACCACAAGATATCTTCGCAACTTCTAGCGAGGGTCGCTCTGTGGTAGCTAAATCGGTGATGTGCTCGCAACAGTTGTCAGGCTGCGGCAAATAAGGCTAAAAATCAGAAAGGCATTTTGGGCATGCCACCGCCGCCCAAGCCTTTCATGCCGCCCATCCGCTTCATCATTTTCATCAGGCCGCCGCCTTTCATTTTTTTCATCATGTCCTGCATTTGCTCAAACTCTTTGAGCAAACGGTTGACCTCTTGCACCTGCACGCCCGCGCCGCCTGCGATGCGTTTTTTACGGGTTGCCTTAATCAAATCAGGCTTGCGGCGCTCCAAAGGGGTCATGCTTTGGATGATGCCTTCTTTGCGGCGAATATCTTTTTCAGCGCGGTCCATGTCCACCGCTCCCGCCTTGGCCGTCAACTGGGCTGGCAATTTATCCATCAGGCTCGACAAGCCACCCATTTGCTTCATTTGCTGGATTTGGCCCAGAAAATCGTTCAGGTCAAAACCCTCACCGCTCTTGACCTTGGCGGCCAGCTTTTGTGCCGCTTGCATGTCAACGCCAGCCGTTACCTGCTCGACCAGCGCCAGTATGTCGCCCATGCCCAAAATACGGCCCGCGTGGCGCTCAGCATCAAATACCTCCAGGCCGTCTATCTTCTCGGAAACCCCCGCGAACTTGATGGGCGCACCCGTGATTTGACGCACCGATAAGGCAGCACCACCCCGCGAGTCCCCATCGAGCTTAGTCAGCACAATGCCGGTGAGGGGCAAGGCTGCGCTGAACGCCTTGGCAGTGTTAATGGCGTCTTGGCCTTGCATAGCATCCACCACAAACAGAGTCTCTACCGGCTTCAGGGCGGCATGCAGGTTTTTGATCTCCTGCATCAAGACCTCATCAATGGCCAGTCGGCCCGCCGTGTCTACCAACAGCACATCAAAGTAATGCTTTTTGGCGTAGTCAAGCGCGGCATGGGCGATATCCAGGGGCTTTTGGTCCGGCGTACTAGGAAACCATTCAGCACCCGCTTGCTGGGTGACGGTTTTGAGCTGTTCAATCGCCGCCGGACGGTACACGTCGCCTGAGACGGTCAGCACCTTTTTCTTGCGCTTTTCAATCAAATGCTTGGCCAACTTGGCGGTGGTGGTGGTTTTACCCGCTCCTTGTAAGCCCGCCATCAAAATCACAGCCGGGGGTTGGGCGGCCAAGTTGATATCGGCCACGCCTTCTCCCATGGTAGCGGCCAGTTCGCGGTTGACGATGCTCACCAGGGCTTGACCTGGCTTGAGCGACCCCAGCACCTCTTGCCCCAAAGCCTTTTCTTTGACGCGGGCAATAAAGTCACGCACGACAGGCAAGGCCACATCGGCCTCCAACAAAGCCATGCGCACCTCGCGCAACATGTCTTGCACATTGGATTCCGTGATGCGGGCTTGGCCACGCATCTCTTTTACAAGGCGGGTCAGTTTGTCGGTAAGGGCGGAGGCCATAGAGGGGTTCCGGGGTTGGCCGCCAGCAGCAAGGTGCGTGCGGGTCCGCCTGAGATAGGCGGCAAACGAAAGGCTAAACTGTGACCCATGATTTTACCCAGTGCTTCCCTCGCAAGCTGGCTGCTGACCATCGCTGCTGTTGCGGCCTATGCAGCACCTGCTACCGTAGCGACCCGCCTGGGCGGGCCAGCAGCACGCAACACCTTGCTCATTGCCTGGGCTTTGCATGGCGCAGCCCTTGCAGCGGGCTTTGCGCAGGCCACACCCCGTTTTGGTTTTGCCACCGCTCTGTCTATGACGGCATGGCTGGTCATGACAGCCTATGCCGTTGAGCGCCAACTGTTTCCCCAGCTCCAGGCCCGCTGGGCACTGGCAGCGCTGGGGGCATTGGCCGTCATATTGGCCCTGGTGTTCCCAGGGCAACCATTGCAAGTAGCCGCTTCTGCCTGGATGCCGCTGCATTTGGCGCTGGGCATTGCCTGCTACGGCCTGTTTGCAGCGGCTGTTGTGCACGCTTGGCTGATGGCCAGGGCAGAAAGACACATCCGCCAGGCAGAAGACCCGCACAGTGGAATTCCTTTACTGACCTTGGAGCGCTTGACTTTCAGGTTTGTGACTGCGGGTTTCGTGTTGCTCACTGCTGCGTTGCTGGCAGGCTTGTTGTTTAGCGACAGCTTGTACGGCAGGTCTTGGCACTGGGACCACAAGGCCATTTTTTCTGTACTGTCTTGGTTGACCTTTGCGGCCCTGCTGTGGGGCCGCTGGCAGTTTGGCTGGCGAGGCCGCATCGCTGTGCGCATGCTGTACACGGGGGCTGCACTTTTGCTGCTGGCCTATGTAGGGTCACGGTTTGTGGTCGAAGTGCTGCTAGGGCGCAGTGCATGACGAAATATCTGATACTTGCATTCGTCATAGCGTGTGCTTTTACGCTGTGGCGGCATCGCTCGCAAAAGCCTGGGCCAAGCTCCAAACCCAGCGCAAATCCCAAAAAAATGCCAGCGTGCGCACATTGTGGTCTACACCTACCCATCAATGAGTGTGTGAGCTACCTAGGCAAGTACTACTGCTGCCCAGAGCACGTCAAACGCGACCCAAGCTGATGCCATGAGTGACATGCTGGCCAACGTCAACCTCAACGTGCCAGACGCACCTTTTGTGCGTCTGTGGCGTGGCTTTCTTACTAGCCGGGTCATGGTGGCTGTAGCTTTGCTGTTGCTGCAAAGCTTAGGCAGCCTGCTCAGTCAAACATCAGAGCCCGCAATATTTGCACTGTGCGTTACTTACTTGGGCACAACACTGGTGCAGCGCATGTTGTTGCATACGCACCCCCCCAAACAAAGTGCAGGGCCTCAGTGGCTCGGAACCATCGGCTTTGATATTGCCATGGTTTGCCTGCTGCAATTGATGCAGCAGGGCAACATGAACTACACCCCATTGTTGGGCGTGCCTGTTCTGATGGCGGCTGTTTTGGGCAGCCTTACGCTGGCTCTGGGTACTACTGCCAGCGTTACGCTGCTGCTTTTAGCGTGGTCTTGGTGGCTAGGTACACGCAGCGGCAACGTCGAAACCCAGCGTTACTTGCAAAGTGCACTAACTGGCACAGGCTATTTCATCGTGGCCTACTTGGTACACCAATTGGCCAGCCGTTTGACGCGGGAACAAGAGTTGGCACGCCAGGGCCTCATGACGGCCCAGCTTCAAACAGAAGTCAGCGCACTGGTCATACAAAGCCTGAGCGATGGGGTTTTGGTGATGGGGGAAGACAACACGGTGCGCACCGCCAACCCAGCCGCCCTGCGGCTGCTGGACGACAGCGCCAACCCACAACCGCCATTTAACCTAGGGCAATTGCCCGCATGGCAACCGTTGGTACAGCTTGCTCGCACTACTTTTGCAAAAGAACAGCCACAAACCGCAGATGTGGACCTGCTGCACCCCGGACAAAGCCCTACGGGCCTGCATGTGCGCACGTGGTTGACCTCCAGCACAGGCAATACACAAGATGCGATGAGTGAGCGCTTGTGCGTGATGTTCTTGCACGACCTGCGCGAGATGGAAGCGCGTCTGCGCACTGAAAAACTCGCCTCTATGGGACGCATGTCTGCCGCAGTAGCGCACGAAATACGCAACCCCCTGGCCGCCATCGTGCAAGCCAATGCTCTACTGGAAGAAGACCTACAAGACCCACAACACAAACGCTTGACGGACATGGTGCGCCAAAACGCAGACCGCCTGGCACGCATTGCAGAAGAAGTCCTGGACATTGCACGGGTACAGCACCAAATTAGCCACACGCCTGCATCTACCTTGGCACTGGACGAAACCGTCGCCCAAATATGCAGCGACTGGAAGGCGCAAGAGCCCCACAAGAGGCCCATGACGGTTTCATTGAACACCGATTCAGCACAAGTCGAATTTGATGCAGACCACTTGCGCAGGGTATTGGTCAACTTGCTAGACAACGCGCTGCGTTACATGCGCCGCGGGCCCGACTCGCTGACCGTCACGACCAAGGTCAACAGCGCAGGACATGTAAGCCTTCAGGTATGGAGCGACGGAGCGCCTCTGGATAAATCTGTAGAGAGGCATTTGTTTGAACCGTTTTTTTCATCAGAAAGCCGGTCCAGTGGCCTAGGTCTGTACATATGTCGCGAGCTGTGTAACCGACACGGCGCCAATATTCGCTACGCTCGCATCAGCCTTGAAACTGGACAAGGCCTTGCCAGCGGCAACGCATTTACCGTGAACTTCAGGCGTACCACCCGCCCTGTAGGCCCCAGCACGTTGTTTGATGCCCCTGTGGTTTGATTTTTTGCCCCGCCATGAATACATCCACCATCGCATCCATCCTTGTCGTCGACGATGAACCCGACTTGCGTACGCTGTACGAACTCACTTTGCTGCGCGAAGGCTACAAAGTAGAAACTGCCTCCACTTTAAAAGAAGCGCGCGAACAGCTGGGCATGCATAAATTTGATGTGCTGATCTCCGACATGCGTCTGCCTGATGGATTTGGTATGGAATTGCTGCAGGATTTACGCGACCAGCAGCGCAAAGAGCGCTGTGTGGTCATGACGGCATATGGGTCGGCTGAAAACGCAGTGGAAGCTTTACGCGCGGGTGCTTTTGACTACATGACCAAACCCGTGGATTTGAAACAGTTCCGTTCGGTGGTGGCATCCGCCATCCAGGGCACTGGCGGGGTGCCCTCTCCTCGCAGCGCCAGAGCACCAACGAACAAAACCACGCAAACGGCCTCCTCAAGTACAACTGGCAGCAACGCCTTAGACCGCTTGGTTGGGGCATCCACCGCAATCCATAACGTCAAACAACGGATAGCCAAAGTAGCCAAGGGAATGGCCCCCGTACTGATACATGGGGAATCGGGCACAGGCAAAGAACTGGTGGCACAAGCACTACATGCCAACAGCCAGCGCGCTGAAGGGCCGCTTGTGGCCGTTAACTGCGGCGCCATTCCCGAAAACCTGCTGGAGGCAGAGTTTTTTGGCGCCCGCAAAGGCTCTTACACCGGCTCGGCGCAAGACCGCGACGGGTATTTTCAGGCGGCCAGAGGGGGCACACTGTTTCTGGACGAAATTGGTGACCTCCCCTTGGCAATGCAATCTAAACTGTTGCGTGCCATCCAGGAGCGCAGTATCCGGCCCCTGGGCTCCACCCAAGAAGAAACTGTTGATGTACGTATCGTCAGTGCCACCCATCGCGACCTAGCAGAAGACGTACGCTCGGGACGTTTTAGGCAAGACCTCTATTACCGTCTCAATGTGATTGAGATCGTTATCCCTCCGCTGCGCGAGCGGCGTGAAGATTTGCCCGCACTATGCCGTGCACTGTTAGACCGCATTGCTCAAGAATCAGGCAGCCTAACGCCAGAACTTACCCCTCAAGCCTTGCAAACCATCGCAAAGCACCCTCTAAAAGGTAACGTACGGGAACTAGAAAACCTCTTGCATCGTGCCGTAGCACTCAGTGATGGGCCAGAACTGCATATTGAATACGCCCTGCAAGAAAACACGCCCCCCACCGCCGATACGCCGCCTTCTGAAGCCACGGCAACACACTCCAGTGGCAACCAACCGATCCAGGGCCTTCCGAACGACCTGCAAGCGTGGCTTGACCAACAAGAGCGTGATATCTTGGTCAAAGCGCTGCGCGAAGCGGGCTACAACCGTACGGCAACTGCAGCGCGACTGGGCATCAGCCTACGGCAGATTCGCTACCGAATCGCCCGACTGAATATCTCCATGCCGCATGATTTGCAGGATTCGCCAGATGAGATTGGCTGATGTGACGCCTCTCCACCCTCCTCAATGGAAGCAAGGGTGGCTATCTACCGCGCGCCAACTTCCATCACCCAATTTTGGTCCAAGACCTCCTGATACTGGCCCTGTAGATTTGATTGTTGTGCATTCGATCAGCCTGCCACCCGGGCAATTCGGCACGGGAGCGGTACAAGCGCTCTTCACCAACCAACTCGATTGGCAAGCCCATCCGTACTTTCAAACCATTGCAGGCTTAGAGGTTTCCGCTCATTTCTTTATTGAACGCACTGGGCTTCTGTGGCAGTTTGTCAGCTGCGACCAGCGTGCATGGCATGCAGGGGTATCCAGCCACCAGGGCCGGGCCAACTGCAACGATTACTCGATTGGTATAGAGCTGGAAGGGCTAGAGGGACGGCTGTTTGAACCTGCCCAATACCAAAGCCTTACCGTTTTGTGCCAACAACTGCGCCAGCAATACCCCATATCCGCCATCGCTGGCCATGAGCACATCGCACCAGGCAGAAAAGCCGACCCTGGGCCAGGGTTTGATTGGCTACTTCTGCAACAACAACTCAATTGGCCAGCCCACTGTTTCACCGACACAGCATCCACGTAAATACAGGGCGTAAGACCCTGTATCGCCCTAATACCCCGTCAAATCGAAGACTGCCGTAGCAAAACAAGACGATACAAGGGCCAACCAATAAAAAGCTTGTAAAAGGCCTGTCAAAGCTACGAATTTTTCAGCAAACAAAGTATCTACAACGCCTTTCAGGATGGCGCTTTATCCACCAAAACAGGCGGGGCTAGGGCAAGGTGCATTTACAGGACAAACACTACCTGTAGTGCCTTGATGATGGTCGACACACCATATATAGTGTGTCCTGAATTTTGAATACGACTCCGCTTTCAGCGAGCCTCTTGCGCCCAACTAGCGCAAATCCCCCAGACAGCCACCGACGAGGACCTTCATGCAAGCTGCTTTGAACACGCCATCCACCGCACGCGCGGTTTCCCCCGAAACTTTCTCTGCGTCCAGCACGGCTTCTACGAGCTCTAACAACCTCTCCCATTACCAAATCATTCGCCGCAACGGAGCGGTAGTGCCTTTTGAGCCACAGAAAATTGCTGTGGCCATGATGAAGGCATTTTTGGCGGTACACGGCACCCAAGGCGCTGCATCGGCCAGTGTGCGTGAAGTGGTTGATACCCTCACCCAAAATGTCAGCCGAGCGCTGATGCGCTCACGTCCCGGTGGCGGAACATTCCACATTGAAGACGTGCAGGACCAGGTCGAACTGGGTTTGATGCGCGGTGGGCACCATGAGATCGCCCGCGCATACGTGCTATACCGCGAACGTCGTTCGCAAGAGCGTGCACAAAATACAGAAAAACAAACACCTGCAGCCCCTGTGCTGCATGTTATTGATGGCAACCAACGCGTGGCACTGGATCTTGGGCAACTGCATGCCTTGATCGAATCTGCTTGTACAGGCTTGGGTACTGATGTACAGCCACAACCTATCGTGGCTGAGACCATGCGCAATTTGTATGACGGCGTTCCTATGGATGAAGTCTACAAAGCGTCTATCCTGGCAGCACGAACACTGATCGAAAAAGATCCTGATTACACCTACGCCACAGCACGGTTGCTGCTGCATACCATCGTGCGTGAAGTCTTGGGTCGCGACGTTCCACAGAGTGCCATGGCGGAAAGCTACCAAGAGTATTTCCCTCAGTTCATCAAAAAAGGCGTAGAGAACAGCCTGCTGGACGAACGCTTGCTGCAATTTGATATGCCCCGCCTGGCTGCAGCGCTCAAACCCGAGCGTGACCTGAAATTTGACTATTTGGGTCTACAAACCCTGTATGACCGCTACTTCCTGCATGTGCGCAAAACACGCATTGAGCTTCCACAAGCTTTCTTTATGCGTGTGGCCATGGGCTTGTCACTGAACGAAATTGACCGTGAAGCACGCGCCATTGAGTTCTATGAAGTGCTGTCTAGCTTCGACTTTATGTCCAGCACGCCCACCTTGTTCAACAGCGGCACGCTACGCTCACAACTATCGAGCTGCTATCTGACCACGGTGCCAGACGATCTGGATGGCATTTACGAGTCCATCAAAGAAAACGCCTTGCTGTCTAAATTTGCCGGCGGCCTGGGCAACGACTGGACTCGGGTACGGGCACTGGGCTCGCACATCAAAGGCACCAATGGCGAATCACAAGGTGTAGTGCCTTTCCTTAAAGTGGTCAACGATACGGCTGTTGCGGTCAACCAAGGTGGCAAACGCAAGGGCGCCGTCTGCACCTACCTCGAAACATGGCATTTGGACATTGAAGAGTTCCTGGAGCTGCGCAAGAACACCGGCGACGACCGCCGCCGCACCCATGACATGAACACTGCCAATTGGATCCCTGATTTGTTCATGCGACGCGTGATGGAAAAGGGCAATTGGACTTTGTTCTCCCCCTCTGATGTTCCGGACCTGCACGACAAATTTGGCGCTGACTTCGAAAAAGCCTACGTAGCCTACGAAGAAAAAGCGGCCCGTGGCGAGATCAAACCCAGCAAAACCGTTCAAGCGACAGACATGTGGCGCAAGATGCTGACGATGCTGTTTGAAACAGGTCACCCCTGGATCACCTTCAAAGATGCTTGCAATGTAAGGTCTCCCCAGCAACACTCTGGTGTGGTGCACTCCTCCAATTTGTGCACTGAAATTACGCTGAACACCAGCGACACCGAAACGGCTGTTTGCAACTTAGGCTCGGTCAACCTCCTGCAGCACATCAAAGACGGTGCGATTGATCACGCCAAACTGCAAAAAACGATCACTGTGGCCATGCGCATGCTGGACAACGTGATTGACATCAACTACTACGCTGTCAAAAAAGCCCGCGACTCCAACCTGCGCCACCGTCCTGTGGGTTTGGGACTGATGGCCTTCCAAGACAGTTTGTACGAATTGCGCATTCCTTATGCCTCACAAGAGGCGGTTGAGTTTGCTGACCGCTCCATGGAAGCCATTTGCTACTACGCCTACTGGGCATCCACTGAGCTAGCAAAAGAGCGCGGTAAATACTCTAGCTATAAAGGCTCCTTGTGGGACAAAGGCGTATTGCCACTCGACACCCTCGATATGCTTGCCCAAGCGCGTGGCGGTTATGTAGAAGTTGACCGCAGCACCACCATGGATTGGGATGCACTGCGCCGCAAAATTGCCCAGGACGGTATGCGCAACTCCAATTGCGTAGCTATAGCACCCACGGCAACCATCTCCAACATCATCGGTGTGGATGCTTCTATCGAACCATCTTTCGGCAATTTGTCCGTCAAATCCAACCTATCGGGTGAGTTCACCGTCATCAATGGATATCTGGTCAAAGACCTCAAGCGTCTGGGGCTTTGGGACAATGTGATGATCATGGATCTCAAACACTTCAAGGGCTCTTTGCACCCTATCGATCGCGTGCCGCCTGATGTGAAAGCGCTTTACTCCACCGCTTTTGAAGTGTCTGCACAATGGCTAGTTGAGGCTGCCTCACGCCGTCAAAAATGGATTGATCAGGCACAAAGCCTGAATATCTACATGGCTGGTGCATCAGGCAAGAAGCTCGACGACACCTACAAACTGGCTTGGTTGCGTGGTCTCAAAACCACCTACTACCTGCGTACACAAAGCGCTACCCACGTAGAGATGAGCACAGTTAGCAACCGCCAGCTCAATGCCGTTTCCTCCGGTGGCGATAGTGGTGCAGCAGTACAAAAGGCGACACAACCATCTGCATTAGATGCAGTGGCGGCGGCTGCGGCTGCGCAAAATGCAGCACTGCCTGCAACCGACATTAAATTCTGCGCAATCGATGACCCCACGTGCGAGGCTTGCCAATAATTCGCGCCAACGTGCAGTGCATGCATTGCAAAGGCACCAACATGTGCTGTGAAGCAACAAATCGTTGCTGCATAACGCTTGAGTGCTTTTCATTTTGCAGCACTGCTTCCATAATCCGAACACTGGAAAATCTATGTTGACCTGGGACGAAGAAGTCAAGCCCTTGCGGCAAAACACAACAGCTAATGGTGCACAAGATGGCACTACTGCTTCTGCATTGCCTTTTCCACCAACCTCAATTCCTGATGCGGCACTTGCCCCCTTGGCAACTCAAGCCCAACAACCAGCAGTAGCTGGACGTCGTGTTAACGCAGCAGACAAACGTATCATCAACGGCCAGACGGACGTCAACCAGCTGGTACCGTTCAAGTACAAGTGGGCCTGGGAAAAATATTTGGCCACATGCGCTAACCATTGGATGCCACAAGAGGTCAACATGACCCGTGACATTGCTCTGTGGAAAGACCCCAATGGTTTGACAGAGGACGAGCGCCGTATCGTCAAACGCAACCTGGGCTTCTTTGTCACGGCAGACTCTTTAGCTGCTAACAACATCGTGCTGGGCACCTACAGGCACATCACAGCACCCGAATGCAGGCAGTTTTTGCTTCGACAAGCTTTCGAAGAAGCCATTCATACCCATGCCTATCAATATATTGTGGAATCCTTGGGGTTGGATGAAAGCGAGATCTTCAACGCCTACAACGAAGTCCAGTCCATCCGAGACAAAGACGAGTTCTTGATCCCCTTCATCGAAGCGATCATGGATCCGAATTTCCACACAGGCACACCAGACACTGACCAGCGACTGCTCAAATCGCTGATCGTTTTTGCTTGCCTCATGGAAGGTCTGTTCTTCTACGTTGGATTCACCCAAATTCTTGCACTGGGACGCCAAAACAAAATGACAGGGGCTGCCGAGCAGTACCAGTACATCTTGCGTGATGAATCCATGCACTGCAATTTTGGTATCGATTTGATCAACCAGTTGAAACTAGAAAATCCACACCTCTGGACCGCCGAATTCAAAGAAGAAATCAAAGCACTCTTTTTGAAGGCGGTTGAATTGGAATACCGCTACGCCGAAGACACCATGCCCCGCGGAGTACTGGGTATGAATGCTTCTATGTTCAAGGGCTATTTGCGTTACATCGCTAACCGCCGTGCAACCCAGATTGGACTCGAGACGCTTTTCCCGAACGAAGAAAACCCCTTCCCATGGATGAGCGAAATGATCGACCTGAAGAAAGAACGCAACTTCTTTGAAACCAGAGTCATTGAGTACCAGTCGGGTGGGGCTCTGTCCTGGGATTAGCACCAGGACACCACAGCAAACCATGGCTTTTTTGATCACGCCCCACCAACGTATCGTACTCGGCGATGCATTGGTGGGCGTTTCCGTATTCATGGTGCCGGACATTCAGTCCGTCGCGATGGATCGCTTCCTGTCCACTGTAGACAAGAAGTGCTCTTTGCAAATTGACCCAAGGAGAACATGATGGCAACTGCGAAAAAACCTACCGCTAAAAAAGCGGCCCCAGCAAAAAAAGCGGCTCCAGCAAAGGCCGTAACTCCAGCCAAAAAGGCAGCACCTGCGAAAAAAGCAGCTCCAGCCAAAAAGGCAGTAGCAGCTAAAAAAGCGGTTCCAGCCAAAAAGGCAGCACCTGCTAAAAAAGCAGCTCCAGCCAAAAAGGCAGCACCTGCTAAAAAAGCGGTTGTAGCCAAAAAGGCAGCACCAGCCAAGAAAGCCGCACCAGCTAAAAAAGCGGTTGTAGCCAAAAAGGCAGCGCCCGCCAAGAAAGCCGCGCCAGCGAAAAAAGCAGTACCTGCGAAAAAGGCCGCTCCCGCCAAGAAGGCCGCTCCCGCTAAAAAGGCAGCGCCAGCTAAAAAAGCAGCGGTAGCCAAGAAGCCCGCTCCAGCCAAAAAGGCAGCACCTGTGAAGAAGCCTGCGGCTCCTGTCAAGAAAGCCGTGAAAGCTGCCGCTACTCCTGCACCTGTGGCTCAAACAACGCTCAACCCACAAGCGGCCTGGCCATTTCCTACAGGCAGCAAGCCCTGAGCTGTTACAACGCTTGGCTTTCAAGCGTCACCCGGTGGCACCCCCACCGGGTTTTTTATGCCTGCATCCAATAAAGGGGCGCAATCAAAGCAGATGAGCGATTCCATTTCTAAATCATCCTAGAAATGGAACGAAGCGCCTGAAACAGACCGGCCTCAGCAGACCACAAGATGTATTCAACGGCTTGCGCGCATGGTCAAGCAGGATGAAAATCAAGTTGGTAATTTTGTGGGCCGCGTTGGGCAATTTTGAGAGCCCCCAAACGGTTACCAAGAGCAGCGCAACGCTCCAGAGGCCAGCCGCGCTCAAGACCAAACAACAGGGCACCTCGCCATGCATCACCACAGCCAGTGGGGTCGATCACGGCAGAGGGTTGCACGGGCGGCACCACGGTAGACTGACCATTGACCCAAACCTCACACCCTAGTGCTCCAAGCGTGACCACCAAACCCTCAACTTTGTGGGAGATTTCAGCCAGAGACAAACCTGTGCGATCACAGAGCATCTTGCCTTCATAGTCGTTGACAGTGACCCATGTGGCTTGCTCAACGAAACGCGTCAGTTCAACGCCATCAAACATGGGCAACCCCTGTCCCGGATCAAATACAAAGGGGATACCAGCGGCCACAAGCTGTGCTGCGTGCTGCAGCATGGCGTCTCGGCCATCTGGAGAAATGATGGCCAAACAGATATCTGGGTGTTTTTCGATGTGGTTGATGTGGGCTTGACCCATAGCACCCGGGTGAAATGCTGTGATTTGGTTATTGTCCAAATCGGTCATGATCATGGCTTGGGCGGTATAGGTGTCGTTGACCTGACGCACATGACGATCACTGATGCCCAAATCACGCAAACGCTGCAAATAATCTGCACCATCACTGCCCAAAGTGGCCATTGGCAAGGGCTCGCCGCCTAAAAGACGCAAGGCGTAAGCAATGTTACCAGCGCAACCACCAAAGTCACGACGCAAAGACGGCACCAAAAAAGACACATTCAAGATGTGCAATTGGTCAGGCAGTATTTGCTGCGCAAAACGCCCTTCAAAAGTCATGATGGTGTCGAAAGCAAGGGAACCGCAAATCAGGGCAGCCATGAGAACAATCCGCAAAAGTAAGAGAGATCAGGGATAGAAAGCTACCAAGCGGTAGCCGGTGATGCGGTATCCGTTGGATGCAACAGACATAGGGATAGTGGCACTCCACTCGGCTTGTGCAGCCAGTTCTGGGGGTGCAGCCAAATCACCAGGGTAAAGCACTCGCCGCAAGACAGGCTGATCTTGCGCATCGGTCAAGGTCAGCTCCACGGCTGGCATGGCCAGTGCAATACCCGCACGATTTTTAATCGTCAAACCCAGTTGATACAGATCGCCTCGCCCTTTGTTAAAGGATGAACTGTCAATGACAAGATCTGCGATTTGACGTACTGGGGCTAGTTCGCATTGCATAAACCCACATATCCATTGGAATGCCAAACGTGCCTTCGGGTTGAGTGCCGCTAAACGATCCCGTTGGTGCAATCCAACCTGTAGGATCAGAGCACAAGTCAAAGTCAGCAAGCCCAGCCCCAAGAGCACACGGACCAATGGTTTGCGCCAAAAGGCTTGGCGACGGGCGGTGCGTACAAAACTCAACTCATCGGCAGTCAGATGCTCATCATCCCGGGTGTCTTCATCGTCGTTATCTGCATCTGCACTTCGGGATATGGACGGAAGCGAGACCGTAGGCGGCACAAGGACTTGGGGGGTGCTTTCAGGGAACGCTAGTGTAGGCAGGGGTTCAGAAACAAGTACTCGCCCCTCAGCAGGGTCAAGAAAAGGTTCAGAGTCCAGACTTGACTGCGGGGTTTGCGCAATAGATGGAGAAGCGACCTCCGATGGTTTGGACGGTGCAGCATGCTCAACCACCACAAAAGCGGATGCATCTAGATCAGGGTAGGCTGGCAAGGCCTGTGCAGGAAGCACTGCAGCCTCCGCGCTAACTGCATCATCCCAATCGTGCAAAGGAGGAAAGGGCAGCTCGTAACCACGAGCAGCAGCAGCCTTAGAAGATGGCACTGTCACTTCTTCCAGCACAGTTGACTTCTGCAAAACGGCTGCCTTGTCGCCTCCAGCCACGCCAACCGACAAGGGTGAAGATGTTGGGGTTACTTTTTGTAGCGCAGAAATGTCCTTTTCTGCAGCCAAAGGGGCGGCAGGCGCCGGCCATGCAAATCCGCCAGACATTTGCAACGGGGCAGGCTCAGTAGGCATATCTGCCTGGGCTGAAGGAGATGCGGCCAAAAAAGCAGGTACTACTGGCGCAGGTACAGACAAAACTTTATCCCCACCAGCGTTGGACGGGACGGGCTTTGGTTTGACAGCGCTTCGAATAGGTGCCTCAGCCTGCGGCTGACTGCGCGCGCCCGCGACAGCTGCGGCAGCTGTTTTTGGGACCGTTGCTGGCATTTGCGCTAAACCGCTGACATCGTCTGGCAAAAGGTGTGCAGATGCATCAAACACCTCTTTGCATTGACCGCACCTCACCCATCCCTCAGAGATGCGCAACTGGTCAGCCACCACCTTGAAAGTAGTGGCGCATGCGGGGCAGCGTGTGATCTGGCTCATCAGGGGCGATTGTAGGGTTGGGGTAAGCCGGCGGTTCAGGGTGTTCGCTGGGCTGTCATCAAAATCCAACCATCTTCTGCATCGGCCACTTGCAAAGCGAGCCAAGGTGCATAGGCTTCTTGTAGTTCTTGCGCCTGCCGCTCCAAGATACCTGCAAGTACCAAATGACCACCTGCTGCAACGTGGTTGCACAAAAGAGGCGCCAAAACCTTGAGCGGGGTTGCCAAAATATTGGCCAGTACGGTTTGGTAGGTACCCGCCGCTTGATCTGGCAGGCCTGCGTGCAAGCGCACATGGTTGGCTTGGGCATTGAGCTCTGTGGATTGCACTGCCGCTGGGTCAATGTCGACCGCATCGATTTCTTGGGCACCAAATTTGGCCGCACCAATGGCCAAGATGCCGGACCCACAACCGTAATCCAACACGCGGCCTGGGTGCGATGGATGCGAGATATTGCGGGCAATCCAACGCAAGCACATACGGGTGGTGGGATGGGTGCCTGTGCCAAAAGCCAAACCGGGGTCCAGCCGGATGCTGCGCGTGGCCTGGGGTGGCAGTTCATGCCAGGTGGGAACAATCCAAAAGTCTGGCGTGATCTCTACCGGAGCAAATTGCGACTGGGTCAAACGCACCCAGTCTTGGTCGGCCACCGGCCGTAAACCCAAGGCCTGACAACCTGCAAAAAAATCTTGCGCTTGCAGCAAGGTTTGGGCTTCTTGGGCGGCAGCCTCCGTGGCAAACAAAGCCACCACCCGGCTGCGCTGCCAGCCATCTTTGGGGGGCGGCATGCCGGGTTCGCCAAACAGAGCCTGCTCAGCATCGGTTTGGGCGTCGGCGTCTTCTACCGATACGCTCAAGGCATCCAGGGCATCCAATGCCTCGCTGATGGTCTCGATCTGGGCTTCGGGGCACATCAGGATCAGCTCAAACATGAAAACCTCGCATCAAAATGAAATGCTGGCATTTGTTGCCAAATGCCAGCATGTGCAGCCAGTGTGATTGCAATCAGCGCTTGTGCTGAGACAACCATTCTTCCAGGTAGTGGATGTTGGTACCGCCAGCCATGAACTTGGCATCGACTACCAACTCGCGGTGCAAGGGCACGTTGGTGCTGATCCCTTCGATGACGGTTTCATTCAGCGCCGTGCGCATACGGGCAAGCGCCTGTTCACGGGTGTCGCCATGCACAATGAGCTTGCCAATCATGGAGTCGTAATTGGGCGGCACAAAGTAGTTGGTGTACACGTGCGAATCCACACGCACCCCAGGGCCACCCGGTGGGTGCCACATGGTGATGCGGCCAGGGGATGGCACGAACTTGTAGGCATCCTCGGCGTTGATGCGGCACTCGATGGCGTGGCCACGCATCTCGATCTGGCGCTGGGTAAAAGGCAGTTTCTCGCCAGCGGCCACCATGATCTGGGTTCTGACAATGTCCACGCCTGTGACCCACTCGGTCACGGGGTGTTCCACTTGCACACGGGTGTTCATTTCAATGAAGTAGAACTCGCCGTTTTCGTACAAGAACTCGAAAGTACCCGCACCGCGATAGCCGATTTTTTTACAGGCCGCCACACAACGCTCGCCAATTTTTTCGATCAGTTTGCGTGGAATGCCTGGCGCTGGCGCTTCTTCAATCACTTTTTGGTGGCGGCGCTGCATGGAGCAATCGCGCTCACCTAGGTACACCGCGTTGCGGTGCTTATCGGCCAAGATTTGGATCTCAATGTGGCGTGGATTTTGGAGGAATTTCTCCATGTACACCGCAGGGTTGCCAAATGCAGCGCCTGCTTCGGCCTTGGTCATTTGCACCGCGTTGATGAGCGCTGCCTCGGTGTGCACCACACGCATGCCACGCCCACCGCCGCCGCCAGCAGCTTTGATGATGACGGGGTAGCCAATGGCTTTGGCAGTGCGGCGGATGATGACGGGGTCGTCAGGCAATTCGCCTTCAGAACCTGGCACACAGGGCACGCCTGCTTTGATCATGGCCTGCTTGGCAGACACCTTGTCGCCCATAATGCGGATGGACTCGGGGGTGGGGCCAATGAATTGAAAGCCGCTTTTTTCGACCCGCTCGGCAAAGTCTGCGTTTTCGCTCAAAAAGCCGTATCCGGGGTGGATGGCTTCGGCATCCGTGACCTCGGCAGCCGAAATGATGGCGGGCATGTTGAGGTAGCTCAGCGGTGAAGGGGCTGGGCCAATGCACACGGCTTCTTCTGCCAGCTTGACGTATTTGGCGTCGCGGTCTGCCTCGGAGTAGACCATCACGGCCTTGATGCCGAGTTCGTGGCAGGCACGCTGGATGCGGAGGGCGATTTCGCCGCGGTTGGCGACAAGGATCTTTTTAAACATAAGCTGTCTCGCGGCTCATCGCCTGCACGCTGGCGCGTGCCAGGGCAATTTGCTTCGCCGCACACAGGGTGCGTACGCCGCGGTTGGCGACAAGGATCTTTTTAAACATAAGCTGTCTCGCGGCTCATCGCCTGCACGCTGGCGCGTGCCAGGGCAATTTGCTTCGCCGCACCCACGGTGCGAACGCCGCGGTTGGCGACAAGGATCTTTTTAAACATAGGCTGTCTCGCGGCTCATCGCCTGATTGGGGGCAATGAAGATGAAAAGGCGCATGGGAGAAGCTGTTACTCGATCACGAACAAGGGCTGACCGTATTCAACCGCCTGACCGTTTTCGCCCAAGATGCGGGTGACAGTACCGGACTTGTCGGCCTCGATCTCGTTGAGGATCTTCATAGCCTCGATGATGCAGATGGTTTCGCCTTCTTTGATTTGGCTGCCCACCTCTACGAAAGGCTTGGCACCTGGGCTGGACGAGCGGTAGAAAGTGCCCACCATAGGGGACTTGACTGTGTGACCAGCGGGGGCAGCAGGGGGAGCGGGAAGCTCTGCCATAGGGGCTGCCACAGGCGCGCCAGCGGTTGGGGCGGCTGGAGGCATGGGGGCCGGTGCATACTGCTGCACCACAGTGCCGCCGCTTTTGACGATGCGGACTTTGCCTTCGGCTTCGGTAATTTCCAGTTCAGATACGTTCGACTCGGACACCAGGTCGATCAGGGTTTTGAGTTTTCGCAGATCCATGAGAGCTCCAACGGCTATAAAACTGAACAGGGCGCGAATTTACTCTAAATTCGGCCTTTTTTCGCCATCAGTCCGTATTTTTGATGATTTTGGCTCGGCCACTGAAGGGCCGGAGGGATGTTTACGATGCGCCAGTCAGCGCAGAGAGGCCCATTGTTGAAGGTCTTCGGGCGTGACCTGCCCCATTTTACGGTGCAAGACCTGGCCACGGGCACCCAAAACTACGGTAAAGGGTAAACCCCCAGTCAGATTGCCCAGTGAGCGGCTGAGGTCAGTGCCCTCAAGGCCCGCCATCGCGATGGGGAAGTCCAAAGGCGTGCGTTCAAGGAATTTGCGCACCAGGGAGGGCTGGTCAATTGCCAGACCCAGCACCTGCCACCCCTGCGCAGAGCGCTCGGCGTAAAAACGGTTGAGCAAAGGCAGCTCTTCAACACAAGGAGGGCACCATGTGGCCCAAAAGTTAATCAGTAAAGGGCGGCCTTTGAAGCTGTCCAATGCCAGTGGAGTGCCTGTAGGTGTTTCTAGTTGCAAGGCCCACAAAGCTTGCTCGGCGCCATCAGCAATTGCGTGCGGCTGAAAACGCCACCAGGCAACGCCCGCCCCTGCCAGGGCCGCAGCCCCGGCAACACCCGCCATCAACCAACGGCGGCGGCCAGCAGTTGCAGCAGCGGGTGCAACGGCACTTGCTGGGGGCACGGGTGCGTTGGGGTGGGCTTGCGCGTCAGAAGATTCTTGCGGATTCATTGGGTGTTAGCGTCCAAAAGTTTGCGTACGGCAGCAGTGTCGCCACGCGGGGTACGGCCTTTGTTGTCGGGCTTGAGGGCACCGCGCAGGTCGTCCAGGTCGTAAATCAGCAGGTGTACACCTACGGTTTCGCCCAGCTCTTGGCTGCGGCCTGCCAAAGTTAAGGCCTCTACAGGCTCGCCATGAAAGCCTTTGACGGTGCGGGGGTCGTAATCTACTTGGTGATCAATCAAGGCAATCTCTGCCGACTTGGGGTCGTCGCAGAACAATTGCAGGTACACATCAGACAGCCGGGTGGCAGTGCCATGCCAAACGGCACCAGCCAAATGCGGGCGAAACGCCGCCATGCGCTCCATCCAGACCAGGGCCAATTGGCGCAGAGCCCGCAGCTCGTGGGGCTGGGTGTCGGCACAAAACAGGGCGATGTAATCGCGCACGGCGTCTTCTACCAGGTCGTTGTCGGGCAGCGCGGTGCGGGCAGGCAAGCCCATTTCGCGCAGCGCACGGCGCTTGGCCGGGCCCCACTCCATGCCCTCTTCCACCACCAGGCGGGCGGCGGTGGCAGCAATTTCTTCGGTCAAGGTTGAGGACATGAGGGAGGATGGGCGTACGGACAACTCCAAGATTGTGCGGGATGCCAACCAACCCTATGCGGCAGCTGGCATAGAGCAAAACATCAGCACCAAGCATACTGCTATTATTTATATAGCAACAAAAGCCGTGGATACTGCGACAGTATTCTTTTTTGCCCCCAATTTAGAATCCATGGCATGCACATACACATCCTTGGCATTTGCGGTACTTTTATGGGCGGCTTGGCCGCGTTGGCACGAGAGGCAGGCCACCGGGTCACCGGTTGCGACGCCGGGGTGTACCCCCCCATGAGCGACCAACTGCGCGCTCTGGGCATCGAGCTGATCGAAGGTTTTGGGGCCGACCAAATGGCGCTAAAACCCGATATGTTTGTGGTGGGCAACGTGGTCAGCCGCGCACGTCTGCCCGATGGCAACCCAAAATTCCCTCTGATGGAAGCCATTTTGGACGCCGGCTCCCCCTACACCAGCGGGCCGCAGTGGCTGGCCGAGCATGTGCTGCAAGGCAGGCATGTATTAGCCGTGGCGGGCACGCACGGCAAAACCACCACCACATCCATGCTGGCCTGGATACTGGAATGCGCAGGCCTCCAACCGGGCTTTTTGGTGGGCGGCGTGCCGATGAACTTTGGCATCTCTGCGCGTTTGGGCGGCAACAACCAAGCAGCACAACGACCTTTGTTTGTGATTGAAGCCGACGAATACGACACCGCGTTTTTTGACAAGCGCAGCAAGTTTGTGCACTACCGCCCCCGCACTGCGGTGCTGAACAACCTAGAGTTTGACCACGCCGACATTTTTGACGACTTGGCTGCGATTGAGCGGCAGTTTCACCACCTAGTGCGCACCGTACCCAGCACAGGCCGGGTAGTGACCAACGGCCTAGAAGAAAGCCTTGCCCGCGTGCTCAACCAAGGCTGCTGGAGCGAAACCTGCACCTTTGGTGCAGCCGTCAGCGACTTTACCGCCGTGGGTGAGCCCCATGCCTTTGAAGTGCACTACCAAGGCAAGGCCGTGGCGCGGGTCGATTGGGCGTTGGGCGGCGTGCACAACCAGCTCAACGCCCTGGCCGCCCTTGCGGCAGCTCAGCATGTGGGCGTGGCGCCTGCCACCGCCGCGGCAGCGTTGGGCCGTTTTGAAAACGTCAAACGTCGCATGGAGGTTCGTGCCAGCGCCCCGCTACGCAGTGCACCGCAAGCCGCACCCGTCACGGTGTACGACGACTTTGCACACCACCCCACTGCCATCCGCACCACCATCAACGGCTTGCGGCGCAAGTTGGGCGCGCAGGCACGCATATTGGCGGTGTTTGAGCCTCGCTCCAACACCATGAAGCTAGGCGCCATGAAGGCCCAACTGCCCTGGAGCCTGGAAGAAGCCGACTTGGCCTTTTGCCACAGCGGAGGGCTGGGCTGGGACGCTGCAGCCGTCCTGGCCCCCATGGGTGCACGCGCCCAAGTGGCCGACACCGTGCCGGGCGTTGTGGCCCAGGTGGCTGCCGCCATACAACCCGGTGACCATGTGCTGTGCATGAGCAATGGCGGGTTTGGGGGGATACACCTGCAATTGATGCAATTGCTACAAAATAAATAGCAATAAGTGCTTGTTTTACTAAGGCATAACGCGTATTTGGCTATATTTTTCTCAAAATACAATTTTTTAGGCGTTTGAGGGCCCAACAAAAAGCCCTCCACAGCAATGACGGCTAGCCCGATAACTTGAAGTGTTGATTACTAAACCCCGCTCTCAAGGCAATTCATAAGCCGCATCTCATGATTGAGGTGCGGCTTGGTTATTGGGGCTTAAGTCTCGTGTGAATGGGTACTTACGCGCCGGGGGCTAGGCATCAATCGCTATGCCAACCTATTAATAGAACACATCTATTGCGCAGCTTCAACTCGAATAGCAATCTGAAAGCGCTACTTGGCGAACTCTATGCGACCTAGCATGGTGATCTGGACTGGTCATTGACGCAGCAAGACTATTTGAGCTGGTCTACCAAGTTCTGTTTGCTAATTTGTGCTTGCGCCTGCACCTTTTCGGCAATTGCGGTTTCGACGCCTGCCGCATCCGTCAGCACCTGGAATAGCCGACGATATTCGTCTAAGGCTGCCTGCGTCTGGAACATCGGCTGGTTGTTCTGAACTGTGATAAGCCCCAACTGGCGTTGTGCGTAATCGAGGATGTCCTCGGTAGCTTTAACTGTGGCCAGCTGAGCAATCGTCAGGTCTGCATAGTTTTTCTGAATCGTGCCTTTGTTGGAGTTCAGACCTGCAAGCCCGTTATTGATTTCCCTTTCCGACATTCCAGAACTGCGGATTAATTGCTCAGACAACACGAAGTGCTTCTTTAGCATTGCGTCTCTATCTGCGATAGCTGACTTAAATAAATTCAGCTTTTTCCGCGAAGCGTCAATACCCGCCTTGGTTATCAGGTTCTGAGCGACCAGCACCGTACTTACGTCTACTGAGTTGAACTTCCGGTCAATTGCAGCAGACTCCTCAGCGAACTGCTTAGCTCGAACCTTCATCGCATTCAACAAGGCAAGCTCTTTATCAGCATCGCTGGTAGCAGCTACTTGCTGAACCACATGAGTGGCAGAGACTTGCTGCGGAGCGGGAATGGCTTGGGTCGTCTGTGCAGGCTCGATAGCGGAAGCAGCCTTTGCGTCTACGGACGTTTGCATGAATTGCTCAATCAGCTCCTTCTTGGCCGTGTCTACCTTCTGCGTGTCGCGGGAGACGTTAAACCCGGAGACCAGCGCTATAACCAGCGCAAGCGCTGCGGCAAGGATGCGGCCATTGCACTTCGCAACCGCACCGCGCTTCTTAGTAAGCAAATCAATGACGACTACCGAAACCACCCAAGCGAAGCCTACCTGAACCGTCAGCTCCCCGACCTTGTACGCCGACAAGACGCCACCGACCCCCATCAAGGCGGGGGTGGCGAGAGCAAGGGCCATGAGGCCCCAGCCCATGCGTTTTGCGGCTTGTTCTGGCGGGACTACTTCTGATGGCATGACTTCTCCCTTATTGGCTGACCAATTTGGTAGCAGTTTAATGCCTGCAAATTGCAGGCTGCCAGAAGTCAGAGGCCTAGTCGCGCAAAAAGGATTTGTTTGAAGCAGCAGGAGCCAATGTCTCACTAGGACAGCTCAGCGGCGTCCTGGGCTGGGACGCTACCGCCGCCCTGGCCCCCATGGGCGCACGCGCCTAAGTAGCCGACACCGTAGCGGGCGTAGTAACGCAGGTGGCAGCCGCCCTGCAACCGGGCGACCATGTGCTGTGTATGAGCAATGGCGGGTTTGGTGGGGTACACCTGCAACTGATGCAAATGCTACAAATATAGTAGCAATAAGTGCTTGATTTACTAAGGCATAACGCGTATTTGGCTATATTTTTCTTCAGAATACGGTTTTTAGGCGTTTGAGGCCCTAACAAAAAGCCCCCACAGCCATGACGGCGTGGGGGCTTTTTTAGTAGCGCGCTTCGCTCTTAAAGATCACACCGCGCGGCGGGCCTTCACTGCCGCAGACAACTCGGCCAGGGCCTGCAAAGAGTCGTCCCAGCCCAGGCAGGCGTCGGTAATGCTCTTGCCGTATTCAAGCTTGCAGGCATCGTCTTTACCGGGGGTGAATTTTTGTGCACCTGCGTTGATGTGGCTCTCCAGCATGACGCCAAAAATACTGCGTGAACCGCCTGCCAGCTGCGCGGCAATGTCGCGGGTGACATCCATTTGTTTTTCGTGCTGCTTGCTGCTGTTGGCGTGGCTGCAGTCCACCATCAGCGTGGCGGGCAGTTTGGCGGCTTCCAGGTCTTTGCATGCAGCGGCAACGCTGGCGGCGTCGTAATTAGGTGCCTTGCCACCGCGCAAAATCACGTGGCAGTCTTGGTTGCCCTTGGTGTTGACAATGGCTACCTGCCCGTTCTTGTGCACCGACAAAAAGTGGTGGCCACGGCTGGCCGACTGGATAGCGTCTGTGGCAATGCGGATATTGCCGTCGGTGCCGTTTTTAAAGCCAATCGGCGCAGACAAGCCCGAGGCCAGCTCGCGGTGCACCTGGCTTTCGGTAGTGCGTGCACCGATCGCGCCCCACGCGATCAAGTCACCAATGTACTGGGGCGAGATCACATCCAAGAACTCGCTGCCAGCGGGCATGCCCAGGCGGTTGATCTCAATCAACAACTGGCGCGCCATGCGCAGACCTTCGTCGATGCGGTAGCTTTCGTCCAGATAGGGGTCATTGATCAACCCCTTCCAGCCCACGGTGGTGCGGGGTTTTTCAAAGTACACACGCATGACGATCTCTAGCGTGTCTTGGTATTGCTCGCGGGCCACGATCAGGCGGCGGGCGTAGTCCAAGGCGGCCGCAGGGTCATGAATCGAGCAAGGGCCAATGATGACTAGCAGACGGTCATCGTCGCCAGCCATGATGTTGTGGATGTTCTTGCGCGTGGTGGTGATCAGTTTTTCTACCGGGGTGCCCCGGATCGGGAAGAACCGAATCAAATGTTCTGGAGGAGGCAGCACGGTGATGTCCTGGATGCGTTCGTCGTCGGTAAGGCTGGTTTTGTCGACGGTGCGGTACCAAGAGTCGCTATTGGGGTGGGCTTGTGCTGTCATGGTGCTTCCTCGTGGGCTTTGTAATGGGGTGGTGAATCGAAGATGGAGAACGGGTGGTCTTAAAAACAAAAACCGCCGGGCTTTTCAGCTTCGGCGGTGTGTTGGGTGAGGTTTGGTGTGTTTACGCGCTTACCTCTCATCCGCCGGGGACTGAGATCCATAAAACCAAAAGTAAAAGGATGGGCGCGAATACATGGTCAACAATGTAGCACAGACTCAGCAGCGGTCATCTAGGCGCTATCCCTGGTGCTGCGATTGCCACGCAACAACCCCCAAAAACGCTGCATCAAGCCTGTGCCACCCAAAGGCTTTGCCTGATGCCCGGTTTGCGCGTCCTCAGCTTGCTCGTACATGTCAATCACCAGCAGCGCATCGCCCAAAGTACGCCAAGCCTGCCGTTCAAACGCATCAAACGCGTCACGCTCTGAGGGGCTGCGGCGCTCTAGGCTTTGCTGCCAAGCCGCCGCAGCATGAATCAAATGCCGTAAAGATCGGCGGTAAATACGAAACTCCGTCAGCATATGCCAAGCAGCGCCCAAGCCTGTCAGGTAGATCTGGTGTTGGCGCACATCGCCCACCAGGCCATCCACCGTGTTGGTGATGGCAATACTGTCAGTGCCTGTGCGTCGGGTGCGCACGGCGTGGTCAATTTGCACCGCTAACACGCTGACGTTTTCACGCAGCTGGCGCGACTCTTCATCGACAAAACTTTGCCGCAAAAAGCGGCTCAGGTCGTCGAACGATTGCAAGCTGGGACGAAGGCTGGTGCGCGAAATCGCCATAAGCCCCATTGTGCGCCTGTTGTATCAAAATGTGCACCCATGCATCCACGCAGCTTGAAGATGCTTTACGCGGTGCCGCCTACCGTCAAACCCTCAATGCGCAAAGTTGGCTGGCCCACACCCACCGGCACGCTCTGGCCCTCTTTGCCGCAGGTGCCCACGCCACTGTCCAGGCGCATGTCGTTGCCGATCATGGTGACTTTTTTCAGGCACTCGGGGCCACTGCCAATGATGGTGGCACCTTTGACGGGGTATTGGATCTTTCCGTTTTCTACCCAGTAGGCTTCGCTGGCAGAAAACACAAACTTGCCCGAGGTGATGTCCACCTGCCCGCCGCCAAAATTGCTGGCATACAAGCCTTTTTTAATGCTGGCGATGATCTCTTGCGGGTCTTTGTCGCCGCCCAGCATGTAGGTGTTGGTCATACGGGGCATGGGTAAATGGGCGTAGCTTTCGCGCCGGCCATTGCCTGTGGGGGCTACGCCCATCAAACGGGCGTTGAGCGAATCTTGGATATAGCCCTTCAAAATGCCGTCTTCAATCAGCACATTGCGCTGGCTGGCATGGCCTTCATCGTCCACATTCAAAGAGCCACGGCGGTCAGCAATGGTACCGTCATCCAATACCGTGACACCCTTGGCCGCCACGCGCTGGCCCACACGGCCACTGAAAGCGCTAGAGCCCTTGCGGTTAAAGTCGCCCTCCAGGCCGTGGCCTATGGCCTCGTGCAACAAAATGCCAGGCCAGCCAGAACCCAGCACCACAGTCATCTCACCCGCCGGGGCGGGGCGCGACTCTAAATTGACGCTGGCTGCATGTACGGCTTCGTCTACATATTTTTGCAGCTGCAGATCATCAAAGTACGCCAGGCCAAAACGCCCACCACCGCCAGATGAACCCACTTCGCGGCGGCCGTTTTGCTCGGCAATCACCGTCACAGACAAGCGCACCAACGGGCGCACATCAGCCGCCAAAGTGCCATCAGCGCGGGCAATCAACACCACGTCGTACTCACTGGCCAAACCCGCCATGACCTGCACCACACGGGGGTCTTTGGCCCGAGCACGGCGCTCCAGGTTTTCAAGCAGCGCCACTTTGGCGGTGCTGTCTAACGAAGCAATCGGGTCCACACCAGGGTAAAGACTGCGGCTGGTGGCAATTTTGGGTTTGACCACCTTGGTTTTTTGGTCTTTGCCCACGCCAGAAATGGACCGCACTGTGCGGGCAGCGTCCAACAACGAGGTTTCAGAAATGTCGTCAGAGTAGGCAAAAGCGGTTTTCTCACCACTTACAGCCCGAACACCCACACCCTGGTCAATGCTGAACGAGCCGGTTTTGACAATGCCCTCCTCCAGACTCCACCCCTCGCTGCGGGTGTACTGAAAGTACAAATCGGCGTCATCCACCTTGCGGGCACGGATTTCTTCCAATGCGCGGGCCAAGTGCCCCTCGTCCAGTCCAAAAGGCGTCAGCAACAATTGGCGTGCAATATCAAAGCGTTGGGTGGTCGCGGTGCGCTGTGGCGCAGCAGTTGATGAGTGAAAGGTCATGGCTGCATTTTAGGGACAGTGTCCATACTCCATTCTGCAATGCAAGAATCCACAAGACAGTGGCGCCCCGCCCAATAAAGCAGCAAGTACGACAACTGGTTACGGACGAACCAGACGTGCACATCGTGCACTGGGAGAGGACCAAAAGGATCAGCTAGCAGGAGTACCGCCTGCCCAAGCGGCGCCAAGCCATTGAGTTGATCATTGGGCGCCTCAAGAGCGACAACCGCATGGACCACAGTTACCACAAAGGCGAAACTGGCGATCGGGTGCACGCCGTGCTGTGTGCTGCGGGCTGCTTGTATCAAGTGACTGCTGCGCTTGATAGCCAACAAGGGAGGCCTTCTTGCAGGCGCTATTTTTACGCCTGTGCCAAGCGGCGGCCTCGTTGCCACACTGGGGTCTTGTGCTGCTAAATCTAGCTGACAAGAAACTCAGTACGTCAGTTCTAGCTTGAATGGGAAGAAATCAGAGGCGACTAATCGCTTGAATCCAAATCGTGATGTGCTGCGTAACCATTGTAAGTTGTGATTTGAGGAAAATTGTCCCGCTTCAGGTTTGTGCAACAAGGCCCAGACAAATTTCCCAGTATTGAAATGGGATTTATTGATAAAACAATGCGCCCTTGCATGCAATGACTGTAGAGACTCACATTGTTTTTATCAACCCTTGGCGCACAACTCTTAAATTATTTTTGAAAATAATTTATACACCAAACCAATTATAAACACTATTTTGACGCTCTATGGTTGTAATTAAAGGTGCTGTTGGAAAAGGCTGCCCAAATTTTCGCAGCGATGTTATCGCCATTCAGACATTACTGAATAAAAATATCCAAGGTATGCCCCCGATTAAAGTTGATGGAATTTTCGGCAAAGCAACATTCCAGGCAATTTTGCATTACCAGATCAGCGTATTTACATCGAAGAACTTACACGATGGTGTAATTAATCCAGGTGGAAAAACATTGGCGGCCTTAAATTCTGGTGCAAAAAAAATAAAGTACGCCATAAACTCCACCTCGCACTCTGCCGCAGTTTTGATGGAGGGACATCGAGTTCCACCTTCTATTGCTTCAACGCCATCCAAATCAAAATTGACAGATGCGGATTTTCAAAACGCTGCGAGAATGTTGGGCTCATCCGTTGAAGCGGCGATGATTCGTGCGTTTGCGGAAGTCGAGTCTGGAGGACGAAGCGGTTTTGGAGCAACTGGCTTTCCAAAAATCGCTTATGAAGGTCATATCTTTAGAAAATATACCAATGGCGACTACGATAAATCGCATCCTAAGCTATCTTACAAATATTTGAAGAAGGCTGGCCCGGAATGGAGGGAAAACAACAAAAACGATGCCGCGGCTGTTGATACACTTAACAAGGCAATGGATTTAAACAAGCATGCTGCATATATGGCATGCTCTTGGGGCATGTTCCAAATAATGGGTTTCAATTTCAAAAAATGTGGATACTTAAGTGTTGAAGTATTTGTCGAAGCAATGAAAACCAGCGAGGCCACACAGCTTGATGCATTTATTGGTTTTTGCAAGAAAACCCCGGGGCTTGTTGCCGCTCTTGCTGAGAAGAATTTTGTAAGATGCGCCACTCTCTACAATGGAGAAGATTATGGGGATTATGATAAAAGAATTGCAAGATCTTACGCAAAATATTCAAAATGAGCTCAAAAATAAATCAGATAGTTCTTCTTGTTTTTTCTTTCTTTAATTTTTCTTTGCTTCCAAACTCTGCTTTCGCAACGAACAATCTCAAACCCGGAATTTACGAACAAATTATTTTAGCGGTCAATACCGATGGTGACTTTGTTGGTTACTACAAGGAATCCATGAGTAACGCCAAAGTTGGTTGCAAGTTTTTTTTTGATGGGCGATATACAATTGGCTCGTCCAAAATTATGACTTGGTCAGCTGATTTTAATGCAACTGGGTCTATCGAGCCAAAAGGTGATGGGGTTTTATTTTTGGCGAAAGACGGAGATGGTCATCCTGGTTGCAGCAATCTTTTGCCACCAGAAGTTACCGAAGGTTCAGGCTTACAGTACAGTAGAACATCTATTAAATTCTGGACCTCATTGAAAATCATTTCCAGCAAGAGGGCCTATATCCATAAATCACCAGACCCCACTTCAATAACAAAAAAATATCTAGTTTCTGACGATGTCATTGGAATTTTGTCAAAAAAAGATAATTGGTATGAGTTTGATTTTGTCGGTAAAAATGAAAAAAACATAAGAGGCTGGATATCCGCCGATGACGTGGTAGACCTCAAGCGCCCTAAATAGATTTTGATTATTTTAATCGCTCACCTTGACAGGCCAGCATCAGTTGTCGGCAACCCATTCTTTCCGGGAATCAAGCACAGCCTTTTGCATCACAGCATTTTGATCATGTCGCGACATAATCAAGGTTAAGGCTTGGTTGACAATGTCGCGCACTGTCAGCAAAAGATGGCTCCGTGGCACAAATTCATCTTAGCGACGCATTTTGAACAAGCTCTAGGTGAAGAATGAGGTTGCCCGTGAATGTGCAACAGGCAACAAATAAATCGCAAGAACAGCAAGCGATAAGCTTGCTCAAAAAACCTCGCGATAGAGTCCTCAGGCGAACATGCAAAGCCAACGGATGCCTCAAGCCATGAGAAATTGCATGTGCATCCTTCACCTCTGCGTTGCATTTGAGCGCAAGCCAGCCTTATCTGTTTAAAGGCCCTACAAAACAGGCTGGGCTGTCGATGCCTCTTGGCGCTGCGCACGTGACACAGACATCAATATCCCAAGCGCCAAACCCAATGTGACCATGGCGGTGCCGCCATAACTGATGAAAGGCAAAGGCACTCCCACCACAGGCAATATGCCGCTGACCATGCCCATATTCACAAAGGCATAGGTGAAGAAAATCATGGCCACAGCAGAGGCCATGAGACGGCCAAACAAGCTGGTGGCCTGCGCCGCAATCGCCAAACCACGCCATACAAGCAGCACAAATAGCACGATCAAAACCAGATTGCCTGCCAAGCCAAACTCCTCTGAAAAGGCGGCAAAAATAAAGTCGGTGGTGCGCTCGGGAATGAACTCTAAGTGCGTTTGCGTCCCTGCCATAAAGCCTTTGCCCATCAATCCACCCGAGCCTATGGCAATCATGCCCTGAATAATGTGAAAACCTTTGCCCAAAGGGTCACGGCCAGGGTCTAGCAAAGTACAGATGCGTTGCTGTTGGTAGTCGTGTAGCACGGGCCATCGGAAACCCTCAGCGCATAACTGCGGCTCAAAGTACACCAGCAAAATCATTCCAACGGCTCCCAGGCAGACAGGTGGCAGTACCAGCTTCCAAGACAGACCGGCAAAGAAAATAACCGATAAGCCTGCAGCCAACACCAAAAGCGATGTGCCCAGGTCGGGCTGCTTCATGATCAAACCAACCGGAACTGCCAGCAAAACGCCAGCCGCAATGAAATCTAAGGGACGCAGTTGACCTTCACGCTTTTGGAACCACCAGGCCAACATCAAGGGCGCGGCAATTTTGAGGATCTCGCTGGGCTGGATCACGAGACCGACATTGACCCAACGCTGCGCACCTTTTTTCGTAATGCCGAACAGTGCCACTGCCACCAGCAAGGCCACGCCCAGCATGTAAAGGGGAACGGCAAAGGCCATGATGCGCGACGGAGGCACTTGGGCGACCACAAACAAAATGCTGGCTGCAATCAACATATTGCGGCCATGATCCACAAACCGGGTACCGTGGTCATACCCAGCTGAATACATGGCCAACAGCCCTAAGCTGGCCAAAGCAATGACCAAAAGCAGCAGGGGCAGATCGAAGCCCTGAAAAAAGGGCAGAAGCCGCTGAGGCAGCGACGGTTTATCAAAAGCGGCGGACATGCAGCGATTATCCGGGCAGCACCGTCACCTTCGTCAGAACATGCTGCACAAGCGCCTGCAAAGCTAACCGCCCGCTTGACGGAAAGCCATCACCGCTTGGTTGCGCAAGGTGCGCAGCAACCCCAGCACCTTATCGTTCACCACAATGCCGTTGGCTTGCGCCTGGTCGGCATAAATCAGGGCAAACGGCTGGCCCTTGATCTGCAAAGGCAGCAACAAGAACGAAGGTGCATTGACCCCCTGGCGGTACCATTCGGGTAGGCGTGAGCGCATATGCGCTTGAGTGGCGTCATTGATAAGCGTGTCAGCACCTTTAAGGCACACCGCAGCAAATAAGTCGCCCTGGGCCTTAAGCGGCACCTTCATGTGGCGCACCGCCGCCTCACTGCCCTCGCCCAAGCCAAACCGACCAGTCAAGGTTTCGGTACGGGCATCACGCAGACAAAACACCATGCAACGAAAACCCAAGGCACGGAACATGGTCTCCAAAATCATGCGTAGCACATCGTTGAGCTGAAATTGCTCCACCATGGCATTGGTGATGTCTTGGATACCAGCAGAAAGCACCTCAATCACCTGTTCAACAGACACATTGCCACTGGCCTGCGATGCAAGCACTGCGGGCAATGGTTGAGTGTCAGTGGCTTGAAGCTCTAGTGCCTCTAAAGAGGCATCTTGGCCGGCCGTACCCGCCTTGGGGGCCGCTGCTGGCGGTAAGCGCAAGAGCTTAGCGGCCGGGCTGTCGGCCGCTACCTGCAAGTCCAAAGCATCGGCCAAGGCCACCAGTTTGTGGCGCGCACGCAGGGTGGCCGCAGACATGTCTTTGGCCGTCATGTCCAAAGTGCGGGCATAACGGTCTGCCACGTGCACCAAGCGCCCTTCTACTTGGGTAGGTTCCACTTGCAGCAAGGTAGCTGCCACCTCGTTGGCGGCCATGGCAGCCCAGCGCAAGCGGTCTGGGCCAGCCTCCACGGCGCGGGCAGGTGGAGCCCCCTGGGGCTTGCGCATGCATTTTTGCAGGCTCTCGGGTAGGTTCCATACCTTTGCAACGCCGGTTCCCAAGTCTTCAAAGCCCAGGCCCAACACCTGGAGGGCGGCAGCTTCCTCGCCCCCCTCCTGCCCAGCAGCCACGAGGGCCCGAATTTGTCGCCCCTCGTCTGGAAAGTAAAACGTACACAACATGCGGCCCAGGTTTTGGAACATGGCACCGATAAAAGCCTCCTCAGACTCTGGGTCTGAAGCGCACAACTCTGCAGCCACCGAGCCAGCCATCATGGCGCGCAAAAACTCTTCGCGCATCTGGCCCGCATGCACTTTGTCTTGCATGTGGTCCAGTAGCACCAGGCTCAGCGCCATATTGCGCACGGCATTAAAGCCCACCAAACTCACCGCCCGCGACACCGTACTGACGCTGCCCCGATTGGACTGCATGAAATTAACGCTGTTGACCAAACGCAGCAGTTTGTTGGTCAGCGCAACGTCTTTGAGGATTTCATGCGTCAAATCGCTGATGCTGTCGTCTTCTGAATTGGCAACCCGCTGGATACGCGCCACAGAGTCTGACAAAGCTGGAAAGTCGCTTTTGTGGCGCATGCGGCGCAGCAAAAAATCAAGCGCTGCATTGCTAGCCGCCGTTGGCGCATTGGCCGGTGCCGCCCATGCACGCAAAGCGTCCCGAAAGTCGGCAGCACAGGAGTAGCGCGCAGCAGGCTCACGCGCCAAAGCGCGGTGCAATATGGCACGCAGGCCGTCGTCCACCCCTTGGCCCATGTCGTCGGGCAGTACAGGGTTTTCGTTGGCAATGCGGTACAAAATTTGCCATGTGTCTTTTTGGTGGATAAGCGGGCGCCCAGTGAGCAACTCCACCAGCACCAAGGCAGCCGAGTAAATATCCATGGCAGGTGTGGGTGCGGCCCCTGCCGCCGCCTCAGGGGCCAGGTACGCAGGCGTACCGCTGCCTTGACTACCCCCGGTGTCGGCATGCACGGCAGCTGCCATGCCAAAGTCCATCACCCGGGCGTGGCGCTGTGCGTCTACCATGATGTTGGAGGGCTTGAGGTCTCGGTGCACGATGCCTGCCGCATGAGCGGCCTGCAAGCCGTCCAGCACGTCGGCCATCAAGGCGCAAGCGTCATAGGGCGTACACCGGCCTTGTCGGGCGAGCAATTCAGCCAAGGTTTGCCCGGGCACGTACTCAAACACGATGTAAGGTTGGCGGCCTTGTACGTCGGCCTCAAACACCGGCACGATGAAAGGATGCGCCAAACGGCTCACATGCCGCGCCTCGCGCAACCATTGCTCCAGCACAGTAGGGTCTTGCGCATGAACCGATCGCAGCAGCTTGATGGCGACCTCGCGCTGCAGGCGGGGGTCGTTAGCCAACCATACGGTGGCCTGCCCTCCCTGGCCCAGAACACGCAGCAATTCAAAACGCCCCAGCGTGCTGGGCGTTTTGTCGGCGTTGCCGGTGACGAAGCGTCGGGCGGCAGCCATCGGAGAAAAATCAGCCATGGGCAACAAGGCTCCGTTGCCAAGGCGCAGCACCATACTGCGCATTGGATACTGCATCTTATGCTTGCGGCACACCACCTGATCCCGTGATTGCCCTGCCCTGTGGCTTTTTATGCATACCACGCACCTTCTTTATCTGCATGGATTTCGATCCTCGCCCCAATCCACCAAAGCCCGCCAAATGGCCGCTTATGTTCAGGCACACCACCCAAAGGTGCACCTGTGGAGTCCACAGTTGCCCCCATCGCCCCAGGCGGCGCTGCAATGCATTGCCCTGGGTACAGCCGATTGGCCTCAACACGGTCGGGCCGTTGTGGGGTCATCACTCGGTGGTTATTACGCTAGCGCCGTGGCCCAGCAGTGGTGCTGCCGCAGCGCCATGATCAATCCAGCAGTCTTTCCGGCACGTGACTTGACCCGCTACATAGGCGAACAAACGCACTGGCATGACCCCAGCGAGCGTTTTTTCTTTGCGCCCGCCTACATTGCAGAATTAGAGGCCATGGACTGCCGCCATATGCCCCCGGCAGGCCCCGAGTTACTGATTGCGGCGCAAGGCGATGAAGTACTCGATTGGCGTGAAATGCTGGCACGTTACCCCCATGCACAGCTGCGTTTGGTGCCAGGCAGCAACCATGCGCTGACCGATTTTGACCAGCACATCAGCGCTTTAATAGCTTTTTTGATGCTAGCTGAGTAAGCCCCCGTCAGGGCTTAGGGTGCAACGAAGAACTGGCGTATTCGCTGGGGTAGGCACGCGCAAAACGCTCCTCGTGTAAAGCGGCTTCTTCGTTGAGGCCCAACAGTCTGGCGCTGACAATCAATCGCTCAATCACCCGCGGCTCGGGTGAAAAATGAAGCAAATCACTTGCCAATGTATGCACACGGGCTGCGTTGGCAGCAGTCACGGGCATGGTGGTCAGCTCGGCAAAATCCACCTCGTCTGCAAACAAACCTGTTTGACGGGCCTTGTGCATGGCCTGCCCTAAGGTCATGCCGGATGCGCTCGGTTGGTAGATTTGGCTGACGCGGTGGTAAGCATGCGCGTTGTAGACCACCACCACCCAGGCCAGCACCCACAGGCCCAGGGCAGCCCTGGGCAACCATTTCATGCGAGCCAACCATGGCCATAGCAAAAAAGCAGCTGCCACCAAGGCTGCCCACTGAAAAGGGCCGTACCACAGGGGGTACTCCAGCATGCTGTGCACCAACAGCACCGCCAAAGCGCCCCACGCCAGTTGCCGGGTGAGGTCAGTCTCAGCCCAAGGCCGGGCAAGCCCCACAACAACCAGGGCACCCAGGCTCAACAAAGCAGTCAAGGGCACGCCCAACTCCACTGCCAAATGCATAGGTAAGTTGTGGGCGTTGTCTACCAATGCGCAAAAGCGTGGACCCGCAAAATTTGTCATGTAGTGGGCGTAATCGAGCTCGCCCCACCCCCAGCCCCACCAGGGCCGCTCTGCAATCAAGTGCAGCATGTTGGACCACAGCACCTTGCGCCCCATACAGACCTGGGCTTCGCCTGCCAAGCGGTTGAACAAGCCCTGCGCTTCAATGCCCGCCCACTCGCTTAGCACCAACGGCCAGGCCCACGCAGCCAAAAGGTAAAGCAACAGGCCTGCAAATGTCCAAACCAATAAGGGCCTGCCAAGGCTGCGGCGCCAACACACGGCCAACGCCAGCAACACCAGCCACTGCACGGCACCAGTACGCGACACTGTGGCTGCGCAGGCTATGGCCAAAAGGGCTACCAAAGCGGCATTTATAGCGACACGCCAGCAGTTCAGGTCAGGGGTTTTTGATGGCTGCAAGGCGTTTTGGGTATGTAGCCACAAGGCAGACCAAGCCCCTAGCACTAACAAAGTTGCTTGCTGATTGCGCTGGCGCAAAGGCCCACCAGACTGGCCTGTTTCAGCCCCATAAGGCCACCAAGACCATTGCGGGCTTGTCCCGGTGTACTGCAAGCACCCGATCACCGCAGCCACGGCAGCGCCTAACAACAAGCCCTGGGCCCAAGCTTTGGATATGTCTCGCTGGCCCCAAAGAGCCAGGCTGGCCATCCAGACCAGCACCAGCCCACAAGCCCAGGCAAACAACAAAGGCCACATATTGGCAACGGGCGGACTGGTGTACGCAAACCAAAAAGGCATGGCCACGCACCAGGGCACAAGACAGCGGGCGGCAATAGGTGGCATGGGCGGCAAAGACAGATCAGCCAAGCAAAAGCCAGATTGTGGGCCCGCCAAGGGGGTACTTCGGCCCGTGGGACAATCGCCAGATGCACGCATTGTTTGAAGAAGCCGGCAAATTCATGGCCGGACGTATCCTGTCAGAGGCCGAGAGTTCTGCACAGGTTGAGCTGGAATCTGGCAAACGGGTCAAGGTCAAGGCCGCCCATATCTTGCTCAAGTTTGAAAAACCCAGCCCTGCCGATTTGTTAGCACAGGCACATACAGTTGCCGAGTCCATAGAGCTGGACTTGGCCTGGGAGTTTGCCCCAGAAGACGAATTTGGCTTTGCCGATTTGGCCCGGGACTACTTCTCAGACCAAGCCACGCTGGTACAGCAAGCCGGCGCGTTGTTGCGCCTGTACGAAGCACCGCATTACTTTCGTCGCGCAGGCAAAGGTCGCTTTAAGAAGGCTGGCGCCGAGGTACTGCAACAGGCCTTAGCCGCCATTGAAAAGAAAAAAGCGGTACTGGCCCAAATTACGCAATGGGCCGAGCAGCTAGGCAGGGGCGAATGCCCAGCACCCATACGCGAACAGTTGTACAAAATTTTGTTCAAACCGGACAAAAACGCACCCGAGTACAAAGCCGTTGTGGAGGCCAGCCGGGCCACCCACATGGCACCGCTGGATTTGCTGCAAAAGGCGGGAGCCATTGACTCGGCCTACCAATTCCACTGGAAGCGCTTTTTGTTCGAAAACTTTCCCAAAGGCACGGGTTTCCCGTCGGTTACTGCACCCCTTGTCACGGACGACTTGCCGCTATCGACGGCCCAGGCCTACTCCATTGACGACTCGCAAACCACCGAGATCGACGATGCCCTGTCGTTACAGGGCTTGGGCACAGGCACAGTGGTGCTGGGCATTCATATTGCTGCACCTGGCTTGGCCATTGCCCCTGGCAGTGCCATTGACCAGCTAGGCCGGGGACGTTTGTCTACCGTTTACATGCCGGGCCACAAAATCACCATGCTGCCCGACGAAGTGGTGCAAACCTACACGCTGGATGAAGGCCGTGCCAACCCAGCGGTGTCGCTGTATGTGACCATCGATGAAACCACGCTGGAGTTCAAAAGCACCGAGACCAAATTAGAGCGGGTGCACGTAGCCGCCAATTTGCGCCATGACCAACTGGACAGCGTTGTGACCGAGGCGTGGTTGACCGACCCGAATTTTGAGCATCAAAACGACCCCCAGCGCTTGTCTGACATACGTGGGCAGCTATCGTTTTTGTACCGCCTGGCGCAGGCATTGAAGGCACGCCGCGAGGTAGTGCGCGGCAAGCCCGAGAACTTCAACCGGCCTGACTACAACTTCCGCCTGACTGCCAGCGCTGACCAGGCCAACCCGAGTACCGAACCCACCGGTCACGAGCAAGTGCATATCAGCGTGCGCCAGCGCGGCGCGCCACTCGATTTGATCGTGGCCGAGGCCATGATTGTGGCCAACAGCACCTGGGGCAGCTGGATGGCAGAGCTGGGTGTGCCAGCCATTTACCGCAGCCAAGCCAGCATGGCGCCAGGCGTGAAGGTGCGCATGGGCACCAAGGCTTTGCCGCATGCGGGTATTGGTGTCAAAGCCTATTCATGGGCCACATCGCCCCTGCGCCGCTACACCGACTTGGTCAACCAATGGCAAATCATTGCCTGCGCCCGCCACGGCGCTACGGCCGCCCTGGCTGCGCCTTTTAAGCCCAAAGATGCGGACTTGTTTTCTATCATCAGCAGCTTTGATGCCGCCTACAGCACCTACAACAGCTACCAAGCGGGTATGGAACGCTTTTGGACGCTGCAATACCTGCGCCAAAACAGCATGACCGAACTGACCGCTAGCGTCATCAAAGAAGGCCCAGGCGGCAGCTTTTTGGTGCGGGCAGACACGCTGCCGCTGGTGTTCCCGGTGCTGGGAGCGCAAAACCTGCCGCGCGGGGCGCAATTGCGCGTCAAGCTGGGCGATATTGATGACATTGCACTGGACGTTCATGGCACCCTCCTGGAGCGTTTAGACAATGACCCAGCCCCTGCCGACGACGACAGCGCCGAGGAAGACGACACCGTGGCTGGCCCTATTGCTATTGCTGTAGACGTGAACGAGGCCGATGCCGCAACCGCTGATAATTCCACCCCGTGAAAACACCATCTTTCTTCAGCTCTATCAGCACCTTGCAGTGGGCGCTGGGCGTTTCAATATCGCTGCACGCAGTTTTACTGACAGCACGCTTTGTGGACCCTGAAGGCTTCAATCGCGTGTTTCAAGACACGCCGCTGGAAGTCATTTTGGTCAACGCAAAGTCCAGCGAGGCACCCACCAAAGCCCAAGCCATTGCACAAGCCAACTTGGCGGGCGGTGGCGATGCAGACAAAGGTTTGGCAACCAGTCCCTTGCCCTACTCGGCACTCACGGCAATAGGCGACGACTTTGAAGAAGCCCAGCGCAAAATGGACGCCATGCAAGAGCAGCAAACCCAGCTGCTGTCACAGCTGCGCAGCGAGCTGGCAAGCATTCCGCCCCCTGATCCACGCACCGCCACACAAGGCACTGGGGCTACCAGCGAAGAAGAAAAGCGCCGCCAACTGATCAAACAATTGGCCCAAATCGAAAAGCGCATCAACGAAGAAAACTCGCGCCCCAAAAAGCGCTTTATCAGCCCATCTACGCGCGAAGAAGCCTATGCCATCTACTACGATGGCCTGCGCCACAAAATGGAAGACAAAGGCACCGAGAACTTCCCCACGCAAGGCGGACGCAAGCTCTACGGTGAGCTCATCATGGTGGTTACCGTCAACCACGATGGGCGAGTCCTGGCAACCGAAGTAGTACAAAGTTCGGGCAACCCCTTACTGGACAAGCGCGCCGAGGCCATTGCACGCGCAGCCGGTCCATTTGGTCACTTCACACCCGAAATGCGCCGCAGAGCTGACCAACTGGCCATGGTGGCCCGCTTCAAGTTCAACCGCGACCAAACCATGGAAACCAGCGTGCGCTAGAACGCCTTGGTGCTTCACCTTGGCTTCCGCACGATTTGTGCCGCTGACCACCCTCTTTGCATCAACATGCACTCACAACCTGACCTGTATTGCGTGATGGGCAACCCCGTGGAGCACAGCCGCTCCCCTGCCATCCATACCCGTTTTGCCGAACTGACTGGCCAGCGCATGGCGTACGAGCGCCGCTTGGTACCCATTGACGCATTTGCGCAGGGTTTAGAAGATTTTGCAGCCCTTGGCGGGCGTGGCTGCAATGTGACGGTGCCCTTCAAAACCCAGGCGGCACAGTTGGCCACGCAATGCAGCGCACGGGTGCAATTGGCGGGTGCTGCCAATACCTTGCTGTTCAATAGCGACGGCTTTTACGCCGATAACACCGATGGCCTGGGCTTAGTAGCCGACATCACCCGCAACGCAGGTTTTGACTTGGAGGGCCGCGATGTACTTTTGGTGGGTGCCGGTGGCGCAGCCGCTGGGGTGCTGGGGCCATTGCTAGAGGCCGGTGCAAAGCACATCACTGTGGCCAACCGCACCCTAGAACGTGCACAAGCTCTGGTTGTCAGCCACAGCAGCTTGGCTGCCCAGCTGCAAGTAGTGCTGCATGCGTCTGGCAACATGGACGTGCAAGGCAGTTTCGACCTGGTCATCAATGCTACGGCCAGCAGTTTGGCGGGGGATGGCGTACCCGTCCCCAGCCGCGTTTTGCGCCCTGGCGCACTGGCATACGACATGATGTACGGCCCTGCCGCCCAAGGCTTTATGGACTGGGCCCGCAACCACGGTGCATCCGCACGCGATGGCCTGGGCATGCTGGTAGAGCAAGCTGCAGAAGCCTTTGCACTGTGGCGTGGTGTGCGCCCCCCTTCTGCCCAGGTGCTGGCAGAAATGCAGGCCGCTGCAGCCTGACCTTTACGACCTGGACACTGCATGAAACCCCTGCTGCGCTGGCTGGCCTTGGTGTTGTGCGCTGCCGTGGCATTGCAACTGTATTTTGTGGGGCGCATCGCCGCTATGGCGGTGGTCGATCCGCAGTCCACCAGCTTTCAGCGCTCCGAAGCCTGGGCGCAGGCCACCTCCAAAGGCAGCATGCAGTGGCGCCAAGCTTGGCTACCCTACGACAAGATCTCAGACCACCTCAAACGTGCCGTAATTGCCTCTGAAGATGGCAGCTTCATCAACCATGACGGTGTGGATTGGGCCGCTATCGAAAAAGCCTGGGAGCGCAATGCCAAAGCCGAAGAGCTGGCCGAAAAAGCCGCGACTAGCCGCAAAGCCAATAATCGCCCCACGCGATCACCACGCATAGTAGGGGGCTCTACCATTACCCAGCAACTGGCCAAAAACCTCTTGTTGTCTGGCGAACGCACCTTGCTGCGCAAAGGGCAAGAGTTTGTGCTGGCTTTGCTGCTAGAGCAGCTTTTGAGCAAAGAGCGAATTTTGGAGATTTACCTCAACAGCGTGGAATGGGGCGATGGCATTTTTGGCGCTGAAGCCGCTGCACAACGCTACTTTGGCAAAAGCGCCGTTCACCTCAGTGCTGCTGAATCAGCACGCTTGGCCGTCATGCTGCCTGCGCCCAAACGCTTTGAGAAAAACCCAGGCTCCGCCTACCTTGCAGGCCGTACGCGTACCATCCTTGCTCGCATGGGCGCAGCACAAGCACCTTAAAGTGCGCTTCAAAACCCCTCCAGGCAATAGTTTGAAGCGTTTTTAGGCTTATGCCCTAGTAAATCAAGCACTTATAGCTACAAATTTAATAGCAAATGCGTATCCTAGGCATTGACCCCGGCCTGCAAACCACCGGTTTTGGAGTGGTAGATGTGCATGGCCACGCGCTCAGCTATGTGGCCAGCGGCACCATACGCACTACGGCTCTGGCGCTGGGGGATTTACCCGGACGGCTCAAGATACTGTTTGACGGCATCACCGAAGTAGCGCAGCGCTACCAACCCGATGTGGCCACGGTGGAAATCGTTTTTGTCAACGTCAATCCCCAATCGACCTTGCTTTTGGGACAGGCGCGGGGAGCTGCCATTACTGCGCTGGTAGCCAGCAATCTGCCCGTTGCAGAGTACACCGCACTGCAAATGAAAAAAGCCATCGTAGGCCATGGCCGTGCCGCCAAAAGCCAAGTGCAAGAGATGGTGCGCCGACTGCTGCAACTGCCAGGTCTGCCCGGGCCAGATGCCGCTGATGCACTAGGGCTTGCCATTACGCATGCCCATGCCGGTGCCGCTATGGCAAGACTGGGCGCAAGCGCCACCCTGCAACGCCGCCAACACGCCATGTACAAAGACGGGCGCAGCTATTAAAAAACCCGCGTGGCCTTTGGGCCGCGCGGGTGCAAAAAGCCAAGCCGCCACAGAGGCGACTGGCCAATTGATTACGCCAGTTGTTCGCGCAAACGCGAGGCGCGGTCTTTAGGCGCTGGGTGGGTAGACAAGAAGCTGCTCGAGCTATCACCCGACAAAGCCGCCAGCTTTTCCAGAGCAGTCACGCACGCTTGGGGGCTGTATTTTTTGGCCTTCATGAATTTCAGTGCGTAGTCATCGGCTTCGCGCTCGTTCGACTGTGAGTGCTGGGCCTTAATGACTTTTTCAAATAAATCACCCAGCTCACTGCTGGCCAAAGCTCCAGCACGTGTATTGGTGGATTCCACACCCTTGCGCAGCGCACTGGTACGCAAAGCCGCCTGCATGCGGGCCTTGGAGTGACCGCTTTTGACATGTCCAATTTCGTGGCCGATGACGTAGCGCACTTCGTCATCAGTGAACAGATCCATCAACCCCGAGTACACCCGAATAGTGCCATTGGCCATAGCAAAAGCATTGACTTGAGGGGTGATGTAGACCTTGAAGTTCATTTTCAGACCATCGTAGTTTTGCAAGCCTGCGACCATCTTGTTAAGCCGCTGTGCATAGGTATTGTTCGCAGGCGCCACCGTACTTTGGCTATCCATTTGCGCGGACACTTGGTCAAAGTATGTCTTCAGGTCAGCATCAGAGATAGATTCAGATTTGGCCAGATCCTTACCGGCATCAATGGCCTTACCAAAATCGAACTGGGCCCAAACAGGTGATACAGCACTAACGCCAGAGGCCAACGCGGCAAGGGCGATCAAATCGCGACGGTTCATATCCAAGCTCCCATTTTCAATGTCAAACAACAAAACAATCCAGCCACGCCAGATATAAGCGGACGGAATATACCTAACCCAGCAGGTACTATCTTGATCTCAGATTATTCTTTGCAGTGTTGTACTTGTAAGCCTTACGCATGCCCGCCTTTTCTTTTGAAGCCCTCGACGCCCAAGGACAGACCCGCAAGGGCCTGATAGAAGCTGACAGCGCCAAAGCTGCTCGTACCTTGCTGCGTGCCCAGGCTTTGGTGCCTATTGCTGTAGAAATTGTGGCTAACGGCGGGCTTGATGCATCGGGCGTTTCCAACGCTTCGCGATGGAGCCGCCCGGTCATGAATGCCAATGATTTGGCCGTGTGGACGCGTCAACTGTCTGGACTGGTTGCCTCTGGCCTGCCGCTGGAGCGTGCGCTGACATCGCTTTCTGAAGAAGCCGACAACGAACGCCAACGCCACTTGGTGGCAGCGCTTCGGGCCGAGGTCAACGCAGGCGCCCCTTTTGCCAGTGCACTGGCCCAGTACCCTCGGGAGTTCTCTGACATTTACCGCGCCGTAGTGGGCGCAGGCGAGCACAGCGGCAACCTTGGCTTGGTGCTAGAACGCCTAGCGGACGACCTAGAAGAGCGCCAAGCCCTGCGCAGCAAACTGATCGGGGCGGCGCTGTACCCCGCCATCGTCACGGTGGTGGCCATCGTCATCGTGCTTTTTTTGATGGGCTATGTAGTGCCACAGGTAGCCAAAGTATTTGAGGGTGCCAAACGCTCACTGCCACTGCTCACCGTCATCATGCTGGGCATCAGCAACGTCGTGCGCAGCTATGGCTGGTGGATGCTGGGCTTGGGTGTGGTGGCAGCGTTTGCTGCACGCTGGGCCTTGCAGATAGAACACCTGCGAGAACGCTTTGATGCTGCCTGGCTGCGCCTGCCCGTGCTGGGCAAGTTGGCACGGGGTTATAACGCCGCCCGCTTTGCCAGCACCCTGGCCATGCTGGCGGGCGCTGGCGTGCCCATTTTGAAAGCCCTTCAAGCTGCCGCAGAAACCTTGAACAACCGCGCCTTGCGAGCCGACGCACTGGACGCCCTGGTACTGGTGCGCGAGGGTGCTCCCCTAGCCTCTGCACTGGCACAAAAAAAGCGGTTTCCCGGCCTATTACCCATGTTTGCCCGCCTGGGTGAACAAACAGGCCAATTGCCCACCATGCTGCAACGCGCAGCAAAACAACTGTCCAACGAAGTACAACGCCGCGCTATGCAACTGGCCACTGTATTGGAGCCTTTGCTGATTGTGGCCATGGGCTTAGTCGTCATGCTGATTGTGCTGGCCGTGCTGCAACCCATCATTGAACTGAACCAGCTTGTAAAGTAAATCCATGCCAGTCAATTTGGACGATCAATTGGTGGTGGCGATCTCGTCACGGGCCTTGTTCAACTTTGAAGAAGAAAACCAACTTTTTGACCCAGCCGATCCGCAGGAGTACATGCGTTTGCAAGCTGAGCGGCTGGACATACCTGCCCCACCCGGTGTGGCGTTTTCCCTGGTCAAAAAGCTCTTGGCCTTCAATACCCCAGGGCAAGCCTTGGTAGAAGTTGTAGTGCTCTCGCGCAACGACCCAGTCAGTGGCATGCGGGTGTTTCGCTCAGCGAAGGCACATGGTTTGGTCAATATCCAGCGCGGGGTGTTTACACAAGGCGCTGCGCCGTTTCGCTATTTGCGGCCATTGGGCGCGCACCTGTTTTTGTCGGCCAACGAAACCGACGTACGCGATGCCCTTGCTCTGGGTTACCCAGCTGCCCAGGTGGCAACACACTCAGCCCAGGCCAGCGATGCATACCCTCACGAAGTGCGCATTGCCTTTGACGGTGACGCAGTACTGTTTTCAGACGAGGCCGAGCGTGTTTTTCAGACCGCTGGGCTTGACGCCTTTCAGGCACACGAGGCCGAAAAAGCCAACTTGCCTCTGCCGCCCGGGCCCTTTAAACCGTTCTTGTCAGCGTTGCATCGTTTACAGCACAGCGGTGCCACGGGCATGCGCATTCGTACGGCCCTGGTAACAGCCCGCAGCGCACCCGCACACGAGCGCGCCATTCAAACCTTGATGAGCTGGAACATTGCAGTAGATGAAGCCATGTTTTTGGGCGGTTTGGCCAAAGGCGCTTTTTTGCGCGAATTTGAGCCCGACTTTTTCTTTGACGACCAAACTGGTCATGTCGCTTCAGCAGCTCAGCACGTGCCCGCAGGGCATGTCAGCAGCGGCGTCTCTAACGAGTCGCGCAAATAAGGCCAGTGCTGCCCAAGCCAGCAGCCACGCTGTATTTACGCACCACCGGTGCGTTTGACTTTGGGGTCTGAATACGTCAGGGGTTCATTACGCGCTTGCTGGGCCAGGCGCTCCTGCAAAGTCATTTTGTTGACGTCCTGCGCCACTTCGACGGCACTTCCGCTGGCGCGCCACATCGACTGGATGAACTCGAGCAACTGCTTGTAAATAGGCTCTTTGGGCGGCTCGGGCGGGGCCTCCACGGTGTCCTTTTGCTTGACCATGGTCCAGTCGCGGTTGGGAGAGTCGGGCGCAGAGGGCTTGTCTGGCTCGCGCACGATGGCTCCCTCGCCCAGGCGATCCATAGACTCGACAGGGTTAGGGGCATTAATAGGCCGCACTGGCGGGGCGCCTGACGCGCCAGTGGAATACAAATCAGCGCCCTGAGGACGCCAACTTGGCGATCGATCGACAGGTGGCATTTGCATGGCATGGCTCGCTGGTAGTGAGGGGGTTACAAAGACGCTTTTTGGGCTTCTTCGTAATCCATAACGGCAAAAAGAAAGGGAAATTAAGCTCTTTTTTCACTTTAGTTTAGAAAACTAGGGTTTTCACTTAGAAAAAAGTACGTGCCATCCCCCTCACTGATAGCCCCTCTCATGCTGCACAGCAACAAAAAGGGCACCCTAAGGTGCCCACAGCTTGGGAACGAAAATAGAAGTGGGCGCTTACAAAAATCGCTCAAGCAAACGCCTAGAAGGCTTGTCCAGTTGCGTGGTGTCTGGCACCCTGAACTGCATGCCATCGCTGGAGGCAATCATCAAATGCGTGCGACCAGCCAGACGGCGGATGTCCTCTTCTGCCTTGAGCAGCAGCTTGGCAGGGCCGCGGTCGGTCTCCAAAGTCCAATGACTGGGGGTAGAAAAGCTCGACACTGAAATAATCTTGGTGATAGTGGGTACAAACTCACGCACAGCAAGTTCTTCCTCTACCAAGACGCGTTCTGACGCTGGGAGCTTGTCCAGTTGGTCAATCCAACACAGTTCGTGGCCATCGCTGCCAATCAAAGACAAACCATGGGCCGCTGCGCTGATAGGAAAAGCACGCACGGGCGTCACGCCTTCGTGCACCGACCCATCGGGCATTGTCAGCACCAGACGGCCATGGGAATTGCGGTGCAGGGCAATAGAGGGGGGGGTGTTCATAGATAGGGCTTTGCTCATCAAGACTGGCCCGCAGGGTGGGCGGGGTGCAACAAACTGCTGTCCAGCAACACGCCTGCGGCTTGGGCGTCTTCTTCTGCACGGCGCACTTGGGCTTCATACAGGCGCCAATAGGCACCTTGTTTTTCTATCAGGGCATCGTGTGGCCCCACCTCTACGACCTCACCACGGTCCATAACGACCAAGCGGTCGGCCTTGCGCAGAGTGGATAAACGGTGGGCAATGGCAATGGTGGTGCGGCCTTGCACCAAGTTGTCGAGGGCTTTTTGGATTTCTTTCTCGGTCTCGGTGTCCACCGCTGAGGTGGCTTCGTCCAGTATCAAAATGCGCGGGTCTATCAATAAAGCGCGCGCAATGCTGATGCGCTGGCGCTCACCGCCCGACAAGCCTTGGCCGCGCTCGCCCACCAGGGAGTCGTAACCATGTGGCAGGCGCAAAATAAATTCATGCGCATGGGCTGCACGGGCTGCGGCCACGATTTCTTCGCGGGTGGCATGGGGCTTGCCGTAGGCAATATTCTCGGCAATGGTGCCAAAAAACAAAAAGGGCTCTTGCAGCACCAAACCAATGTGGCGGCGGTAATCTGCCACAGCAAAGCGGCGAATATCCACGCCATCGACTTGGATAGAACCGTCGCTGACATCGTAAAAACGGCTGATCAAATTGACCAAGGTGCTTTTGCCCGAGCCACTGTGGCCCACCAAGCCAATCATCTCGCCAGGGCGAATATCCAGGCTCAGACCTTTGATGACGGCGCGGCTACCGTACCTGAAGCCCACCCCCTGCATGCTGATGGCGCCTTGCACTTTGTCGAGCTGCACGGGCTGCACCGGGTCCGGCACATTACTCACATGGTCCAAGATGTCAAAAATGCGCTTGGCACCAGCGGCAGCTTTTTGCGTCACCGACACAATGCGGCTCATGGAGTCCAGGCGCCCATAAAATCGGCCAATGTAGGCAATAAAGGCGGTCAGTACACCCACGGTGATCTGGTTCTTGGACACCAGCCAAATACCAAAGCCCCACACCACCAGCAAGCCGATTTCGGTCAACAAAGACACTGTGGGTGTAAACAAAGACCAGGTTTTATTGAGCTTGTCGTTGACCTCTAGGTTGTGCTGGTTGGCATCACGAAAGCGCTGGGCTTCGCGTTTTTCTTGGGCAAATGCCTTGACGACACGAATCCCTGGAATGGTGTCTGCTAACACATTGGTGACTTCGCTCCAGACACGGTCAATTTTTTCAAAGCCTGTGCGCAGGCGGTCGCGCACGGTGTGGATCATCCAGCCAATGAAAGGCAGTGGCACCAAAGTCACCAAAGCCAACCAGGGGTTGATGCTGAACAAAATGACAGCGGTCATCACAATCATCAGCACATCGGTCACAAAGTCGAGGGCGTGCAAAGACAAAAACACATTGATGCGATCGGTTTCAGATCCAATGCGTGCCATCAAGTCGCCCGTGCGTTTACCTCCAAAATAATCCAGTGACAAGCGCAGCAAATGCTCATACGTTGTGGTGCGCAGGTCGGCGCCTATGCGCTCTGACACCAAAGCCAATATGTAAGTGCGTGCCCAGCTCAAACCCCATGCGGCAAGGGCCGACAGCAACAAACCGCCCAGGTAAAACAGAACCAGTCCAGGGTCTATGGCCTTACCGCTTTGGTAAGGGATGAGGATGTCATCCATCAACGGAATGGTCAGGTAAGGCGGCACCAAAGTGGCCGCAGTAGAGGCCAAGGTCAGCAAAAACCCCGCTAACAGTTGATGGCGGTAGGGCCGTGCAAAGCGCCAAAGGCGCAGCAACACCCAAGTAGAAGTGTGCGGCGGCTGGGCACGTGCGCAGGCAGGGCATTCTTCGGTGTCGGGCGGCAAAGGCGTGCTGCAGGTGGGGCAAGTGGGCTCGTCAACGGGTTCTGCCCAGGCCAAACCGCTGGCATTGCGCTCCATTTCGCGGTCAAAGCGCTGCACCAAGCGCAAAGCCTGGGGGTGGCCGGCCAATGTAAAGCGCCACAAGGCCATACGCGCATCGGGGCCATGCAGTTCCAGGGTGCCCACGCCACCGTGGTCGTGCAGGCGCAAGGCCATGCCCTCCAGCAAAGGCCAATCGTTCCAGGTGTTGGTACCCGCATCACAAGCCAGCAAGCGGCGCTGGGTCAAGGCCACGCCACCACATGCAAACTGCAAATCTGTGCTCAGGTCAACCGGTAGGGCAGCGAGGACGTTCTCGTCTGGAGCAAGTTTGGCCCGCAAGCTGGAGTCTAAAAGGCCCGCAAAAACACTGGAGGCGTCGACAAAATGATGGTGTTGCATAGTGATGGTGTTGTCCGCAGCCCGCCATCCCCAGGTCCAGGCGGCTGCGCAAGAGCGGCGATTTTGACTGAAACCCCGTGCCAATCAGGCACAGTACACACTTGAAAACAAAACCAGACCCGAATGCGTTGACAACCCAGCGCAAAATGATGCCCTTTTGTTGAGCCACCCTTCGGTCTCACTGCCTTCCCCTACTGCTGCACTCCATGGCAAAAATCGACGATATCCAACTGCTACGTATCAATTACCTGCGCGGCCCCAACATCTGGACCTACCGCCCGGTACTAGAAGTCTGGCTAGACCTTGGCATTCTGGAAAACCACCCCTCCAACACCCTGCCTGGCTTTAACGAACGCCTGACCACTTGGTTGCCCGCGCTGATCGAGCACCACTGCGGGGTGGGTGAGCGGGGGGGGTTTTTGCAGCGCCTGCAAGAAGGCACTTGGTGCGGACATGTGCTGGAGCACATCGTGATTGAACTGCTCAACCTTGCAGGCATGCCCACAGGTTTTGGGCAAACACGCAGCACATCGGTACGCGGGGTGTACCGCATGGTGTTCAGGGCGCGTGATGAGCAAGTAGCCCGCGTAGCACTGGCCCAAGGCCACCGCCTGATCATGGCGGCCATCAACGACGAACCCTTTGACGTGCAAGCTGCCGTAGCCCGCGTGCGGACCGAGGTGGACGACCAATACCTAGGCCCCAGCACCGCCTGCATCGTGACCGCTGCCACAGACCGAGGTATTCCGCATATCCGCCTGAACGATGGCAATTTGGTTCAACTGGGTTACGGCGCAAGCCAGCGCCGCATCTGGACCGCCGAGACAGAGTTCACAAGCGCCATTGCCGAAGGCATCGCCAGCGACAAAGACCTGACCAAAAGTCTGCTCAAGGCCTGTGGTGTGCCAATTCCTGAGGGGCAAATCGTCAACAGCCCTGAAGAAGCCTGGGAAGCCGCACAAGACATTGGCCTGCCAGTAGTGGTCAAACCATCCGATGGGAACCATGGCCGTGGTGTGACCCTGGACTTGCGCAAACAAGCCGACATTGAGGCGGCCTACCACGTGGCCTACCCAGAAGGCAGCGATGTGATGGTGGAGCGCTTTATTCTTGGCGATGAACACCGCTTACTGGTGGTGGGTGGCAAAGTGGTGGCCGCCGCTCGTGGCGAGGTCGTTAGCATTACCGGCAATGGCCGCTCCACGGTGCAGGAGCTTGTGGACAGTCAGCTCAACTCCGACCCCCGCCGTGGCTACGAAGAGGAATACCCCCTCGAAATCATCAACCTGGCCACAGATGCCAAAGTGCAGCTTGAACTCAAGCGCCAAGACGTTGATGCGAACACGGTTGTAGAAGCGGGCCGGCAAATTGTGGTGCAACGCAACGGCAATGTGGCGGTAGATTGCACGGACGATGTGCATCCAGAAGTCGCCTACATTGCCGCGCTGGCTGCCAAAGTGGTAGGCCTGGACATAGCCGGCATTGATTTGGTGGCGCAAGACATCTCCAAACCCCTGCATGTGCAGGGCGGCGCGATTGTGGAGGTCAACGCAGGCCCAGGCTTGCTCATGCATTTAAAGCCCGCTGTTGGGGCACCACGCCCTGTTGGCCAAGCCATTGCAGAGCACCTTTTCCCCAGCGAAGAACATGGCGATAACGCAGGCCGCATTCCGGTAGTTGGTGTAGCAGGTACGCGCAATACCACCAACATTGCCCGCGTGGTGGCCTGGCTGTTGCACCTGGGCGGCCACCATACGGGTGTTGCCTGCCGCGAAGGCTTATTTTTAGACCGCCGCCTTGTGGATAACACTGACAGCGCCCACTGGGAGGCCGCCCACCGCCTCTTGATGAACCAAATGGTGCAAGCCGCGGTGATTGAAAACGACGCCCGCACCATCTTGCGCGACGGACTGGCCTATGACCGCTGCCAAGTGGGTGTAGTGACCGATATGGATGGATTGGCCGAACTGGCTGAGTTTGATGTACATGAGCAAGACCAAATGACCAAGGTGCTGCGTACCCAAGTCGATGTGGTGCTGCCCAGTGGCGCAGCGGTGCTCAATGCGTCCGAAGCCCAAGTGGCAGCCCTGGCGCCCTTGTGCGATGGAGCTGTGGTGCTGTACAGCCAAGACGCCAGCTTGCCCGCGATTGTGGAACACCGCGCCAAAGACCAAGGCAAAGCCGTGGTGGTACGCAACGGACAAGTGGTACTGGCAACTGGCAACGCAGAACATGCGCTGGGCCTGCTTTCAGAGCTGACATTTGGCCGCAACGCCGTGGTGCCCGATACAGACGCATTGCTTGCCACCATTGCGGCTGCTTGGGCTTTAGACATTGCACCCGACCTGATTGGTGCAGGCATCAAAACCTTTGAGCCTGACTTACCAGCGGCCTCCAATGGCCGTAACTGAACGGCACACATCCCAGTCACAAGCCCTAAGGGCATAAGCCCCAGGCCTACACAAGACACACACGAGAGACACCATGGAAGTTACCCGCACCCGGGCCCTGCGCGGCCCCAACCTGTGGAGCCGCCACATGGCCATTGAAGCCGTGGTCTCCTGCACCGAAACTGAGTGCGCGATTGGCAAAATCCCCGGCTTTGAGACCCGACTGCGGGCTCTGTTCCCCGCCATTGGCGCATTGGAGGCCACCGGGGGCAATGCCGACATATCCCTTGCGCACGTACTACAAACCGCCGCACTGGCATTGCAGGCGCAAGCAGGTTGCCCCGTCACGTTTGCGCGCACATCAGCCACCCGTGATGCTGGCGTTTACCAAGTGGTGGTGGAGTACAGCGAAGAGACCGTGGGCAAGCAGGCATTTGAAAACGCACAGCAACTCATTCACGCGGCTTTGGGCCAAGGCAGTTTTGATGCCGACAAAGTGGTGGCCGACCTGCGCGAGCTGGACGAAGACGAGCGCCTGGGCCCCAGTACCGGCGCCATTGTGGAAGCGGCAGTCGTCCGCGGCATTCCCTACCGCCGCCTTACACGTGGCAGCCTGGTGCAATTTGGCTGGGGCTCCAAGCAGCGGCGCATCCAAGCGGCAGAAATCGACTCCACCAGCGCTGTGGCCGAGTCGATTGGCCAAGACAAAGACCTGACCAAGCGCTTGTTGCATGCTGCTGGCGTGCCTGTGCCACTGGGCAAACCCGTCAACAGCCTGGAAGAAGCCTGGGAAGTGGCCCAGAAAGTGGGCTTGCCCGTGGTAGTCAAACCCCAAGACGGCAACCAAGGCAAAGGCGTTACGGTCAACATCACCGACCGCGCCCAGCTGGAAGAGGCTTACAAAAACGCCGCTGAATACGGCACCGTCATGGTCGAGCGCTTTTTGCCCGGCCACGACTTTCGCCTGCTGGTGGTGGGTGACCAACTGGTGGCTGCCGCCAGGCGTGAGCCCCCGCAAGTGCTGGGCGATGGCCAGCACACCGTGCGCCAGTTGGTGGAGCAAGTCAACCAAGACCCACGCCGAGGCGAAGGCCATGCCACGTCCTTGACCAAGATTCGGCTCGATGACATTGCCATTGCGCGCCTGGCGGCACAAAACCTCACACCCGATTCAGTGCCAGCCAAAGGCCAGCGGGTTGTGCTGCGCAACAACGCCAATTTGTCCACCGGCGGCACCGCCACCGATGTCACCGACGACGTACACCCGCAGGTGGCAGCCCGTGCGGTGGCCGCGGCCCAAATGGTGGGCTTGCATATATGTGGCGTGGACATGGTGGCCGAAACCGTACTGCGCCCTCTGGAAGAGCAAGGCGGTGGTTTTGTAGAAGTCAACGCTGCGCCCGGTTTGCGCATGCACTTGGCGCCTTCCTATGGCAAACCCCGCAACGTGGGCCAGGCCATGGTGGATCGCCTTTACGGCCCTGGTGATGATGGCCGGATCCCGGTAGTGGCCGTGACAGGTACCAACGGCAAAACCACCACCGCCCGCCTCATTGCCCACCTGTTTACCGCGCAGGGCTTAGGCGTGGGCATGACCAACACCGACGGCGTGTACGTGAATGGCCGCCAAATCGACAGCGGCGATTGCAGTGGCCCCAAAAGCGCCCGCAATGTGCTGCTGCACCCCGAAGTAGACGCCGCTGTGTTTGAAACCGCACGCGGTGGCATCTTGCGCGAAGGCCTGGGCTTTGACCGCTGCCAAGTGGCAGTGGTGACCAACATTGGTGCAGGCGACCACCTGGGCCTGAACTACATCGACACGGTTGAACAACTGGCGGCCGTCAAAGGCGTCATTGTGCAAAACGTGGCCCCTACGGGCTATGCCGTGCTAAACGCCACCGACCCAGTGGTAGCCGCCATGGCCAGCAGTTGCCCCGGCAAGATCATTTACTTTGCCAGCGACCGTCACCACCCCGTCATGGCCACACACCGCGCCCAAGGCCACCGCACGGTGTACGCCGATGGCGACACCATTGTGGCCGCAGAGGGCTCTTGGCGCGAAACCATTCACCTGCGCGATGTACCCATCACGCGCAACGGCAAGATCGGCTTCCAGGTTGAAAACGTGATGGCGGCCGTGGCAGCCGCCTGGGGTGCTGATGTGCCTTGGCAAACCATACGCCGCGGCTTGTCGGGCTTTGTCAACGACTCCGACAACGCACCAGGGCGCTTTAACGTCATGGACTACCGGGGTGCCACCATCATTGCCGACTACGGTCACAACCCCGACGCCATGCGTGCCTTGGTATCCGCCGTAGATGCACTGCCTGCCAAACGCCGCAGTGTGGTCATCAGCGGTGCTGGCGACCGGCGCGATGAAGACTTGCGCGAGCAAACGGTCATCTTGGGCGCAGCGTTTGACGATGTCATCCTGTACCAAGACGCAGCCCAACGAGGTCGCGCCGATGGAGAGGTGATGGCCTTGCTGCGCGAAGGCCTGGCTGGAGCCAGCCGCACGCAGCATGTAGAGGAAATCCGAGGCGAGTTCGTTGCCATTGATGCCGCCCTGGCGCGCCTTCAAGCAGGCGACCTGTGCTTGGTGCTGGTAGACCAAGTAGAAGAAGCCCTGGCCTACATGGCCAAACGGTGCGCAGAGGCATCGTGACCGACATGGCAGCTGGAAGGCGTCAACAAAGCTGGGGGGTGGCCGTCTGGGGCTGCGCCTTGGCCTTGATCAGCACTGCGCTGCATGCCGAGGCCATTGGCGATGTAGACACAGCCTTTCAGTGGCTGGGGCGCGACCACGACATCGTGGTTGAGGCCTATGACGACCCAGGAGTGGAAGGCGTCACCTGCTATGTGTCGCGCGCCCGCACTGGGGGGCTTAAAGGCACGCTGGGCTTGGCCGAAGACCGCTCCGAAGCATCCATCGCCTGCCGCCAAACGGGCGAAATACGCTTCCCCAAGCCCCTTAAGCAGCAAGAAGAAGTGTTCAGCGAGCGCACCTCGATTTTGTTCAAGCGCCTGCGTATCGTCCGCATGGTGGATGCCAAGCGCAACGCGCTGGTGTACCTGACCTACTCTGAAAAGCTCATTGACGGCTCGCCGCAAAACAGCGTGACGGCGGTGACGGTAGACCGCAGCACCAGCATTCCGCTGCAAAAGCGCTAATCCATTAGCTATAAAAATAATAGCTGCAACCCCTTTTAATACTAAGGCACAGGGCGTTTTTTGCTTAAAAAACGCCCCCAAAGCCCCTCCAAACGCCCTCTGAGGGTGCGCACAGATCTCGTTGCACGGTAATCACAGTTGCTCACAAACGTTGCTGCCGTGCCAGAATGGCCCGATGACTGTGACACAGCCAACGCCACTCTCCACAACCTCGGCACATTCTGAGGCCTCCCCTTCTGATGGCGTGATGACCGCGCTTTACAGCGCAGCGCTGGGGCCAGTGAATGCACCGTATTACCTGGCTGCTTTTGCGCGGTTTGACACCCTGGGCCGCAGCACGCCGGGCTGGAACTGGCCCGCTAGCCTGTGCACACTGGCCTGGATGGTGTTTCGCCAACTGTGGGGGCCTGCGCTGATGTACGCCGCAGCCGTTCAGGGGCTGGCCGTCATGGCGTTTGTGCTGTTGCGCACGCTGTTAGATTTACCCGCCGCCATTGAAGGCGGCTTGCTGGCAGCGCTGGTGCTGCTCAGCATGGTAGTACCAGGGCTTTACGGCACCGCCATGGTGTATGCCGATATCCGCAAACGCGTAGACCGCGCTTTGGCAGCCACACCCACTTTGCATGAAGCACAAACCATGTTGGCACAACAGGCCAGCGGCTACAAACGCATGTCAACCGTAGCGCTGGTCAGCGCGCTGCTGGCAGGCACTGGGGCCGTGGCTTATGTGGTGTGGCCGTTGCATACAGTGGTGCTTAGTCCCCAAGCGCTAGACACGGCCACTAGCCCTACGGTTGCCCAAGTGCAACAGGCCCGTGCCCAGGCTCTGCCAGCAGACCCTAGCAACGCACCAGCCGATGTGTCCAGCACCAGCGCTGCGCCATTGGTAGCAGCAATACCAGCGGTATCCGATGCGGCTTCTGCACCAGCAGCACCATCATCAAACGCAGCGGCTGTCACGCAAGCAGCCAAGGCATCCGAGCCCCAAGTCGCTGCGCCCACCAAGGCCCAAGTAGCTTCTGCACCCGAGAGCACCACAACTGCTGCCGCTACGTTAGCTGTAGCCTCCGCCAGTTCCAAAAAGCCCGTTGCCAGCACCACCGCCAGTAGCCAGCCACCCACTCCTCCTGCCAATAGCAAACCTATGGCAGCAAGTGCTTCTGCACCAGTCGCGGCCCACGCCAGCCCTGCCGCGCTTGAACCAACGCCTGACAGTTCAAACGACAAAATACTTGAACCCGTGGGCCAAGCGCTCGGGTATTACATCAATGTGGGACTGTTTGCCAACGAGGCCAATGCCCGCAAGGCACAGGCCCGTTTGCTCAATGAAGGCATATCTGCCTTTAGACAAACGGTGGACTCCGCCAAGGGCCCGCGCATCAGAGTACGGGCAGGCCCTTATGCAACTGCCACGCAGGCCAACGATACGGCCCGACGCATTCGTTCTATGGGCCTAGAGGCCCAGGTGTTCAAGCGCTAACAAGTGCCCACAAACACATGCCAACTAACGCATTACTCACAAAAACCGCAAAGGGCGTTTTGCTGCTTGCACTGTGCCTGGGCTTGGTGGCCTGCGCCCCGGGCAAGTTGTCTGTTGCCAAGAATTTGAGTGCTGCAGCTCAAGCCTATACGGCTGCACCACCACAAGCAGCGCGCTCACTGCTGGTGGTAGGTGACAGCACTGGTGTGGGCACAGGTGCCAGTAGCGCCCAAACCAGTTTGGCAGGCTTGATCGGCAAAGACCACCCCCACTGGCGTATCGACAACCTGGCAGTCAATGGCGCCAAATTTGAAGACGTGGTGGAACAACTGGCACAGGCGCAAGGCGGGTACGACATGGTGCTGGTGCTTGCAGGCGGCAACGATGTCATGCGCGGCACCAGCCAAAAAACATTGCGCACGCATATGGAGCAAGCCATCGGCTTGGCGCAGCTCAAAGGGCGGCATGTAGTGCTGATGCCCTGTGGCGATGTAGGCCTGGCTCCCTTCTTTTGGCCGCCGCTGTCATGGTGGATGAGCAGCCGTGCCAAAGACCTGCATGCCACGGCAAAAGAGGTGGCGCACGCGACTGGAATTACGTATGTGCGGCTGCTTAAACCACGCGAGAACAACCCTTTTGTACTGCGCAGCGACGAGCTACACGCCGCAGACAGCCTACACCCCAGCGACGCTGGTTACCAACAGTGGTACGAAGAGCTGCAGCAGCAAGGCGGCCTAGCACCCATGCTGCAACCCTGAATCAAGACAAAGCGGCAACACCCAGCAAAATCAGCAGCGACGGCGATGTGATGACGCCTAGCAGTGTCAGCACCCAGGCCAAGGCGTTGACACCCATGCCCGCGCCGCTTTGGTCTTTGATGGCAATCACCGTGCCTATCAAAGCCAGCAAAGCAGCCAAGGGCACAAACACCAAACCAATAGTGACAATGCCCAGCACCGCCAAGGCGCAGGCAATAACACCGGGTACCACACCGCCGCCTTTGGCAGAGGGGCTGTGGTTGGGGGGCATATACAAATCGTTGGACATAAGCAAACAATGAAGGCTTAACCGTCAGTACCGGCCACATCAGGCTCGGGCATCGGGGGAACGCGGGTGGCAAGAATTTTGTCGATGGTCTTGCCGTCCATGTCGACCACTTCAAGCTTCCAGTCTTCCCATTGCACGGTGTCTGTCACTTTGGGTAAACGCCCTGTCAGCAGCATGACCATACCGCTCAGGGTGTGGTAACGGCCTCGCTCTTCTTCGGGCACTGTGTCCAGGTTCAGGCGGTCTTTGAGCTCGGGCACGGGGATATGACCATCAAGCAACCAGCTACCGTCTTCACGCTGCAAAGCCCAGGATGTCTCAGGGTCGCGGGGCTGGAATTCGCCAGTAATGGCCTCGATCAAATCTTGCAAGGTCACAATGCCTTGTACCTCGCCGTACTCGTCAATCACAAAAGCCATGTGCACATCTGACAAGCGGAAGTTGTCCAGCAACTCCATGCCCGTGATGGTCTCCGGCACATACAAAGCTGTTTGCAAAGGCTGGTCGGTCAATGTGGTCAAGCTGCGGTCACGCACTGCACGGGCCAACCACTGGCGCGCATTGATGACACCCGCGATGTTGTCCATGCCACCGCGAATGACCGGAAACCGTGCATGGTCCGACTCCTCGATACGGCGCAGGTTTTCTTCAAACGATTCGTGCAAATCAAGGCAAATCACATCGCCCCTGGGCACCATCAGCGATCCAATTTGGCGGTCATCCAAGCGAAACACATTGCGCACCATCGTGTGCTCGTGTGACTCGATCACGCCAGCTGTGGTGCCCTCTACCAGCATGGCGTGGATTTCTTCTTCCGTCACGGGGCTACCACTGGTTTCTTTTACCCCAAGTAGGCGCAACAAGGTACGGGTAGACACCGACAACAAAATCACAAACGGCTTGGTGCCACTGGCCAGCCAGTTGATTGGCCGAGCCACCAAACGTGCAAACACTTCTGGATGCGACTGGCCGATGCGCTTGGGCACCAACTCGCCCACCACGATCGAAAAATAAGTGATTACCACCACCACCAGCGCCGTTGCCCCGTAGGCACCATAGGGCGCAGGCACCCCCAATCCATACAGCCAAAACGCCAAAGGCTCTGCCAAAGCAGCCTCACCCACAATACCGTTGAGCACACCAATCGAGGTGATGCCGATTTGGATGGTGGACAAAAAACGGGTGGGATCTTCGCCCAGGGCAACGGCAGCGGCTGCACCGCTATCACCCTCATCAATGAGCTTTTGCAACCTGGCTTTGCGGGCTGTTACCAAGGCAATTTCTGACATGGCAAACAAGCCATTCAAAACGATGAGGGCAAACAGTAATGCGATTTCCATACAAAGGAGGCCCTACTGCCTCCTGGGAGTTGTGAAGCCTTCTATTGTACGAAGCCCTTGTGACGGCTGATTGGCACCCAGCACAGCAGCCAAAAACAGCCCTGCGAAGTGCTTGACCTTTCAGTGGCGGTGCTGGTGGTGCAAGTCTGGCGTGTGCGGGTGGTTGTGCGACATAGCTTGGTGCCGATGCCAATGGCTGTGCGGGCCTTGCGGCATCACCTCATGGGTGTGGGTATGGTGTCCGTCGTCGTGGGTATGGGCGTGTTCATGCTCTAGTGCTTCATGGTGATGGTGGTGGGCATGGTCTTCTGCTAAATGCAGCCAAACGCCAGCCAACATGGCCAATCCGCCTAGACCCATCCAAACACCGGGCGCCTGCTGCGCCCAAACCAAGGCCACCACTGCACCGATAAAAGGCGCAAAAGCAAATACCGACCCTGTGCGCGCAGCACCAAAAACGCGCTGGGCCAGCAAATACAAGCGCAAGCTCAGGCCATAGCCCGTGGCACCAATGGCCAGCAAGGCCAAACCAGCATGCCAAGGCGGTGGGGGCTCACCACTCAACCAAGCCAAGCTCGTGGTTGCCAGCACGCCAAAACCCGCTTTGGCCATCACCACTTGACTGGGGTCTCGGTCGGCCAAACCTCGAGACACGGCGTTATCTGCCCCCCAAGCGGCAGTTGCCAGTAGAACAGCGGCTAACCCCATCAGTTGCACGTGGCCTTGCAAGCCTTGGTCCCACACCAAGACCATGCCGCCTAGCAGCAGCAAACCCATGGCCAACCACACGCGGAGGTCCATGGTTTCGCGGTACAGCCATCGGGCCAGCAGCACGGTAAAAAGCGCCTCTAAAGTCAGCATCAAAGACGCACTGGCACCACTGGTGCGCTGCACCCCCCAGGCCAAGGCCACAGGTGCCAACACAGCACCCAAGCCAGCTATAGCCAGTAAACGGGGTAGATCGGCACGTTGCAAACGGGCCTCCAAGTGCGCGGGTTTGCGCGACAAAACGCCCACCAGTGCAGCCCCCGCATACAAAAGCGCTGCCGTGCTGAAAGGCCCTAGACCCGCACCCGCATGCTGCATCAGCGGTGTACTCACGCCAAACAGCAGCGCTGCCAACAGCGCCAAAAAGCCACCCCGTAAAGCAGATGTCATAGGCGTTTTTGGGGCTTCAGGATGCACCACCCGGGCTGCGGCTGCTGTGCATCCAGGTAGTAAGGTCTGCGTGAGCAGTCACCAAACCATGGCTGGGCTGGGACTTGGCAGTGCCTTTTTTGCGGGCTGCAGGGCGCTTGGGTGCCTCATGTTCTGTGCGCACAGTAGGAGCGCTGGGGCTACCAGCCGCCAGCTCGCTGATGATGGCGCAGTGGGGGTTGTCATTGCCCTGGCACAGGGCCACCATTTGCTCCAAGGCTGTTTTCATTTCTGTGATTTCAAGCAGCTTTTTTTGCAGCTCGTCTAAATGCTGCTGGGCTAGTGCCTTGACTTCGCAACTGCTGCGCTGGGGATTGCTCCACAAACTGAGCAACTGCCCGATCTGCGCAATAGAAAACCCGAGCCGACGGGACTGGCGGATAAAGCGCAGCACCGAGACATCACGCTCGGAATACACGCGATAGCCGCTGCTGCTGCGCTGTGCGGGAGGCAACAGACCCGTGGCCTCGTAGTGCCGCACCATCTTGGCCGAAACCCCCGCCGCTTTGGCTGCATCGCTGATATTCATAGAACCAGACATAAATGCTCCAGGGTTTAACGATGCTTACCCGAACCCAATCAGGTGGTTGGCAAAGCAGGTGGGTAGCCCGCTTGCTCTAGGGCTTGGGCCAGTGCAGCACGGTCTGCGGACGATGTCACGCGCACCACGCGCTGTGGCAAGTCCACGTCAATCTTGCAGGCAGGGTCGGCTTGGCGCAAGGCCTGCTCAATACGGCCCACGCAGTGGCCGCAACTCATATCGGGTACGTGAAACTCAAACATGGTGGTCTCCTGAAAAATCTCAACATCTGTAGTCTGCACCTTGCCACAGTGGCAAAGTCAAAGGCATGGGCGTGGCCCGACTGGGCTTGTGCTTACCACTGTGGCAAGGGCTACGCTACGCAGCATTCCATTGCAACCCAGGAATCATCATGAACCCACCCGACTCCTTGCATATCCCCATTGAAGGCATGACCTGCGCGAGCTGCGCAGGCCGGGTGGAGCGGGCTTTGCGCAAAGTACCCGGGGTGGCAGACGTACAAGTCAACCTTGCCACAGAAACCGCCAGCGTTACCACCAACAGCCCTGCTCCTGCACTCACCCCATTGATCGACGCTATTGTGCAAGCAGGCTACCAAGTACCGACAGGCCAAGCCGATTGGCACATTGACGGCATGAGCTGCGCATCGTGCGTGGGCCGTGTAGAAAAAGCCTTGCTGGCCGTGGCCGGCGTCACCACAGCCACCGTCAACCTGGCAACCGAACAAGCCCACGTGCAGTGGGTGGGCCACCAAGCCCCCATGAGCATAGAGGCCGCCGTAGAAAGCGCTGGCTACCAAGCCAGGCCCGTGGTGGCCGCTGGTGGGGCAAAGCCTGCTAGCACACCGCACGCAGCCCCGTGGTGGCCCGCCGCACTGGCGGGCCTGCTGTCACTTCCACTGGTATGGCCCATGGTGGGCATGTTGTGGGGGCTGGACTGGGCCTTGAACGGCTGGCTGCAATGGGCCTTGGCAACACCCGTGCAGTTTTGGCTGGGGGCACGCTTTTACCGCGCTGGGTACAAGGCTGTTCGCGCAGGCACGGGCAATATGGATTTGCTGGTGGCCTTGGGGACGTCTGCGGGCTATGGACTCAGTGTGTACCTGCTGCTGCAGCATGCTGACCACGGCATGCCGCATTTGTACTTTGAGGCATCGTCTGTCGTGATTGCTCTGGTGCTCTTGGGCAAGTGGCTAGAAGCACGGGCCAAGCAACAAACCACCGAAGCCATACGCGCACTGAACGCGCTGCGCCCCGAAACCGCACGCCTGCGCACAGCACAAGGCGACATCGACGTACCCCTGGCCCAAGTGCATGTGGGCGATGTGGTGGTGGTGCGCCCTGGCGAGCGTATTCCGGTCGACGGCATGGTGACCGAAGGCGACAGCCAAGTGGATGAGTCGCTGATTACCGGCGAGAGCCTGCCCGTAGCCAAACACACAGGCGACAAAGTGACAGGCGGCGCAGTCAATGCCGAAGGCCTGCTACTGGTGCGCACCACAGCAGTGGGGGCAGAGTCCACACTGGCGCGCATTGTGCGCATGGTGGAATCAGCCCAAGCGCTCAAGGCCCCCATACAACGGGTGGTAGACCAAGTCAGCGCTGTGTTTGTGCCCGTGGTGCTGGTGGTGGCGCTGGCAACCCTGCTGGGCTGGGGCTTGGGCACCGGTCAATGGGAAACCGCCATATTGAACGCCGTGGCGGTACTCGTTATTGCCTGCCCCTGCGCACTGGGCCTGGCGACGCCCACGGCCATCATGGCGGGCACCGGGGTAGCGGCGCGGCATGGCATTTTGATCAAAGACGCCGTAGCGCTAGAGATGGCCCACCGCATCAACGTAGTGGCCTTTGACAAAACCGGCACCCTGACAGAAGGCCGCCCCGTGCTGTTGGCCCAGCAAGCTGCCACAGGGCACGATGGCGTGCTTTTGCCCTACAGCGCTGCCATACAGGCAGGCAGCGAACACCCCTTGGGCCGCGCCGTAGTGCATGCCGCGCAAACTGCGGGCACCACAGTGCCTACCGCCAGCAACACCACCGCTGTGGCAGGGCGTGGTATGGCGGCCACTGTGGCCGGGCGCGAACTACGCCTGGGCAGCCCCCGCTACATGCAAGAGCTAGGGGTAGACATCAGCCCCCTGGCGGCACACACCACTGACCTTGTCGCGCAAGGGCGCACCATATCGTGGCTGGCAGATGTCACCCACCAGCCTGAACTGCTGGGTATGTTGGCCTTTGGTGATGCCATCAAACCCACAGCGGCTGCCGCCATTGCACGCCTTAAAAGCATGTGCGTACGCACTGTGCTGGTCACGGGCGACAACCAAGGCAGCGCAAAAGCAGTGGGCAATGCCGTGGGGGTAGATGCCATTGAAGCCGAGGTACTGCCCGCAGACAAAGCCGCCACGGTAGCGCGCCTTCAACAAGGCGGCCAACGTGTAGCCATGGTGGGTGACGGCATAAACGACGCCCCTGCCTTGGCCGCAGCCGATGTGGGCATGGCCATGGGCACAGGCACCGATGTGGCCATGCATGCAGCCGGCATCACCCTGATGCACGGCGACCCTGCGCTGGTGGCCGATGCGATTGACATCTCTCGCCGCACCTACCGCAAGATTCGGCAAAACCTGTTTTGGGCATTTGCCTACAACGTGGTGGGCATACCGCTGGCCGCGCTGGGCTTGCTCAACCCTATGGTGGCGGGGGCGGCTATGGCGCTAAGCAGCGTCAGCGTGGTAACCAACGCCTTGATGCTGCGCCACTGGCGAGGAAAAAGCGATTGATAAGTGCTGGTATCACTGGCTGGATTGCTTGCGCTGGGCAAGCGCTTTGCTTTCTTTTTTAAGCCCTTGCGACACAGGGCACACCGCCTGCATAAACGTCACCAGGGTGGACGATAGATTGGCGCTTTGCAAACGGTAAAACACAAACTGGCCGCGCTTTTCGCTGGTGACCAGCCCCGCAGACTCCAGCACCTTCAAGTGCTTGGACAAGGAAGGCTTGGTCATCTCAAAACGCGCGGCAATGTCACCAGCAGACAGCTCTGCCTCAGACAAATAAGCCAAGATTTTGCGGCGCGGTGTAGAGGCCAGGGCCTCAAAAATCTTATCCATTGCGTATGCCATGCCCTTGAAGATAAACCATTCCTGAGATGATAGCGATTTGCACAAAAAATGCAGTTGATTAGCTAAATGGCTAAATGTAAGATGCATTTCCAACCCACTTGTCCAGTGCGCGCCATATGACCCAACTCATTCACGAAGACAATCAGTGCCCCGCCAAAACAGACGGCATTCCCAACGTCGACCCCGCTGAAATGGCACGCTTCAATGCCCTGGCATCGCGGTGGTGGAATGCTGATTCAGAATTTTGGCCCCTGCACCGCCTCAACCCCAGCCGCTTGGTGTGGATCAACGGGCTCAGCCCACTACAAGGCAAGGCCGTGCTAGACGTAGGCTGCGGCGGTGGAATTTTGTCGGAGGCCATGGCACACCAAGGCGCGCATGTCACAGGCATAGACATTGCCACCAAAGCCCTGCAAGTGGCCCGTATGCATGCCCAGCAAACAGGTGTCCAAGCCACTTACGCCCTCAGTACCGCTGAAGAATGGGCGCAGCAACATGCCGCACAGTACGACACCGTGACATGCATGGAGATGCTAGAACACGTGCCAGACCCAGCTGCTGTAGTGCAGGCCTGCGCTGATTTGGCCAAACCCGGGGGGTGTGTGTTTTTCTCCACCATCAACCGCAGCTTGCTGGGCTACCTCAAGGTCATATTAGCGGCTGAATACATCTTGCGCATATTGCCCATAGGCACCCACAGCTACGCAAAATTTATACGCCCATCAGAGTTAGTCAGCATGAGTACTGCTGCGGGCCTGCAACTGCATGAGGCACGCGGCATGGGCTTTAACCCCATCACTCGCCAGTTCAGCCTGACCCGCAACACGGCCAGCTCTTATTTGTTGGCGCTGCGCAAGCCCTGCTGACACCAGCGAGAATTGCCTCTCGTCTTTTGTCTTTGCCCACATTCAACCCATGGAATTGTTGACGCATGCTTGGCCTTTGGCGCCGCGCCACTGGATCTTGCTGATTTTTATTGCTGCGGCTTTGCATGCCCATTTGCGCGGGAAAGTACGGTTTGGTCTGCTCAGGGCGTTGACCGACTTCACTGTACTGATTGCTCCGTTTAACTCTTTGATGCTGCTGTTTTCCAAAGTTGGTAGACAGCCGTATTTGGACGCTGACAAGTTTAAAGAACTGGCACTTTTGCAAGAACACTGGCAAGAGATTCGCCAAGAGGCCATGCAGCTACAAGATCAAGGCAGCATCAAGGCCGCCAACGGCTACAACGACATTGGTTTCAATTCATTTTTTAGAACAGGCTGGAAACGGTTCTACTTGAAGTGGTACGGCAGTGATCTGCCCTCTGCCCAACAAGCCTGCCCACGCACAGTGGCGCTGCTGCAGCAAATACCCAGCATCAAAGCAGCTATGTTTGCATCATTACCGCCTGGTGCGCGGCTGGTGCGACATCGCGACCCGTATGCAGGCTCGTTGCGCTACCACTTAGGCTTGGTAACGCCCAATAGCCCTGATTGCTTCATAGAAGTAGATGGACAGCGCTACCACTGGCGTGACGGTGAGGCCGTGATGTTTGATGAGACCTATATTCACTTTGCAGAAAACACGACCAACCACCCTCGAATCATTTTGTTTTGCGATGTTGAGCGCCCCGTTTACACACCTGTCATAAGGGCCATGAACCAGTTCTTTGCCAAGGTTGTCATGCGCGCTGCTGCTACACAAAACATACCTGGCGAAAAAATAGGCGCATTGAACAAATTTTTTGAACAGTTTTATAAACTGCGCGAAAAAGCCAAAGAACTTAAAAAACGCAGCCGTACCACCTACTACTTGGGTAAATGGGCACTGATAGTCACCCTGCTTTGGACCTTGTTTTACTAAAGCTATTTTTTGCCAGTGCTTGTACCCAGCCTGCTGAAACCCCGCACTGGTCAGCAAAACACCTAAGAAGGCAGCAACACCAACTGCACCCACACCGGCCTGTGGTCAGAGCCCACATCTGGCCCCACACCTGCCCGCAGCACACGCCAATGCGCGGCACTGGCCACCACATGGTCAATGGGCAAACCCAGCAAGCGCCAGGTAGGCCACAAGCCAGTGGCACGCTGCAAACCCTGCGCCTGCAAAGGCGCAAACGCAGACGACCACGGGCTGGCATTGAAGTCACCCGCCACCAGCGCGGGCTTGGCATCTTCGGCTGTACGCTGCGCAATATGCGCCATCAGCTCATTGCGCTCGGCAAGCATTGCAGGGCTGATGGGCGGCATCGGGTGCACGGCATACAACACCACATCGCGCCCACCATGGCGCAGCACTGTGCGCATAAAAGGCGGCTGACCCGGCAAAGCCTCTGCCTGCACATCTACCAAAGGCGTTTTAGACAACACCGCCAAACCAAAAGGGTCGTCGCGCAACTGCTGCAAACCATGCGGGTAAGCCTCGCGCAGGCTTTGCAACCAAGGCTGCATAGCGGGCGTGACCTCTTGCAGCATCAGCACATCAGGCTGCTCCTGCGCCACCCACTGCAATAGTTTTTGCGGCTGCGTATTGTCAAGATGCACATTGACCGACGCTACTTTGATGCCAGCCCCCGCACTGCTGTCAGCGCCACCCAGCGCTGGGTAAGCACCCCACACTACAAGCCCCACCGCCACTACAGGCCCCAGCAACCACACCCCACGCCGCCGCAATACAGCCTGCCCCCCACAAGCCAAGCCAAACGCCACGCCCGCTTGCAGTTGCCAATGCACCGCCAAATCCACCAGCCAGCCCAGCGTGTGCATAGGCTGCAGCCAGCGAATAGGCCAGGGAAGTAGCAAAACGGCCAAGCTGGCGGCAGCTAGTAAAAAGGCGCGGGTTTGGAGCCAGGGGTGAAGGCGGGGCATGGGAGACGAGGGCGTGAAGGTGCCACGAATTTAAGCACTAGCAAGCAGATAGCCAGATACTGAAATTTCTGTGAACGGAAAAGCAAAAGCACAGGTCAGTCAACAGTACCCGCCTGACTCACTCCACCGTCACACTCTTCGCCAAATTCCTCGGCTTATCCACATCCGTCCCCCGCGCACAAGCGGTGTGATACGCCAGCAACTGCAAAGGCACCACGTGCAGCACAGGGCTTAAAGGGCCGTAGTGTTCAGGCATGCGGATGACGTGGATGCCCTCGGCGTTTTCGATGTGGGTGTCGGCATCGGCCAGCACGTACAGCACGCCGCCACGGGCGCGTACTTCTTGCAGGTTGCTCTTGAGCTTTTCTAGCAAGGTGTTGTTGGGGGCCACGGTGACCACGGGCATTTCGCTGGTGACCAGGGCCAGGGGGCCGTGTTTAAGTTCGCCTGCGGCGTAAGCCTCGGCGTGGATGTAGGTGATTTCTTTGAGCTTTAGCGCGCCCTCTAGCGCTATGGGGTAGTGCATGCCACGGCCTAAGAACAAAGCGTTTTCTTTAGTGGCAAAGTCTTCAGCCCAACTGATGATTTGGGGCTCTAGCGCCAGCACGGCTTGCAGGGCCACGGGCAGGTGGCGCAGGGTTTTAAGGTGGGCGGCTTCTTCTTCGTCACTCAAGCGGCCTTTGGCTTGGGCAATGGCCAAGGTTAGCAAGAACAGGCCCACCAGTTGGGTGGTAAAGGCTTTGGTAGATGCCACGCCAATTTCTACCCCGGCGCGGGTGATGTAGGCCAGGGCGCATTCGCGCACCATGGCACTGGTAGATACGTTGCAGATGGTCAGGGTGTGCTGCATGCCCAGGCTTTGCGCGTGGCGCAGGGCAGCCAGGGTGTCGGCGGTTTCGCCTGACTGGCTGATGGTGACCACCAGGGTGCGGGGGTTGGGCACCGAGTCGCGATAGCGGTACTCGCTGGCAATTTCTACTTGGGTGGGTATTTTGGCGATGCTTTCTAGCCAGTATTTGGCGGTGCAACCGCTGTAGTAGCTGGTGCCGCAGGCCAAGATCAAAACAGAGTCGATATCTTTAAAGGTGCGGTAAGCGCCCTGCCCTGCCGCGTGGTTGCCCGATGCCTCAAACAGCTCGGGGGTAATGCCTTCTATACCCTCCAGCGTGTCGGCAGCGGCGCGGGGTTGCTCAAAAATTTCTTTTTGCATGTAGTGGCGGTAGGGGCCCAGCTCTGCCGCACCGCTGTGGGCATGCACGGTTTTAACGGGGCGTGTGGCGGGTTGGCCGTTTTTGCCCACCACCCAGTAGCGGCCCAGTTGTATGTCCACCATATCGCCTTCTTCTAGGTACACGATTTGGTCAGTAACGCCGGCCAGGGCCATGGCGTCGCTGGCCAAAAAGTGTTCGCTGTGGTCTAGCCCCACGCCCAAGATCAGGGGAGAACCCGCGCGCGCACCCACCACGCGGTGGGGTTCGTCTTTATGAAACACCGCAATAGCGTAGGCACCGTGCAGTTGTTGCACGGCTTGCTGCACGGCGGCAAACAAGTCGCCGTCGTACAGGCTGTCTACCAAGTGGGCAATGACTTCGGTGTCGGTTTGGCTGGCAAACACATAGCCACGCGCTTGCAGTTGGGTGCGCAGGTCGTCGTGGTTTTCGATGATGCCGTTGTGCACCAAGGCCACTCGGCCAGGGCGCTGGGCGGTGTCGACACCGGGGCCGTGGCTGAAGTGGGGGTGGGCGTTGTGCACTGCGGGTGCGCCGTGTGTTGCCCAGCGGGTGTGGGCAATGCCAGTGCCGCCTTCTACGGCATCGCGCTGCACTTGCTCTAGCAGCTCGGCCACGCGGGCGGTGCTGCGGGCACGTTGCAAGCCGCCACTATGCACGGCCACGCCGCAAGAGTCATAGCCCCGGTATTCCAGCCGTTGCAGGCCTTGCACCAAGATGGGAACGATGTTGCGCAAAGACACTGCGCCGACGATGCCACACATAAGCAAAACTCCTTCAAGCTAGGGGGCGTGGGGGCCACACAGGTGCGATGGTAGGCAGTGCGCCAAAAAATTTATGCGCTATTTTTTCTTATTTTCTGAAATTAAAAGCCAACAATACCAATGAAAGAAATTTAATTTCAAATAATATTCATAAATGCAAAATTTAACGTTAGATGCCACTGATGTGCAGTTGCTTAACCTCTTGCAGGCCGACGCCAGCATCAGCAACCAAGCACTGGCAGAACAGGTGCGTATATCGCCCGCCACCTGCCTGCGGCGGGTGCGGCGGCTGCACGATGTGGGCCTGATAGAGCGCCAAGTGGCCATTTTGCAGCCCGACAGGCTGGCCGCGGTGCAGGGCCATGGCTTGTCGTGCATTGTGGAAGTATCGCTAGACAAACAAGGCACTGACCACCTGGACGCCTTTGAGGCGCGTGCCGTGACAGAGGCCGCAGTGCAGCAATGCTGGCGCGTATCACCGGGGCCCGACTTTGTGCTGGTGGTTCACACGGCGGACATGCCGGGCTACTTGGCCTTGTCGCAGCGGCTGTTTACCAGCGATGCCAATGTGCGCAATGTGCGGGCGTTTTTTGCGACGCGCCGGGCCAAATTTGATACGCGGGTGCCTGTGCTGCCTGCGGCCTAACGCACGGGCGCGGCTGTTGCACATGCCCCCCAGCCGGGGGGGCGTTTTTAAATCATTTCTGTCTACGCGCGAAGCCACAGACAGTGCTGACGCACGACAAGGCCAAGCAACAAGGACAGGAATGATTGAAAAATGGAATAACAAGCGTAAGCAAATGCTTGCCACATGGTTTTGCACTATGGCGCACATCAATAAAACTTACTTGATAGCGCCACACCCGGTGCCTACACTGAGCCGATCTGATTCACATGACTAATGAAGGAGACCACCATGGCCAACGAATCCAAATGCCCTTTTTCTGGCGGCGCCACAGCACCGCACACTGCGGCTGGCGCTCGTACCACCGCCAACTGGTGGCCCAACCAGCTCAACGTCAAGATGCTGCACCAGCACTCGCCCAAGGGCAACCCCATGGGCGATGGCTTTGACTACGCCAAAGAGTTCAAAAGCCTGGACTTGCACGCCGTGGTGGCCGACCTACGTGCGCTGATGACCGACTCGCAAGACTGGTGGCCTGCCGACTACGGGCACTACGGCCCCTTCTTTGTGCGCATGGCTTGGCACAGTGCAGGCACTTACCGCATTGCCGACGGGCGTGGCGGCGCAGGTGCTGGCGCACAGCGTTTTGCACCGCTCAACAGTTGGCCCGACAACGGCAACTTGGACAAAGCACGCCGCCTGCTGTGGCCCATCAAGCAAAAATATGGGCGCAAGCTGTCGTGGGCCGACCTGATGGTGCTGGCGGGCAATGTGGCCATGGAAACCATGGGCTTTAAGACCTTTGGTTTTGCCGGTGGGCGCGAAGACATTTGGGAGCCCGAAGAGGACATTTACTGGGGCCCCGAAGGCAAGTGGCTGGACGACCAGCGCTACAGCGGTGACCGCCAGTTGCAAAACCCCTTGGCCGCCGTGCAAATGGGTCTGATCTACGTCAACCCCGAAGGCCCCAACGGCAACCCCGACCCTTTGCTGTCTGCCCGCGACATCCGCGAGACCTTTGCCCGCATGGCCATGGACGACGAAGAAACCGTGGCCCTGGTGGCTGGTGGGCACACCTTTGGCAAGGCCCATGGCGCGGGCGACCCAGCCTTGGTAGGCCCAGAACCAGAGGCAGCAGGCATTGAAGCCCAAGGCTTTGGCTGGATCAACCAACTGGGCACCGGCAAAGGCGTGCACACCACCACCAGCGGCATTGAAGGCGCGTGGACGCCCAACCCCATTCAGTGGGACAACGGCTACTTTGACACCCTGTTTGGCTACGAGTGGGAGCTGACCAAGAGCCCCGCCGGAGCCCACCAGTGGACGCCCAAAGACCCCGCCGCCAAAACCACGGTGCCCGACGCGCACGACCCCAGCAAGCGCCACGCCCCCATGATGACCACGGCTGACTTGGCACTGTGCGTAGATCCGGCATACGAAAAAATCTCGCGCCACTTTCATGCCAACCCGCAGGCGTTTGCCGATGCCTTTGCGCGTGCGTGGTTCAAGCTGACGCACCGCGACATGGGCCCACGCGCTCGCTACCTGGGCCCACTGGTGCCCCAAGAAGTGCTGATTTGGCAAGACCCCGTGCCCGCGGTAGACCACCCGCTGGTGGATGCACAAGACATTGCCGCGCTTAAAGCCACGCTGCTCGCGTCAGGTTTGTCGATTGCGCAACTGGTCAACACCGCATGGGCATCAGCTGCCACCTACCGTGGCAGCGACAAGCGCGGTGGCGCCAACGGTGCACGCATACGCCTGGCGCCCCAAAAATACTGGCAGGCCAATAACCCGGCAGAGCTGGGCAAGGTGCTAACGGTGCTGGAGGGCATTGCGCACAACTTCAATGCCAAAGCGGCTGGTGGCAAAAAAATATCGCTGGCTGATTTGATTGTGCTGGGCGGCTGCGCAGCCATTGAGGCAGCAGCCCAAAAAGCCGGGCATGCCGTGCAAGTACCCTTTACCCCAGGGCGCACCGATGCATCGCAAGAGCAAACCGATGTGGAGTCGTTTGCAGTGCTGGAGCCACAAGCGGATGGCTTTAGAAACTTTGCCAAGCCTGGCCTGGAAGAAGCCGCAGCGGGCCTGCTGATAGACAAAGCCCAACTGATGAAACTGGGTGCGCCCGAGATGACAGCGCTGGTAGGCGGCCTGCGGGTACTGAACGCCAACACCGGTCAAACCCCACACGGTGTTTTTACCAAGCGGCCCGAAACACTGAGCAATGACTTTTTTGTGAACCTGCTGGACATGGGCACGCAGTGGCAAAAGTCTGGCACTCCAGGCGTGCTGGAAGGCCGCGACCGCAAAACCGGCGACCTGAAATGGACAGGCACGGTGGTGGACTTGGTGTTTGGGTCTAACTCGCAACTGCGTGCGCTGGCCGAGGTGTATGCCAGCGCAGATGCGCAAGCCAAGTTTGTGCACGACTTTGTGGCTGCTTGGGTAAAGGTGATGAACGCTGATCGGTTTGATCTGGCTTAAGGCTGGTTTACAAACCTATGTGGTGGCCGTGTGCAGTGGCCACCACACCTTGACCACACAGCCCTGCCCCACTGCGCCCTCAGCGCTGATGCGACCACCGTGGCGCTGCACGATGCGCTGGCACAGGGCAAGGCCAGTGCCTACGCCTTCAAACTCAGACTCGCGGTGCAGGCGCTGGAACACGCCAAACAAACTGCCAGCGCGGGCAGGGTCAAACCCTGCGCCGTTGTCTTGCACTTGCAGCACGTAAGCGCCATCGGCCTCAAGGGCCTGCAGGCTGATGTGCGGTGCCGCCGTGTGGCGAGTGAACTTGATGGCGTTGCCCAGCAACTGCACCAGCAACTGGCGCAGCAAGGCTGGGTCGGCATACAGAGTGGGTAAGTCGGGGGCTATGCGCCATTCCACTGGGGGGTTGGCATCGCTGGTGTGTGCCAGGGTTGTTCTGGCCTGGGCAATGGCGTCTTGCAAAGGCACGGGGGCACATTGCAGGGGGGCACGGCTGGCTTGTGCAAGGGTTAAAAGGCCATCAAGCATGTGGCCCATGCGGCGGGCAGACTGGTCCATAGTGGCCAAAAAGCCCTGGGCCTCTTGCATCTCTTGCAGGGTGCCAGCGGGCGGGGGGAGGTTGTGCAAAATTTCTTGCACCAAGCTGCCGTAGGACGTGACGTGGCGCAAAGGTGCACGCAGGTCGTGCGACACCGCACGCAAAAACTCCTCTTGCGCAGCGGCCATGTCGGCCAATTGCTGCTGGCTGCGGGCCAGTTCGGCGTGCAGGGCTTCGACGGTCTGCTGGGCGTTTTTATCGCTCATACCAAGCCTCCAGATACTTCATCAAGGCGCGAAGCGACTCAGGGGGTGTTTCATTTTTTAGGGCGGGCCCAGTTGGCAATGCTCACTTGCTTGCCCCGCGCCACGCTCAAGGCACCAGGAGGGGTGCTTTTGGTAATGGTGGAGCCCCCACCCACAGTGCCGCCCGCGCCTATGGTCACGGGCGCCACCAGCACGCAGTTGCTGCCCACGTGCACATCGGCCTCTATGGTGGTGCGGTGTTTGTGGGCACCGTCGTAGTTCGCGGTAATGCTGCCTGCGCCGTAGTTCACGCGCTCGCCCACCACGGCGTCGCCCAGGTAGGCCAGGTGGTTGGCTTTGGCGCCATCGGCCAGGGTGGAGTTTTTGACCTCTACAAAATTACCAATGTGCACCTCGCGGCCCAGTTGTGCGCCGGGGCGCAGGCGGGCAAAGGGGCCTACCAAAGCACCCTCGCCCACGCTAGCCCCAGCTTTTTCGCCGTCGATGTGGGTATAGGGGTGTATGACGGCACCCGCCGCAATGCGCGCGTTGGCAATACAGCAGTGGGCTCCAATCTGTACGCCATCGCCAAGCTCTACATGGCCCGTAAAAATGCAGCCCACATCAATGTCTACGTCTTGCCCGCAGTGCAGTTGCCCGCGCACGTTGCTGCGGGTGTCGTCGCGCAGGTCAAAGCGGGCGGGGTCGGCCAGGCGCACGCCTTGCTCCATCAGGCGATGGGCCTGGCGCAGTTGGTGGGCGCGTTCTAGCTCGGCCAACTGCACGGGGCTGTTCACGCCAGCGACTTGCAGGGCATCGGTAATGCGGTGGGCCACCACGGGTAGGCCCTCGGCTACGGCCATGGCGACGATGTCGGTCAGGTAGTACTCGCCCTGGGCGTTGTGGTTGGTCAAGCGTGCCAGCCAAGGCGCCAGCAAACGGGCAGGCACGGCCATGATGCCGCTGTACACCTCGGTAATGGCGCGCTGCGCCTCGGTGGCATCTTTGTGCTCGACAATGCCTTGCACATGGCCTTGTGCGTTGCGCACGATGCGGCCATAGCCAGTGGGGTCTGGCAGGCTGACGGTGAGCAACGCCAATGCGCCTGGGGCTGTGGTGGCAGACGCCGCCAGCAAGGCATGCAGGGTGTCGGCCTGGGTCAGGGGTACATCGCCCGACAGCACCACCACCGTGCCATCAGGCGGCACATGGGGTATGGCTTGCTGTACGGCGTGGCCTGTGCCCAGCTGGGGCTCTTGCCGTGCAAATTGAAGGGCCAAACGGGGCTCTGCCGCACTGAATACACCACACGATGCTTCAACTTCTGTAGCACCATGCCCAGTAATGACCACTGCGCTACGGGCACCCAGGTGTATGGCTTGGTCGAGCACGTGGTGCAAAAGGGGGCGCCCCGCCAAGCGCTGCAAAACTTTGGGGATGCGGCTTTTCATGCGCGTGCCTTTGCCGGCCGCCATGATGATGATGTCGATAGGGTTCATGGGCTGATGGTGTAGCACCAGGCCGGGGCACCTGGCTGCCGGGCAATTATCGGCCCGGCAGCCGCTATATGGTGTCTCTTAAAGACTTTAGGGCACCAAAGCCAAGAACAAAAACGCGGCAAACAGCACCAGGTGCACTGCGCCTTGCATGACGTTGGTGCGCCCTGTGCCCAGGGTAATGGCGCTGATGAGGAAGGTGAGCGTGAGCAAGACCAAGTCTTTAGGGGCCAAGCCCAGCACCAGGGGCAGGTCTAGCAGCACAGCCACCACCACCACGACCGGAATCGTCAAGCCAATGCTGGCAAGGGCGGAGCCCAAGGCCAGGTTCATGCTGGTTTGCAGGCGGTCTGCACGGGCAGCGCGCACGGCGGCCCAGGTCTCGGGCAGCAGCACCAAGAGCGCAATGGCAATACCAATGACGGCTTTGGGTGCGCCTGCGGACTCCACACCTTGTTCGATCAACGGGGAGAGCTGTTTGGCCAAACCGACTACTGCAACGAGTGAAACTACCAGCAAGACAAAGCTGCCCCAAGCCACCATGTTGCTGGGTGGCGCTGCATGGATGTCTTCGTCTGCCGCATTGGTTTTGGGCAAAAAATAGTCGCGGTGGCGCACGGTTTGTATAAACACAAACACCGCCCACAAGGCCAGCGACGACAGTGCAACAAACGCCAATTGCGACTGGCTGTAGGTACCACCTGAGGTGCTGGTGGTGAAAGCGGGCAACACCAAAGATAGGCCTGCCAATGCCACCAAAGCAGCCAAAGCCGAATTGGCACCAGAGATATGAAAAGACTGCTCGTGGTGGTGCAAACCACCCACCAGCAAACAGATGCCGACAACACCCGTGCAAATGATCATGACGGCGGAATACACCGTGTCGCGCGGCAGCGTGGCTTTGTCGTCGCCGCCGGCCAGCATCATCGAGACAATCAAAGCGACCTCAATGACCGTAATGGCTACCGCCAGCACCAAAGTACCAAACGGCTCACCCACCCGGTGCGCCACCACTTCGGCATGGTGCACCGCGGCAATCACGGCGGCAATGAGTGCTGCGGCACACGCCACAGCCAAGCCCAGCCCCACGCCCATCGAGATAGAAAGCCCCAGCAGGGCGGCAGCTACCAAAGGGGTGGCAATGGTCCAGATGGGCATGGGGACAAAACTCCTTAAAGGCCAGGTGGGTGACTGCTGTGCGACAGCGTGTGTTGCTGCTACTTTAAATGCAGCACATTGTCACCCGTGGCAAAGGGTTGTGGGCCAATACCCCCAAAAATGGAGTCTGTGTCCGTGCGGCCATCAACAGCGCACGGACAGGTTTTTAAGCCAGCAGCGCCCCTTGCGGCATGGCATGGCGGCCCGCTGTGCCTGCACGTACTCTGCCTGGGCGCAAGCCCAGCAGGCGTGGCAACCAGCCTTTGCCTGTGGTCTGGCTGGCGCTGCTGCTGGGCACGGTTTGCACCTGCAACACCCAGGCAAATTGCAGCGGCGCATCGCCCATGGGCTCTAGCACCAGGCTTTGGCCTGGGGCCAAGCACAGGCCCTGGCCCGCGTGTACCAGCAGGTCGCCGGTGCGCAGGTCGTGGTCATTGACCGCCCCTAGCAGTTGGGGGTGCATGCCCTCGCCCAAAGTGACCCACGCCGTGCCTGCAATCACTGCCAACACCATGGGCGCCTTCGCGGGCAAGCGCAGGGCGGCACCAGGTTGCAGGGTGTGGGCCAGGGCAGCGGCTGCGCTGGCAGTTGCAGCGGATGGGGTGAGGCGGGCGGTCATGGTGGGCTCCTTTCAGGCCGGGGTGAACATGGCTTGCATATTCCGCCTCAAAACAAGCGGCGTCCAATGAAAACGCCTTGCGCGATTGATGACCAAAGCGCATGAATGACCTAATATGCCGCCATGACACGCACACCACCCTCCAGCGCTAGCAGTTTGGTACGCAGCCGCCCTGTGGGCGCAGGACATTGGCGGGCGTTTTTGGCGGTGGCGAGGCACCTGAACTTTAGGGCGGCGGCAGACGAAATGGCGCTGACGCAGTCTGCCGTCAGCCGCCAGATCCAGGCGCTGGAAGACGAGGTGGGCATGCCTTTGTTTTTACGCCACACCCGCGCGGTAGAGCTCACCACCGCGGGGGCGCAATTGCTGCGCACCGTGGGCCCTGCGCTTGAGCGGATTGATGGTGCGGTGCGACTGGCACGCCAGTCGGCAGGTCGCAAAAGCGTGGCTATTACCACCTGGGCCAGTTTTGCGTCGATGTGGCTCATACCTCGCATGGAGGCGTTTCAGCGCGACAACCCCGACATCGACATCCGCATAGACGCCACCGACACCCCAGTAGACCTCGACACATCCGACGTAGACCTGGCCCTGCGCTACTGCCGCCCCGCCACCGTGGCGGCGGGTGGCCAGCGCATGTTTGGCGAGCAACTGGCCGTGGTGTGCAGCCCTTGGTTGCTCAAAGACCAGCCGCCCCTGCGCACCCCGGCCGACTTGACACGGTTTACTCTGATTGAAGCGGGCGATGCGCACCGCTTTCCGCACATGGAGGTTTTGAGCTGGCAGCGCTGGATGGAGGTTTACCGGCACCCCCAACTGCAACCGCAGCGCTGGCTGTATTTCAATTACGCCCACCAAATCGTGCAAGCCGCGCTCAGCGGCCAAGGCATGGCACTGGCCCGCATGCCCTTGATAGCCGATGCCCTGGCCGCAGGAGATTTGGTAGAGGCCCTGCCCGGCTACCGCATGGACTCGCCTCTGGTGTACTGGCTACTGGTAGGCCCCCGCAGCGGCCAGCGCCCCGAGGTGGCTGCTTTTTGCGCCTGGCTGCACACCCAGGCCGAGCGCACGCGCTTGGACATAGGCGATGGGCCCGATGAGGACACGCTGGCTTCGCCTGATTAAATGCTATCAAGTAGATAGCACATAGCGCTTGAATTACTTAGGCATAACGCGTTTTTTGCTTAAAAATTGCGTTCGAAACGCTTTGCAGCGCAAATTGCTATTTATTTAATAGCAAGCTAACGTTTATGGTACTGCGGTATCACGCTTTTTTAAGCAAAAAATGCATGCCGCAATGCGCCACCCTGCACCTATCAGCCCAAAGCCACTCGTGCAAATTTGCGCTTGCCCACTTGCACCACGTAGCTGCCTGCATGGAGCTTCAGGCCCTTGTCGCTGACCACAGCGCCATCAATGCGCACGCCGCCGCCGTCAATCAAGCGGTTGGCTTCGCTGGTAGAGGGCGCCAACTGCGCAGCCTTGAGCAAAGCGCCTATGCCCATGGGCGCGCCCGTTACGGCAACGTCAGCAATATCGTCCGGCACGCCGCCCTTGCTGCGGTTGATGAAGTCTTGCTCGGCCGCATCAGCGGCGGCGGCGCTGTGAAAGCGGGTGGTGATCTCTTTGGCCAGCATTACCTTGGCGTCTTTGGGGTTACGCCCTGCATCCACCTCAGCCTTAAGGGCTGCAATGTCGGCCAGCGACTTGAACGACAACAGGGTGTACCAACGCCACATCAGGGTGTCAGAAATACTGAGCACCTTGGCAAACATGGTGTTGGCGGGCTCGGTAATGCCGATGTAGTTGTTTTTGGACTTGGACATTTTGTCCACGCCGTCCAGGCCCTCCAGCAGCGGCATGGTCAAAATGCACTGGGGCTGCTGGCCGTACTCTTGCTGCAAATGGCGGCCCATCAGCAGGTTGAATTTTTGATCGGTGCCGCCCAGCTCCAAGTCGCTTTTAAGGGCCACCGAGTCATACCCTTGCATCAGCGGGTACAAAAACTCGTGCACGCTGATCGACTGCCCGCTGGTAAAGCGCTTGTGGAAGTCATCGCGCTCCATCATCCGCGCCACGGTGTACTTGGCCGCCAGTTGGATCATGCCGCTGGCGCCCAGGGGTTCGCACCACTCGCTGTTGTAGCGCACCTCAGTGCGGGCGGGGTCTAGCACCAGGCTGGCTTGGCGGTAGTAGGTCTCGGCGTTCAGTTTGATCTGCTCGGGCGTCAGCGGCGGGCGGGTGCTGTTGCGGCCCGATGGGTCGCCAATCAGGCTGGTGAAGTCGCCAATCAAAAAAATTACTTGGTGCCCCAGGTCTTGCAATTGGCGCAGCTTGTTCAGCACCACGGTGTGGCCCAGGTGAATATCTGGCGCAGTGGGGTCAAGCCCCAGCTTGATGCGCAAAGGCTGGCCACTGGCCTCTGATCGCACCAGCTTCTGTACCCATTCCTCGCGGGGCAGCAGCTCCTCAGTGCCGCGCAGGGTCACCTCCAAAGCCTCACGCACTAGGTCTGACACGGGGGCGGGGGTATTGGGGGTGGAATTCATAGGGTTTCTAGGGATGTAGGGGTGCAATGCGCCGCTATACTCGAAAGCTCTTGCGCAGACGCGGATTCTAGTGGGCCTACGGGCCCGGTGTATCTTTTACACAACTTGCCGCAACCCTCTGCACCATCACATGCGTGTGACTTGCCAGCCTGAGTGCCTTCAGCACAATGGCGCAAGCACCTGGATCAATTGCCTTGGGGACGTTCATCTGATGATTGGCTTGAGCACTGCTGCCCGTGATGCAATCGCGCGTTTGTCCTACACCGTTCAAAAATACCCCCAGCGCATCACCGCCGCCGTTGTTGCGTTGATGCTCACTGGCACGGGCGGCGCCTTTGCTGTGGCCTCGTTAGGCCCAGACGTTGCCGACCTGCCTGTGCAAACCCTCGCCTACCCCGTGCAAGCGCTGCCAGAAAGCACCACCCTGGCGTTGCTTGAGGCACCCGGCTTTACCCTGTACCGCTCTGAGCGCACCCGTAGCAGCGACTCTGCCGAGACCCTGCTGCAACGCCTGGGCGTCGCAGACCCCGCAGCCGCCGCCTTTTTGCGCAAAGACAGCCTGACCCAGCAAAACCTGATGGGCCGTGCAGGCCGGTCTGTGTCGGTAGAAACCACCGACAACCACCAGCTGGTCAAGCTCACTGCCCGTTGGGCGCCTGACGACAGCGGCACCTTTCGCCGCTTGGTCGTGGAGCGCAAAGATGCCAACGGCAACTTTGCGTCGCGTCTAGAAACAGCCCCACTGGTGGCCAATAACCGCTTGGCGGGCGGCGTCATTTACTCATCGCTGTTTGCCGCTACCGACGCGGCTGACATCCCTGATTCGGTTGCCATCCAAATGGCAGAAATCTTCTCGGGCACCATCGACTTTCACCGCTCTTTGCGCAAAAACGATCGCTTCTCTGTGGTCTATGAAACCCTGGAAGCCGATGGCGAGCCCCTGCGTGCAGGCCGCGTGATCAGCACCGAGTTTTATAACAACGGCAAAACACACCAAGCGGTGTGGTTCCAAGAGCAAGGCGCCAGCAAAGGCGCTTACTACTCGTTTGACGGCGAAAGCATGCGCCGCGCTTATCTCGCATCGCCTGTTGAGTTTTCCCGCATCAGCAGCGGCTTCAAGATGCGCATGCACCCCATCTTGAAGCAATGGCGCGCGCACCTTGGCACCGACTACGCAGCCCCCACAGGCACCCCTGTTCGCACCGTGGGTGATGGAGTGGTGGAATTTGCCGGTGTGCAAAACGGCTTTGGCAACGTGGTGTTCGTCAAGCACCGTAACCAGCACGTCACCGTTTACGCTCACTTGAGCCGCATTGACGTGAAAAAAGGCGAGTCCGTTGAGCAAGGTCAGCGCATTGGCGCCGTAGGTGCCACAGGCTGGGCCACAGGCCCTCACTTGCACTTTGAGTTCCGCGTCAACGGAGTGCACCAAGACCCACAAACCATCGTGGCCCAAAGCAACGCCGCCGCGCCCGTATCTGCCGCAGCACGCCCCGCATTTGACCGCATGGTGGCGGGCATCCGCATGCAACTGTCAGCAGCCGAGCTGATTCAACAAGCCAGCGCACAGTAAGCTTGCCCTTAGCCAAAACGCCCCGCCATGCGGGGCGTTTTGTTTTGTAGTCTCTACTAGCCCCAAAGCAATCACATGTCTGAGCTTTATATTGGTCTCATGTCCGGCACATCTCTCGATGGTGTCGATGGTGTTTTGGTGGACTTTGCCCCTGCTGATGGCACCATGGCCGTGCACCAATATGCCAGCATGGCCATGCCCAACGACCTGCGTGCTGAATTACTGGCCCTGAACACACCCGGCGGCCCCGACGAACTGCACCGGGCCGCCCTGGCCGCCAACGGTATCAGCCGCGCTTATGCGGCCGTGGTGCAAACCTTGTTACAAGCCGCCGATGTCCCCGCAACTTCTGTTCGCGCCATAGGCGCCCACGGCCAAACCGTGCGGCACCGCCCCCAGTGCTTTGACGGCACTGGCTACACCCTGCAACTCATCAACCCTGCGCTGCTGGCAGAGCGCAGCGGCATCACCGTGGTGGCCGACTTTCGCAGCCGCGATATCGCCGCAGGCGGACAAGGCGCACCTTTGGTACCAGCCTTCCACCAATTTGCGTTTGCAAGGCAGCAAACAGGGCCTGTGCTGGTGCTGAACCTGGGCGGCATTGCCAACCTGAGCGTGCTGTCTGGCGATACGTCGAGCGTGGTCGGCTTTGACTGCGGGCCCGGCAATGCCTTGATGGATTACTGGTGCCAGCACCACACAGGCCAACACTACGACGCCCAAGGCGCATGGGCCGCCACCGGGCAGGTCATACAGGCCTTATTGGCCCAATGCCTACAAGAGCCCTATTTGCACCAAGCCCCGCCCAAAAGCACAGGGCGTGACCTGTTCAACCCTGCGTGGCTGCATGCCCTGCTGGCGCATCACCCTGGCTTGGCCCCCGCCGATGTGCAAGCTACGCTTGCAGAACTGACCGCCACGGCATGCGCCTACGCCGTACAAAGCCACTGCGCAGGGCCCAGCACATTGGCCGTGTGCGGTGGTGGTGCACTCAACACTTATCTCATGCGCCGCCTGCAAGCCTTGTTACCCCAAGTACAAGTGGTTAGCACCGACACCTGGGGGCTGCCCGTGATGCAAGTAGAGGCATGCGCCTTTGCATGGCTGGCCCGCCAAACTCTATTGGGCTTACCAGGCAATTTGCCAAAAGCAACGGGCGCCAAAGGCGCCCGTGTGCTCGGAGCCATTTACCCCGCTTGATGCGGGATAGATGCGCTTAGGCCGAGAAGCTGGAACCACAGCCACAAGTGGTCGTGGCATTGGGGTTTTTGATGACGAATTGGGCGCCTTGCAGGTCTTCTTTGTAGTCGATCTCTGCGCCCACCAAATACTGGTAGCTCATAGCGTCAATCAACAAGGACACACCGTTTTTGGTCATGGTGGTGTCGTCTTCGTTGGTGATCTCATCGAAAGTAAAGCCATACTGGAAACCCGAGCAACCGCCGCCTTGCACAAACACGCGCAGTTTCAGGTCAGGGTTGCCTTCTTCTGCAATCAAATCAGCCACTTTGGCCGCCGCACTGTCGGTAAAAACAATGGGGGTGGGCATTTCTTCAGTGGGGGCGCTAACAGCAGATGCATTCATGATGGGATCCAGAAAACGGGAAAGATGGGCAAATAGTACTGCAACGCGCTCAACAATACACGGCTACTTCTTGTTTGACGCCAATTGCAGTGGGGGCTTTTCTTCCACTGCCTCTGCCTTGGCAGGGCACATTTCACCCGCAATCACAGCGCCCTGGTGCATTTCAAGGGACTTGTAATACACATTGCCGGTAATGCGAGCACTGGGTTGCAGCTCCAACAGCTCTGCGGCATGCACTGCACCTGTGACATGTCCGTTGATGATGACATGGTCGGCACGAATCACCCCATTCACACGCGATGCCTCTGCAATCACCAGCAGGCTGGGCTGCCCCACCACAGAGGTCAAGTCCCCCTGCACTTCACCCTCAATGCGCATGCCTTCGGCAAACACCACATTGCCCTCAATTTTGGTGCCTTGTGCGACCAGGCTCTTAATGGGTGGCTGCTTTTTACGAGAAAACATCGGCATTACTCCTCCAAAGGCTGGTTGCACCGCACTGTGCACACCGTCTCATGACAACAGGACGCCAACCCGTGGTGAGCTATTCACCAGTCAGATTCACTCCACTTCAATCGTGCGCGTGGCACGCACGTTTTGACCGTCCATCAAACGGGCGGTCACGGTTTTTACCACGGTATTCGGCGGCAAATCGATCAAGCCCTCCATCCTTCGGTATTGAACAAATTGCAAAGGCTGTCCTTGTACAGGATGTTGAAGCGTCCAAGGCTTACCGTCGCGGGTTCCTGCAAAGCTCAACTCCAAACGCCCCTTGAACTCACTAGGGTTGCGCATGGCTTGTAAGGCCAGCATTTGCCATCGCAATTGCGTGCTTGCCAGCATTTCTACCTGCAAGCCCCTGATCGACAAACCTTCATTGGGGTTGGATGGCATCAGGCGCTCAAAAAAACCCAAGTCTTCGCGCAGCCTTCGGTTGTCAGCTTCTACCTGGCGCAACTGCGCCACTACACCTTCCATGGCAGAGCGCTCGGCCTTGAGCAGGCTGTCTGAGGTATTGACCAAGTTTTGCTGACTTTGTACAGCTTCTTGCAAACGGGCCACCTCTGCCCGCAAGCGCACAAGTTCAGCCCGGGCACCAGAGTCCAGCCCTGCAATAGATCGTCCAAAATCAAATGCCCACAAGCCCACAGCACTGCAAAAACCCAGCACGACTGCCAATACGAGCCAGCGCAACGGCCATGGCAAGGCATTGCGCACCATGACACGCGGGGCGCTGATGGTCAAACGGCGGCGAAGCAAACGCATGCGCATACGGGGTAGTCCCTTGTTGTGGATTTTGGAGCCCAGAAACAGGCAACACCAATAAAAAAACCGCCCGTAGGCGGTCTGGATAACAGTCCGTCGCGGCCCTGTGGGGCACACCTTCGCGCAAGCGCGAAAGTGGCACACACATAAGCTTAACGCTTGGAGAACTGCTTGGCGCGGCGTGCAGAGTGCAAACCGACCTTTTTACGCTCGACTTCACGCGCATCGCGGGTCACGAAGCCGGCTTGGCTCAGTGCTGGCTTAAGGGTTGCGTCGTAGTCAATCAGAGCGCGGGTGATGCCGTGGCGGGCTGCACCGGCTTGACCGGATTCACCACCACCGTGCACGTTGATCTGGATGTCGAAGGTTTCGACATGGTTGGTCAACGCCAGGGGTTGCTTGGCAATCATGATCGAAGTTTCACGGCCAAAGTAGGACTGGATGTCCTTGCCGTTCACAGTGATCTTGCCAGAGCCTTTTTTCAGAAACACGCGGGCGACGCTGGATTTGCGACGGCCGGTGCCATTGTTCCATTCACCAATCATTCTCAAGGCTCCTTAGATTTCCAGCGCTTTGGGCTGCTGAGCGGTGTGGGGATGCTCTGCACCGCCATACACCTTGAGTTTCTTGATCATTGCGTAACCCAGGGGACCCTTGGGCAGCATGCCTTTGACAGCCTTCTCGAGTGCGCGGCCAGGGTGCTTGGCTTGCATGTCACGGAAGTTAGTGGCCGTAATGCCGCCTGGGTAGCCAGAGTGGCGGTAGTACACCTTGTCCAAAGACTTAGTGCCTGTCACTTTGAGCTGGGCTGCATTGATGATGACGATGAAGTCACCTGTATCGACGTGAGGCGTGTAAATGGCCTTGTGTTTGCCGCGCAAACGGAGAGCAACTTCGCTGGCTACTCGTCCGAGGACCTTGTCGGTCGCGTCAATCACAAACCACTCGTGCACGACCTCAGCGGGTTTTGCGCTGAATGTAGACATGAGATTTCTCTTTTAAAGATGGTTTGGCGGTCCTTTTCCACGGTCGGTGTTTCTCTGCTGGAAACCTCTTAGGTGGTAGTTTGTATGCTTCGCCGCGGGACCAAATTTCGCTGCGAAGCCTTCTATTGTAGCAATTCGCAGCAAAACCACCTAATAAGTCGCACGGTGGTGTGCAAAACCGGCTCTTGGCTCCGAGGGCCAGCTGGGCAACACGCCGGTTAATTGCTCATCTGCACTTGCCTGCGCCGTTGCTCTTCAGCCTCAAGGCGCTGGCGGTTCTCGATGCAAACTTGCATGGAGGATCGACCTGGCTTTTGGCATTCTTGGTAAATGCACATGGGCCGCGCAAAAAAGCCGGCGTCTGCGCATACCTCTGAAGGGCTGGGTACGCGTGGGGGCTGAGGCTTGGGTTTGGGCTCTTCGATGGGCGGAGGCGGCGGCGGCTCTGGTGCGGGCGGCGGCAGGACAGCCACTACCGGCTCAGGGGTTGCTGCCTTGCGGCGGGCAATAGGCCGAGATGCGGCTGGTGATGGCGTTACAGGCGCACTGGCGATGGCGACCGGGGCAGATACCGGCTCAGAGGCTTGGCTGGCTGCTAGTGCAGGCTCTTGGGCCACTACTTCTTCAGCAGAGGCTGACTGTGCTGGCGCACTGACCGCAGCACTGGGGGGCTCGGCCACCTCGGTAATGATTTCATCGGCCTGGCGGTTTTGCTTCCAACCCCAGCCAGCAGCCACCACAACCAAGGCGACAAGTCCTACCACCATCCAGCCAACCGGGAGGTTTCGCGTGTCTCTAGATGATGCACGCGCGCCTTTGGTACGGCGTGGGCTGCTCGGACGAGACTCCAGCGACTCGTCTTTGCTGCGGCGCCTGGAAGGCACCGAATCGGATCGGTCTGCCTCACGTGTTGCGGGTTTATCGGGTTTCCCTGCGGGCGAAGACACTTCGGACTGACCTGCAGTTTTGCGCCCTGGTGCTGAATGCCCATCATCTGCAAACACGGTATCACCGCCATCAAGAATGGCGCTGTCGGCATAACCATCCAGCATGACGGTCTCTGGGCCATTGTCGGCATCCAGGGCTTTTTGTGTTTGGGCTTGGATCTCGGCCACGATGCGAGGGGCAGAGGTCACATCCACCGTTGGCGTGACCAAACCCGGGCCGGGTTGATCTGCAGGCTCTACCCACACATCGCCCAAGTCAGCACGGAAATCAAATTGCAACACGCCATCAGGGGGGGCTGTCATCTCCATGCTTTGCAGCAAGGCGTCGATGTTTTGTGGGCGGTTTTCAGGGCGGATAGAAAGCGCCTGCGTCATGGCCTCAATGAAAGGCGCTGAGTAACGGATGCCAAACTGCGTTTTGATGACTTTGGCCACATGCGGCAAGGGCACCATGCGGTCGCGAATGGCACGCAAGGTGGCAGGCAGTGGGGTGTCGTTGCACAGACAGCCATGAACCACAGCCGCCAGCGAATACAAATCGCTCCACGGACCTTGGCGCAACTGGTCATCGCCTTCGGCGTATTGCTCAATAGGCGCGTAATTGACTTTGAGCACAGCGGTGTGCTTTTGCTGGCCATCGTTGATGGCGTGGCGGGCCGCACCCAAATCTAACAGTACGGGCGGGCCGTTATCTTGTAAAAAAATGTTATCAGGAGAGATGTCACGGTGCAGCATATTGCTGTCGTGCAACACGCGCAGCGCACTGAGTACCGACCACAGCACCTTGCGCAACCACGCCTCGGGTGGAGGGGTACGCATTTGGGCGCGTGCTTGCTTGAACGTCATACCGCTGTAGAGCGGCATGACCATGTAGGCGGTGTTGTTGGCCTCCCAAAAACGGAACACCTTGACCAAAGAGGGGTGATCAAACTGCGCCAGCAAACGCGCCTCTTCCACAAAGGAGGCCAAACCTGCTTGGTAGCTTTGCTGATCAGACGACGATCGCACCGCCAGCGTTTGCCCCTGGGTACGCCCCGCAAGGGCAGTAGGCATGTACTCTTTGATGGCTACCGCACGGTGCAGTGAATGGTCAAAAGCCTTGTAGACCATACCAAAGCCACCCACGCCCAGCAAAGCGAGTATTTCAAACTCGGCCAAGCGTGTGCCGGGCGGCAAAGCATCCACATGGCTGTGTCCAGCAGCGGGCGCGGGGCCGGGCTGGTCGGTCATGCCAGGAGGTACAGGGGTAGATACGGGGTCAGTCACCAGAACAGTTTAGTGCAAGCTTGTGGGCTTGCCCACCCAAGGCGGGGGGATAGGGCCTAAGGTGGTGCTTTGTGCAACACCTGCCAAAGCAGCCACATCACCCGTGAAAGGCGAGAACGGGCCGTAAGGCGGCACCCGTTACCATCGCAGCATATGTTTAGTTACCGCCACGCCTTTCATGCAGGCAACCATGCCGATGTGCTCAAACACACGGTATTGATTGCAGCCTTGCAACACCTTACGGAAAAAGATGCCGCCTTGACGGTACTGGATACCCATGCCGGCGCCGGCCTGTACCGGCTGGATGGCGACTACGCCAACACCAGCGGCGAGGCTGTTGATGGTGTGCTGCGCTTGGTGGCCCCTGGCACACCCAATCTAGAGCCAGCGCTGCAAGCCTACATGGATATGGTGCGGGCGTTTAACCAAGGCCAAGGGCTCAAGGTCTACCCGGGATCGCCCTTCATCATCCAGCGGATGCTGCGCGAGCGTGACAAACTCAAAGCGTTTGAGTTGCACCCTAACGACCTGCGGGCGCTGGCGGGCAATGTGGCCCAGCTAGAAGCCGGCAGACAAGTGGCCGTGCTGCACGAAGACGGTTTTGAGGGCATCAAAAAGTTTTTACCTCCGCCCGCCCGCCGCGCCCTGGTACTGTGCGACCCCAGTTACGAGATCAAAACCGACTACGCCAAGGTGCTGGACATGGTGGCAGATTCGCTCAAGCGCTTTGCTACAGGCACCTATGCCATTTGGTACCCCATCATTCCCCGCCCTGAAGCGCATGATTTGCCCAAACGTTTGCGCACCATGACCACCAAGGCGGGCAAAAGCTGGCTGCATGCCACACTCACCGTGAAATCCAGCAAGATCACTGGCACCGCCGACGGAGCCCCAAAGCGGCCCGGCCTGCCCGCCAGCGGCATGTTTGTCATCAACCCGCCTTACACCTTGAAGGCTGCATTACAAAAGGCCCTACCCCAAATGGCTAGCCTGCTTGCGCAAGACCCGCTGACAGCGGGGCATACGCTGGAGTCGGGTCAATAACTAATAAGAAAAGCGTCAACGCTCAGGGCACGACTCAGCACCTGGCAATGGGTGCATCAGCTCTACATGCTTGACGCCATGCGCCAGAATGCCCAGCGCCTTAGCGGCAGCGCGGCTCACATCAATGATGCGCTTGCGGGTGTGGGGGCCTCTGTCGTTGATGCGCACCTGTAATGTTTTGCCCGTTTGCGGGCTGTGCACACACACCAGGGTGCCAAAAGGCAGGCTGGGGTGGGCGGCTGTGTAAGCATGCATATCAAATAGCTCGCCACTGGCCGTGCGGCGCTTATGAAAACGCGCTCCGTACCAAGAGGCGTATCCAGCCTCAAAAGGTTCTGCAGGCGACACAGAACCGCTGGGCAGGGTTTCGGGCACAACGCTTGGGACTACCGGCGGTGCCTCTACCTGCGATTCGGTTCCGGCCTGGGGTGCAGTTAGCTTGATGTCTTGCGCAAGCTTTGGACTGGGCTGCGCATCCGAGGGCTGTTGCGGCATGTGCGTACAAGCCACCATCCCCCCCAGCAATACCAGCGCAACCAGCCAATACATAAGGTAATGCTGAATACGCCCCTCGCGCTGGGGGCATCGCACAGACTTATTCAGCACTGCACCAAACCGCAGACTACCCCGGCCCATCCGGTGGATCAACCCAACAAACGGCGGCATATCTCCAGCGTGGCCGCACTTTGATTCATGGTGTAGAAGTGCAGGCCCGGCACGCCTGCGTTGCGCAGTTGGTCACACAAGTCAGTCACCACATCCAGGCCAAAAGCGCGAATGGATTCCACGTCGTCGCCATAGGCTTGCAAGCGCAGGCGGATCCAACGGGGTATTTCGGCACCACAGGCATCCGAAAACCGCAGCAATTGGGTGGAGCTGGTAATGGGCATGATGCCCGGAACCACGGGCACATCAGCCCCCAGGCGGTGGGCGTCGTCTACAAAGCGAAAGTACGCATCGCTGTTGTAAAAGTACTGGGTAATGGCCGCATCTGCACCCGCCTTGACCTTGGCTGCATAGGCATGCAAGTCTGCCTCAGGGCTTTTGGCCTGGGGGTGTACCTCGGGGTAAGCGGCTACTTCAATGTGAAAGTCTTGGCCCGTTTCTGCACGGATGAAAGCCACCAAGTCGCTGGCGTACTGGAACTCGCCGCCCGCGCCGTAGCCACTGGGCAAGTCTCCCCGCAAAGCCACCAAGCGTTTGACACCCATAGCTTTGAGAGTGGCCAGCTGCTCACGCACCGATTGGCGGGTGGCACCTATGCACGAAAAATGCGAGGCCGCAGCCACGCCTTCAGCCAAGATGTCGCGTACCGTGGCAAAAGTGCCTTCTTGGGTAGAGCCACCAGCACCGTAAGTGACCGAGCAAAAATCTGGCTGCAAGGCATACAACTGCTGGCGCACGGCTTGCAGTTTGCCTGCGCCTTCTGGTGTTTTAGGCGGGAAAAATTCCAGGCTGACCGGAAAGCCCGCTCCTGGCGCGTTGCGCAAGCTCATGCACATCTCCTAGCAAAAACAAAAAATTCGCGGTTGCCGTCGCCGCCTGTGATGGGGCTGTCCATCCAGCGCAGCACTTGCAAGCCCAGGTCTGCACAGGCATCGCGGATGCGCTGCTCTACCACCGCATACAAAGCCGCATCCCGCACGATGCCGCCCTTGCCTACCTGGCCAGGCTGTAATTCGAACTGCGGCTTGACCAATAGCAGCATGTGCCCGGCAGGTGCCAACAAGGGCACAAGGGCAGGCAGCACCAAGGTGAGCGAGATAAAGGCCAAATCTGCGACGATCAGGTCAAAATTGAGGTCATTTTGGCTCTCTGCCTTAGTATCAAAAGGCTCGTCTGCTATCAAATCAGAAGCGCTCAATGACCTGGCGTTGACTTGCTCTATGCACACTACACGCGCATCGGCTCGCAACTGGGCGTGCAACTGGCCCTGCCCCACATCTACACCCACCACTTGGGCCGCGCCATGCTGCAAGAGGCAGTCGGTAAAACCGCCAGTGGACTGCCCCACGTCCAAGCAACGTGCCCCTTGCACCGCAAGCCCGGTGGCTGCCAAAGCGGCCTCCAGCTTGAGTCCGCCACGCGAGACGTAGCGGGCCTCTGCCATATCCAGCAATTGCACAGGGGCACTGAGCGGAATGTCGTCTCCGTTTTTGGCCACCGTTTTCCAGTCACCCGTGGGCAACTGCCACTGCACCCCCGCCGCAATCAGGCGCTGCGCCTGGGCGCGGGAGGATGCCAGCGCACGTTCTACTAACAACTGGTCTGCACGCATGCTGGCCTTTAAAAACACCCAGCAAGCTGGGCGATACGCGATCAATAGCGGTAGGTGTCAGGCTTGTAAGGGCCTTGCTTGGGCACGCCGATGTAGCTGGCTTGCTCGTCCGTCAGCTCGGTCAGCATGGCGCCTACCTTTTTCAGGTGCAAACGGGCCACTTTTTCGTCCAGGTGCTTGGGCAACACATAGACCTTGCCCACGTCGTAGCCTTCTGGGTGGCAAAACAGCTCGATTTGCGCAATGGTCTGGTTGGCAAAGCTGGACGACATCACAAAGCTGGGGTGACCGGTGGCGCAACCCAGGTTGACGAGGCGACCTTTGGCCAAGAGGATGATTTTTTTGCCGTCAGGGAAGATCACATGATCGACTTGGGGCTTGATCTCATCCCACTGCAGCTTCTCAAGCGATGCCACGTCGATTTCATTGTCAAAGTGGCCAATGTTGCAGACGATGGCTTCGTCTTTCATGGCCGCCATGTGCTCGTAGCGGATGACGTTTTTGTTGCCCGTGGCGCTGACAAAAATATCGGCCTTGTCTGCGGCGTATTCCATGGTGACGACTTTGTAGCCTTCCATCGCTGCTTGCAATGCGTTGATGGGGTCGATCTCAGTCACCCATACCTGGGCGCTCAAAGCACGCAGGGCCTGGGCACTGCCCTTGCCCACATCGCCGTAACCCGCGACCACGGCCACCTTACCAGCAATCATCACGTCGGTGGCGCGCTTGATGGAGTCCACCAGCGACTCACGGCAGCCGTAGAGGTTGTCAAACTTGCTCTTGGTCACCGAGTCGTTCACGTTGATGGCGCGGAACATCAAAGTACCAGCGGCAGACATTTCTTTGAGGCGGTGCACGCCGGTGGTGGTTTCTTCCGTCACACCAATGATCTGAGCGCCTTTGCGGCTGTACCAAGTGGGGTCAATCGCCAACTTGGCCTTGATGGCGGCAAATAGGCAGGTTTCTTCTTCGCTGGTGGGATTGGCGATCAAGGACTGGTCTTTTTCGGCCTTTTTGCCCAAATGCATCAGCAAAGTGGCGTCGCCACCATCGTCCAGGATCATGTTGGGGCCTTCGCCCTCGCTACCAGCAGGGCCAAAGTCAAAAATGCGGTGGGTGTAGTCCCAGTAGTCGGCCAAAGATTCGCCCTTGATGGCAAACACGGGCGTGCCGTTGGCAGCAATCGCAGCAGCAGCGTGGTCTTGGGTCGAAAAAATATTGCACGAAGCCCAACGCACCTGCGCGCCCAAAGCCTGCAAGGTTTCGATCAACACAGCCGTCTGAATGGTCATATGCAAAGAGCCTGTGATGCGCGCGCCCTTGAGCGGCTGCTTAGCCGCAAACTCTTGGCGGATGGCCATAAGGCCAGGCATTTCAGTCTCGGCGATCTTGATTTCTTTGCGCCCCCAGTCGGCCAAGCCAATATCGGTAATGGCGCAGTCTGTAAGGACAGGGGCGTTGATGCGTGCGTTCATAGTGGGCTCCAAAACAATGTTTGAGGTGCCACTTGCCGGCGGGAGAAGAAAGCGCTCACCACACGATAAGTGGATGAGCGTCGTTGCTAGATGACTCCGAGCCTCACGCCCCGCTGTGCTGGGGGCGCTGCAACGCTCCTCGGATTTGGCGATTGTACGCAAAATCTGCTAACACATGAGGCCGCTGCACCACCCTCATGGGACTGCAATGGTGCAGCCCAAGTTTGGCCCAAAGTGCGCTCAAGATCGAACAGGTTTGAGCTGAAGTGCGCGTTTTTCAATCCAATGCCAGGAGGCAAAAGCCAAAACCGTGGTCAGCAATACCGCCATGAACATAGCACCATAAAAACCAATGTGTGGAAAGAAAATATAAATTACAGTTTGCTGAACAGGAAAAGCATATAAATAAACACCATAAGAAACATCACCCCATCGAGCAAATCGACGGAAAAATGGTGTAGAAGAAAGACCAAACGCTATCACCAAGACAGGCAGTGCGATCAAGACGGCGGCGTATTTAAAACCCAAAAACCAAAAGCCACACCCAATCAAAAAGAAAACCATCGAAAACAACAAGCGCCTATCCGCCCAAACATTGCGCAAACAGTATAAAGCCGCCCCCGCCAAGAAATATGCACTGAAATCCCTGCCGTATTTTATATTGCCAGAAAAATCAGGCGCCCCATTAAAACCATACCAAACAATGTAGGCCCCACAAAATATCAAAAGCATTAGCCGATGACGTAACAAACCCAAAAAACCTAAAAAACCTAAAACCGCATAGCAACGAACCTCTATCGGGATCGTCCACAGTGAGCCATTCACACCTCTAGCGTAAGGATTTTCCTCAAACACACCTGGCAGCACATATACAGGAGTCAGAATAATATTAAGCAAATAGTCGAGCGTTGCCCTGTGAGAAAGGTATTCCCACAAGGGCAAACGGGTTACAAAAGCTCCTAACACATAAGCTGTCAAAACGACAACCACAACAAGAGCAGGCCAAATCCTCAAGACCCTTTTGATCGCAAACCTCACAACATTTGGATCAGCAAACCAACTTTGCGCAACCAAATACCCACTGATGGAGAAGAAAATCAATACCCCAACCCCGCCAAAACTATAGTGCCCATAAAAATTAGGCTCCGGCATTTTCATTAAAGCAAATTGATGACTGTACAGAACCAGAAAGGCAGCTACCAACCGCACAAAATCAAAATTATTTTCTTTCGATATTTTTACTGAATTTTCAGCAGCCTGCGACGAGCCCAAAATCTTATAGAAAAAATTATTATTCATGCAAGAATTCAACATCAAATGAGTGCGTGCACTTTACGCGTTAGCTATGCAGCAATTATCAAGATCAAGGACAGTGCAGAAACGGCAAAACAGTGAACTGCCTGTGCCAATGCCGGCCTGAGAATTCATTTGGCAAGGCCGCTACTTAAGCACTGGCACAAAGGGAAACCACGCTGCGCGCCCCGAACTGTACACAGCAAAATCAAGTCGCTGTTATCACCTGTTGGCACAGAGAGGGGCGCACATCGAGATATGTAGCATGCCATGCCGCCAGTAACCCCCTCGTGTTACGCGCATGACAAAAGCGGGCAAGGCGCTTACGGGCCTCTAAAATCGCCCCCTTTGCCCCATGGCCAGTACCGGCCCAATGTTTTCATGACTTTTCTGACCGAGACGCGCCGCCGCCGCACGTTTGCCATCATTTCCCACCCTGACGCCGGTAAGACCACGCTGACAGAAAAGCTGTTGCTGTTTTCGGGCGCGATCCAAATTGCGGGTGCCGTCAAAGGCCGCAAGGCCAGCAGGCACGCCACATCGGACTGGATGGAGATTGAAAAGCAGCGCGGTATCTCAGTGGCGTCATCTGTGATGCAGATGCTGTACCGCGACCATGTGGTCAACCTTTTGGACACCCCAGGCCACAAAGACTTCTCTGAAGACACCTACCGCGTGCTGACCGCCGTGGACTCGGCGCTGATGGTGATTGATGCAGCCAACGGTGTGGAGGCACAGACCCGCCGCTTGATTGAAGTGTGCCGCCAGCGCGATACGCCCATCATCACCTTCGTGAACAAAATGGACCGCGAAGTGCGCGACCCACTGGACATCATGGACGAGGTGGAGCGCGAGCTGGGCATGCCTTGCTGCCCTATGACCTGGCCCGTGGGGCAAGGCAAGAGCTTTGGGGGCATCATCAACCTGCGCACGCAGGCCATGACGGTGTTTGAGTCGGGCAGCGAACGCCGACCACAAGACTTTGAAACCATTCCATTGAGCAACGCGGACGCCCTGCGTGCACGTTTTGGCAGCGCGTTTGATGCGGCTTTGGAAAGCATGGAACTGGCCACCGGTGCCTCACCCACATGGGACCATGAAGCCTTTTTGGCGGGCAAGCTCACCCCCGTGTTTTTTGGCTCCGGCGTGAACAACTTCGGTGTGATGGAAGTGCTGGACGCCTTGGTAGACATGGCTCCGTCACCGGGCCCGCGCGTGAGCACCTTGCAGGTCAACAAGCAGCCCGTGGTCAAGACCATCCAGCCCGAGGACGAAGGTTTCTCTGGCGTAGTGTTCAAGGTGCAGGCCAATATGGACGCCAACCACCGCGACCGCATTGCCTTTGTGCGCGTGGCCTCGGGCAAATACACGCCGGGCATGAAGCTCAAGGTGCAACGCACAGGCAAAGAACTGCGCCCCACCAGCGTGGTGACCTTTATGAGCCAGCGCCGCGAAGCGGTAGAAGAAGCCTATGCGGGCGACATCATCGGCTTTACCACCCATGGTGGTGTGCAATTGGGCGACACCATTACCGATGGTGCCAATTTGCAATTTACGGGCTTGCCGTTTTTTGCACCCGAGATGTTCATGACCGTGGTACTCAAAAACCCGCTGCGCACCAAGCAACTGCAGCAAGGCTTGGCGCAGTTGGGTGAAGAAGGCGCGATACAGGTCTTCAAACCCGATGCAGGCGGCAACATGCTGCTGGGCGCTGTGGGCCAGTTGCAGTTTGAAGTAGTGCAGCACCGTTTAAAAGCCGAATACGACGCCGACATACGCCTGGAAGGCTGCCAATACACAGGCGCACGTTGGATTACCGCCGACAGCCCGGCCGAGTTGCGCGAATTTGAAAACGCCTACCCCATGCGCATGGCCCATGACGCAGCCGACACCCTGGCCTACCTGTGCACCAGCCCGTATGACGTGCGCCTGGCGCAAGAGCGTTTCCCCAAAATCCACTTCCATCCGCTGCGCGAGCATGCTGGTTTGGCTTTGCAAGCCAGTGCGTAAATACACAGGCACTGGCCACATGCGCATATCCCGCCCATGACCGAGATGTTGCACGACCCTGCCCACAAACCCGCAGGGCGCCCGAAAGCATGGGCATTACCGCAATGGGTGGCTCCTGTGCTGTACGCCATGTATGCGTTAACGCTGGGGCTGGTGCTGGTGCGCATGTCAGAGCGCATTGTGTTTTATGACACAGGCGATTTCATCCGCGCGGTGTATTTCATGCTGACACAGCCTGCAGAGCCCAGTCAGTACTGGCCTTTCCGACCGGATGGCTTTCACGCGCTCCAAAACTGGGATCTGAGTAGCGTGGTGTTTGGCCTATTTGGAGCATTACAGCGCCTATGGGGCGCAGCAGCTTATGACATGCAGTGGCATGCGCTTGCCGCTAAGGCGCTGTTGCTGGTATTGGTGCTGGCACTCACGCAACGCATGGCATCGGTGATGCGGCTGTCTTGGTGGGGCCGCGCTTTGTTGCTAACGCTGTGGTGCCTGGCTTTGTTTCAAGCCCACAACATTGGCATGTTTCGCAGCTTTTATGGCGAATACCTGACCTTTTTAGGGCTGGTAGTGCTGGTCTACGGCTTGCTGCTGCCCGCAGGCAAGTGGCGCGTGGGGGTGGTGGTACTGGGCAGTTTGGTGGCGGGGCTGTCCAAGGTGCAGTACTTTTACATACCCACTGTGGTCATGCTGTGTGTGGCATGGCACATGGTTAAAAAACCAGAAACGGGCAAGCTGGCACCGTTGCTGGTGGGCTTGGCGCTGGCGCAGCTGCTTTGCCTGGTACCCTTGCGGCACAACCCTTATCAGCAGCTCAACTACCACCAGTCCACTTACTTCGGTTCGTACCTGCTTTTGTCGCAGCAAGAGCTGCAATCGCTAGGTTTAACAGCCGAGCAGCAAGCCTGTGTAGGCATTGATGGCTGGGGCCACCGTGCCGCAGGCCCTGGGGGCAGTCAGCCCTATTTTGTGGGGGGCTCTTGCTACGGCAAACAAAAAATCACCTTGGGTGATGTGCTCAAACCTTATCTGCGCGACCCTTTGCTGCTGTTGAAGTTGGCCGCTTATGCGCTGCCGCACCACTTCACCACGCAATACTTTCACGTCTACCCCCACCTTGTGTACATCTTGCCCGCAGATGGCAAGTCGTTTGGCAGCGGCCAAGCCTTGGTCACACTGAGCCAATGGCGGCAGCAGTGGATTACACCGCTGTGGATGCTGCTGGTATGCGCTGGGGCAGTGCTAGGTGTCTTACGCAGCCGCACAGCCACGTGGTTGGGGCCTGCCCTGCTCTTCATGACCCTGTTGATTCCAAGCCAAATGGCTATCAGCCTTTTAGGTGAAGGCATACGCGACTTGGGCAAGCACTTGTGGGGCGCGCAGTTGGCACTGGATATTTTGTGCGTATTGCTACTGGTGCAGGCAGTGCATTGGTACAAGCAACGCAAGCTCAGCGCTGCCACGTTCACCGACAAACCTCAGCCCCAAACAGCATGAAAAAACTCGTCTCCATCGTCGTTCCGGCCTACAACGAAGGCGAAGTGCTACGCGCCTTCCATGCCCGGGTGCAAAGTGTTACCGAACAGCTGGCGCAGTACGACTGGGAGATCGTGTTTGTCAACGACGGCAGCCGCGATAACACCCAGCTGGTTATTGAGTCACTGCAATCGCAGGACGACCGCATCAGCAGCGTGTGGTTGTCGCGCAATTTCGGTAAAGAAATTGCCATGACCGCAGGACTTGAGCACGCCCGCGGCGATGCGGTGGTGGTCATTGATGCAGACTTGCAAGATCCGCCAGAGTTGATTGCCGAACTGCTCAAGGCCTGGGAAGAAGGTTTTGACACCGCCTACGCGCGGCGTACCCGGCGCGATGGAGAAAGCTGGGTGAAAAAAGCCACGGCCAAAGTGTTTTACCGACTGATGGGCAAGCTGTCTAACGTGGAGATTCCGCCCGACACGGGCGACTTTCGCCTGATGAGCCGCCGCTGTGTAGATGCCCTGCTGCAACTGCGCGAACACCATCGCTTTATGAAAGGTTTGTTTGCCTGGGTGGGCTTCCCCGCCAAGGCGATTGACTACCACCGAGACCCGCGCGCCGCTGGCACCACAAAGTTCAACTACTGGAAGCTGTGGAACTTTGCGCTGGAAGGAATCACCTCGTTTTCCATTCTGCCGCTCAAAGTAGCGTCTTACGTAGGCGTTTTGATTGCGCTGACTGCATTCATTGCCGGCGTGTGGATCATCATCAAAACCGTGCTGTGGGGAGATGCCGTTGCAGGCTACCCCACGCTAATGGTGACGATTTTGTTTTTGGGCGGTGTTCAGTTGCTATTCATTGGGATTTTGGGTGAATACCTTGGGCGGATTTATAACGAAACCAAGGGCAGGCCTTTGTACTTTGTACAGCGGTTTGCGCCAGCCGCTTGCGTAGAGGCTAAAAATTTAGGAAAAACTCACGACTCTAATAAAATTAAATACCAACATCAATAAATCGGCCTCAAACCATCAAAAACCAATGGCTGCACAATTGAAAAACCCAGAATACAACATTGAAATCAAAGAATTAAAACATACCCCATTAAAACTATGGGGCATTTTTTTTGCGATTTTAATTGGTATTTATGGAAGCTGGCTTATTAGCTTTTGGCCAGGATCACTGGGAGAAGACAGTCTTGCCGTTATCATTGAAATTCAAAACCCAGAGCTTTTACATGCCGGAAAGCCTCCATTTTGGCATTATTTTATCAAAGGCATTCTGCAAGCCTTTAATCGCATTGAATGCATAACAGCATTACTACTGACCGTTAGCGCATTGATATTTTCAAGAATTCTCTCTTGGTGTTGGGCAAACAACATTAAGAAAGCCTGCGTCTTTTTACTTGTTTTTTTCTGCATTACGCCGCATACAGTATTTAATATTGGCAACATTTATGCAGATGGAATTTACGCCATTGCGGCCACCGGCCTGATTTTTGAGATATGGCTTTCTGCGAAAACCAAAAAAATCAGTGCGACATCCTTATTTTTGATATGCTTAATGCTACCGATTGCCGCTTTTTTTAGAAGTAATGGCATTGTTTATTTAATAGCATTACTTTGCCTTGTTTTTTTCTTAGAACTCAAAGACAAAATAAAGTTAATAGCAGTTTCAATCTCATGGGTTGCAATAGCAATTTTTTCCCAGATGATTTACGAGGGTAGAAGTCACGGTGTTTTTTATCCGCTCGCACTTTTTGAAACTGTTAACTTTTTACAACCCAGGCCCATGAATTTTTGGCGTGAAAAGCCTAGAGTTTCTGAGAAAACCATTAAGACACTTGAAGAGTATTCGGACATCAAAAAGATAATTTCACACTACGATAGGGACTATTGGGATCCACTCATTTACAACCCAAACGGCCCACTGTTAAATGGCCTATCAAAACAACAAAAATCCGTCATAGTTAAAGAATTTATAACATACAATATTTGGCAAAATATTCCAGCTTTTATGGGGAGTCGATTAAATGTCTTTATGACATCCGTCCTTGCCGAGGGTGGACTTCCTAGCTTTCCATACACGGAAAATATTTTATCAAGAATCAAAACAAAATCCCAATACAGACCATTCAATCAAAAGAATTTGATTTATTTTTGGGAGAAAATTGATGAAACAAGTAAAAAATATCGGTGGATTACATGGAGCCCTATCCCAGGGTTCATGCTGCTCATATGGTTGCTCACCAAATCGATTAAACAATTAAATATTCCCGTTTTACTTGTTACCATCCCTTGCGCGGTGCAAATCGTTGCCATTTTCTTTTTATCGATTGCTGGCGAATATCGTTATTTACTACCGTTTTTCTTACTGCCCGTAGCAGCCATACCCATCGCGATCATTGAGTACAAAAAGTATGTCCCTGCCACCCCTGCCTGAAACAGGCGCCATGCGCGTTGCCGTCGTCATTCCATGCTTTAACGAAGCCCTGGCAATTGGCCAAACCCTGGATGAAATTCGGCGCTACCTGCCCCATGCGGCTTTGCATGTTTTTGACAACAACTCCACCGACGACACATCTGCAGTGGCCCTGGCGCACGGTGCGCATGTCACGCACGTCAAGCTGCGCGGCAAAGGCAATGTGGTACGTCGCATGTTTGCTGATGTACAAGCCGATGTGTATGTAATGGTCGATGGTGATGCCACGTATGACCCCAGTGGCTTGCAAGAACATGTGCAAATGCTGGTCGATCAAGGGCTGGATATGGTGGTCGGCTGCCGCAAGGATGACAGCCAGGACGCCAAAACCTACCGTCCAGGCCACCGCTGGGGCAATATGGCGCTAACGCGTTCCGTTCAGCAAATTTTTGGCGGGCAATTCACGGACATGCTGTCAGGGTACCGGGTTTTTTCGCGACGCTACGTGAAGTCCTTCCCTGCTGTGTCCAAGGGATTTGAGATTGAAACCGAGTTGAACGTGCACGCTTTAGAGCTGCGTGTACCCTATGCTGAGGTGGACATCCACTATCGGGCGCGCCCTGAAGGCTCCGTCAGCAAGTTGTCGACGTTTCGCGATGGCTGGCGCATTCTCAAAACCATCATGAAGCTGTTTGCCAGCGAACGTCCTTTGATGTTTTTCGGCTTGCTCTCGGGTGTATTGGCCTTGTTGGGCGTCGCGCTTTCGATTCCGCTGGCAATCACTTACTTCGATACTGGTTTGGTTCCGCGCATACCAACTGCCATTTTGTGTACTGGACTGGTGGTGTGCGCGGCACTGAGCTTGGTGTGCGGCACTGTGCTGCACACCGTGACCATTGGCAGGCGCGAGATCAAACGCCTGTTCTACCTGCAAATTCCGAGGGCAGGACAGCAATGAAGCTGGGGGCACAGTTCTTTCGGTTTTGTTTGGTGGGCTGTGCTGGCTTACTGGTGGACATGGCGGCCTTATATGCCGCATCGCACTTGCTAGATTGGTACAGCGCACGGGCGTTGTCATTTGTGGCGGCCGCCACGGCCACATGGCTGCTCAACCGCAGCTTTACGTTTGCACCAACAAGCCACCATGGCCAGACGCCATCGCGCAGTGTGTGGTCGGAGTACTTGCAGTACATGACCTCAATGTTGGGCGGGGCGTTGCTGAACTACAGCGTATATGCTGCCTTTGTGACCTGGGTGCAGCACCCATGGTCTCCATACATGGGGGTTGCTGCTGGGAGCATTGCGGGTTTGTCGGTCAATTTTTTTCTGGCTCGGCAAGTGGTTTTCAAAGCACGCAAAACATCGTAATTCCATTTCTAAATCATTCCTGTCGTTGTTGCTTCGCCTTGTCGTGCGTCAGCACTGCCTGCGTCTTTGCGCCTAGACAGGGATGATTTAGAAATGGAATCAGGTGCGATGTACCACCTCCACATCCGCATCACACCCCTGCCCTGCCGCAATCCAGCGCCGCGCTGCAGCCGCTAACAAGCCAGCTGCGGGGCGCACCAGCCACTGCGGCAGGCGGTGCAGCACCTGGGTGGGTTGGCTGACCATGCCGCATTGGTAGCGCTGGTGGGCATCGCTCCAGCGCAGCGCGCTGCATGCGCCTGTGCGCCGCAGCGACACCACCATGCCTAGAGGGCAAGGCTGTGCCAAGCAACACAGACCGCAGCCGTTACAGGGCTGGCCCAGCGCGGGTTTGGCTGGCGCTGCGGGGTGGATGTGGATGGTGCGGTGCATGGGCTGAATGCACTTTAACGTGCCAACACAGGTGCCAATGCCTTGCCAGTGTGGGTGCCCAGACGTACCAAGTCCTCAGGGGTGCAAGCGGCCACAATGCGGCCACCGCCTTGGCCGCCTTCGGGGCCCAGGTCGATGATCCAGTCGGCTTCTGCGATCACATCCAGGTCGTGCTCAATGACGACCACACTGTGGCCGCCATCGACCAGGCGGTGCAGTACGCGGATGAGTTTGTCCACATCGGCCATGTGCAGGCCCACGGTGGGTTCGTCCAGCACATAAAGGGTGTGGGGGGCTTTTTGCCCCCGGCGGCCCACTTCGTCGCGCACTTTGGTGAGTTCTGTGACCAGCTTGATGCGCTGTGCCTCGCCACCGCTCAGGGTGGGGCTGGGTTGGCCCAGGTTGAGGTAGCCCAAGCCCACGTCTTGCAGCAGTTGCAGCGGGTGGGCAATGCTGGGCATGCTGGCAAAAAAGCCCACGGCCTCGTCCACTTCCATTTGCAAGATGTCGCCTATGCTTTTGCCGCGCCAGGTTACGGCCAGGGTTTCCGGGTTAAAGCGGGCGCCGTGGCAAGCCTCGCAAGGCACCTTCACATCGGGCAGAAAGCTCATCTCGATGGTGCGCACGCCCGCGCCTTCGCAAGCGTGGCAGCGGCCATCGCCAGTGTTAAAGCTAAAGCGCCCGGCCGCGTAGCCGCGTGCCTTGGCCTCTAACGTTTCGGCAAACAGCTTGCGGATGGTGTCCCAAAAGCCAATGTAGGTGGCGGGGCAGGAGCGCGGGGTTTTGCCGATGGGGGTTTGGTCGACCTCCAGCACGCGGTCTATCGTTTCAAACCCCTGCAAGCCCGTGCAGCCGACCAGCGCAGGGGCGTTGCCTGCATCCATGGCATCGCGCCCGGCCTTGGTGGCACGCTGGCCCACCCAGGCAGCGACATTGGTCAGCAGCACATCACGCGCCAGGGTGGATTTGCCCGAGCCACTGACGCCAGTGACCGCCACCAAGCGATTGAGCGGCACCTGGGCAGTGACGTGTTGGAGGTTGTGCAGGTGTGCACCGTGCACGCAAAGCCAGCGCAGGGGCTCAGGGCTGCCTTCTGGTGCCCCGCCAGGGGGTTGCGGGGCATTTTTTAAGCTTTTTTGCGCCTGCGCCTTAGTAAGAAAAGCACTTGTAGCTATTAAATTAGTAGCATTTGAGCTTTGGAAACCGGGGGTATCCACACTGCGCCTGGCCTGCATGGGGTGGCGCATGGCGTGTAGCAGGTAGCGGCCTGTTTGCGAGTCGGTGGCGTTGGTGATGTCGGCCACACTGCCTTGCGCCACCAAGCGGCCACCACGTTTACCGGCGCTGGGGCCAATGTCGATGATGTGGTCGGCGCGGCGTATGGTGTCTTCGTCGTGCTCTACCACCACCAGGGTGTTGCCTTTGTCGCCCAGCTTGTGCAGGGCGTTGAGCAAAATTTGGTTGTCGCGGGCGTGCAGGCCAATGGTGGGTTCGTCCAGCACATAGCACACACCTTGCAGGTTGCTGCCCAGCTGCGCGGCCAGGCGTATGCGCTGGGCCTCGCCGCCGCTGAGGGTGGGGGCACCCCGGTCGAGGGTGAGGTAACCCAGGCCCACTTCTTCTAAAAATTCCAGGCGGCTTTGGATCTCGGGCACGAGGTCGCGGGCAATGTCGGCCTCGCGTTGGCTCATGCCGCCGTCAAGGCGCAAGGTCTCCACCCAGCGGCGCACGTCGCTGACCGATAGCGCCGCAATATCGGTAATGCCTACGCCCGCAAACTTCACGGCACGGGCCGTGGCGTTCAAGCGGGTGCCTTGGCAGGTGGGGCAGGCGGTGGATGCGTCCAGGTCTTCCACATCGGGCTCGGCAAAGGTTTGCTCGCGGCCTTTTTCTTTGTCGGCCAGTACCGAGTCGTCCAGCACCTTGCGTTGGTCTTTGCTCAGCTTGACGCCTGTGCCCACGCAGTCGGGGCACCAGCCGTGTTTGCTGTTGTAGCTGAAGAGCCGTGGGTCTAGCTCGGCATAGCTGGTGGCGCATACCGGGCAGGCGCGTTGGGTAGAAAACACCTGCAACTGCCCTATGCCAGCGGTGGGCTGGCCGTCTTCCATGGCCTCGCGCAGGCCCGCAATGCCTGAGAGAACATGCACCACGCCCTTGCCGTGGGTCAGCGCGTCGGCCAGCGATTGGCGCAGCAGGGCCTCGTTTTCAGGCGAGACGTCCAGGCTGGCCACGGGCAGCTCAATGGTGTGTTCTTTGAAGCGGTCAATGCGCGGGAAGTTGGTGGTGGGCAAAAAGTTGCCATCCACGCGCAGGTGGGTGTAGCCGCGCGGGCGGGCCCAGTCGGCCAGCTCGGTGTATACGCCCTTGCGGTTGACCACCAGGGGGCTCAGCAGCCCAATGTGCTGGCCGCGGAACTGCGTGAGCAGCTGCGCGGCAATGCTCTCGGGCGTTTGCGGCTGTACGGCAGCGCCGTCGTGCACGCAGTGCTGGGTGCCCAGCTTGACGTACAGCAGGCGCAAAAAGTGCCACACCTCGGTGGTGGTGCCCACGGTAGATTTACGCCCGCCGCGCGAGAGGCGCTGCTCAATGGCCACGGTGGGCGGTATGCCGTACACCGCATCCACCTCGGGCCGCCCTGCGGGTTGCACGATGCTTCGGGCGTAGGCGTTGAGCGACTCCAGGTAGCGCCGCTGGCCTTCGTTGAACAAAATATCAAACGCCAGGGTGGATTTGCCCGAGCCGCTGACGCCCGTGACCACATTGAACTGACCGCGCGGGATTTCTACGCTGAGGTTTTTGAGGTTGTGCTCTTTGGCGTTGATGATTTGTATGGTGTTTTTGGCACCTACCGCAGTTTTGGAGAGCCTTTTATGCTCCTCATTTCGTAGCAATGCGGCCTTTTCGTGTGCGGAGTGCCCGCCCACGCCCAGGGCCAATTCATAGTCGCGCAGGGCTTGCCCGGTGTGCGAGGCGGGGTGTTGACGCACGTCCTCGGGCGTGCCTTCGGCCACGATGAGGCCGCCGCCCTCGCCGCCTTCGGGGCCCAGGTCTATCAACCAATCGCTGGCGCGGATCACGTCCAGGTTGTGTTCGATGACGATGAGCGAGTGCCCAGCCTCCAAGAGCTTGCGCAGCGCCCGCATGAGCTTGGCAATGTCGTCAAAGTGCAGGCCGGTGGTGGGCTCGTCAAACAAGAACAAGGTGCCTTTGCGGGCCAGGGGCTGGCGCGATTTGGAGGCGGTTTTGGCGGCTTCGGCCAAAAAGCCTGCCAGCTTGAGGCGCTGGGCCTCGCCGCCGCTGAGGGTGGGCACAGGCTGCCCCAGGGCAACGTATTCCAGCCCCACATCCACAATGGGTTGCAGGGCGCGCACCACGTCTTTGTCGGCCGCAAAAAGCTGCAAGGCTTCGGCAACGGTCAGCTCCAGCACATCGGCCACGTTCAAATGCCTTGCGCCGCGCTCAATGGTGACTTCCAAAATCTCGGGGCGGTAGCGCTTGCCGTTGCAGTCGGGGCAGCGCAGGTACACGTCCGACAAAAACTGCATTTCCACATGCTCAAAGCCCGAGCCGCCACAGGTGGGGCAGCGCCCGTCGCCGCTGTTAAAGCTGAACTTGCTGGCGGTGTAGCTGCGCTGGCGGGCCAGGGGCGCGGTGGCAAACAGCTCGCGAATGCTGTCCCAAGCGCCCACATAGCTTGCAGGGTTAGAGCGTGCGGTTTTGCCTATGGGAGATTGGTCCACAAACACCACATCGCTCAAGTGGTCAGCACCCAGCAGTCGGTCGTGCGTGCCGGGGGTGTCGGTGGCTTTGCCAAAGTGGCGCAGCAGCGCAGGGGCCAACACGTCTTGGATGAGGCTGGACTTGCCCGAACCACTGACCCCCGTGACCGTGACCAGCCGTTGCAGCGGAAAGTCCACCGTGACGTTTTGCAGGTTGTGCTGGCGCGCGCCTTCCAAAATCAGCCGGGGCGTGGCCTCTGTGACCATGCGCTTGAAGCCAAACCCCACCTGCTTGCGCCCGCCCAGGTAGGCACCCGTCAAGGTGTCGGCTTGGCGCAGCTTAGCGGTGGTGCCGTCAAACACAATTTGCCCACCCATGCGGCCAGGGCCGGGGCCCATGTCAATGATGCGGTCTGCGGCCAGCATGACGGCGGGGTCGTGCTCTACCACCACCAGGGTGTTGCCCGCATCGCGCAGGCGCAGCATGGCCTCGGTGATGCGGTGCATGTCGCGCGGGTGCAGGCCAATGCTGGGCTCGTCCAGCACAAACAGGGTGTTGACCAAGCTGGTGCCCAAGGCGGTGGTCAAGTTGATGCGCTGCACCTCGCCGCCGCTCAGCGTGCGGCTTTGGCGGTCTAGCGTCAGGTAACCAATGCCCACATCGCACAGGTATTTGAGGCGGGTGGTGATTTCTTCGTGCAGCAGCTTGAGCGCTTGTGCTTGCCCTGTTTTGCTGGGCGCATCGCCATGTGCATCGTCACCCAGGGGCAACTGCATGCGTGCAAAAAACTGGCGCTGCCGGTGGATGGGCAACAGCATCAGGTCGTGCAGGCACAGGCCGGGCAGGGCCTCCAGTTGCTCGCGTGACCATTGCACGCCCTGGGGCATAAAACGCCGGCTGGGCTCCATCACCGCATCGGCATCTGCTTTGCTGCCTATGCGCCACAGCAGGCTGTCGGTTTTGAGGCGTGCACCAGCACACACGGGGCACGGGGTGTAGCTGCGGTACTTGGACAGCAGCACACGAATGTGCATTTTGTAGGCCTTGCTCTCCAGGTACTCAAAAAACCGCTCTATGCCGTACCACTGCTGGTTCCATTTGCCATTCCAGTGGGGCGAGCCTTGCAGCACCCATTTTTTTTGATCGGGCGTCAGCTGGTACCAAGGCGTGTCTCGGGGAATGCCAGCGGCCTCGGCATGGCGCATGAGGTCGTCTTGCGCCTCTTGCCATGCAGGGGTCTGTATGGTTTTGATGGCCCCGGCACGCAGGGTGAGCTTGTCGTTGGGGATGACCAAGCCCCAGTCCACCCCAATGACCCGGCCAAAGCCCCGGCAGGTGTCGCAAGCCCCCACGGCCGAGTTGAAGGAGAACATCGAGGGCATGGGGTCGCTGTAGCGCAGGTCGCTGTCGGGGCAGTGCAGGCCGGTAGAAAAGCGCCATATCTCCCAGGCATTGGGGTTGGGTGCGCCATCCGATGCGGCATCGGCACCTTCGAGCAAGCGGTACACATTCAAGCGGCCACTGCCGCGCTTTAGGGCCACCTCAATGGCCTCGATGACCCGCGCTTTGTCTGCGCTGCCCCAGCGGAAGCGGTCGGCCACCACATCCAACACTTTGATTTTTGCGTCATCGGGGGCGGCCTTGGCAGTCGTCTTTTTGCCCTTGGTGCCCGTGGCTGTTGCTGGCGCAGGGGCTGGGCGGGCTTCTTCGCGCTCGGCCTGCACTTTGGTAAAGCCACTGGCAGAAAGCCACTGCTCCAACTGCTCTGCGGTGGTGTTGGCGGGCAACTCCACCGGAAACGTCAGCACGATGCGCGGCGGGGTTGCGTCACCGCCCACTGCTTGCTGGCTGCACAAATGCTGCAACTGGGCGTAAATGGTCTCGGGCGAGTCGTGCTGCACCGGCTGGGCAGTTTGCCTGTCAAACAACTGGCCTGCACGGGCAAACAGCAGCTTGAGGTGGTCGTTCAGCTCGGTCATGGTGCCCACGGTGGAGCGGCTGGAGCGCACCGGGTTGGTCTGGTCAATGGCAATGGCCGGGGGCACGCCCTCCACCTTGTCCACGGCGGGCTTGTCCATGCGGTCTAGAAACTGGCGAGCGTAAGCGCTGAAGGTTTCAACGTAACGGCGCTGGCCCTCGGCGTACAGCGTGTCAAACACCAAACTGGACTTGCCCGAACCACTGGGGCCGGTGACCACCGTCAACTCGCCCGTGCGAATGTCCAGATCCAGGTTTTGCAAATTGTGTTGGCGGGCACCGCGAATGCGGATGCTAGGCTGTGGGCTGTCCTCTGGAGATGCCGGGGTCACCTGGGTCATGGAGGGATCTTTCGGTGTTGGGGCAGAAATTCTAGGGTTGCCCATGCAACGCTGCTCGTTAACACCAAGTACCCACACAACTCAGTACTAACCCCGAATCCGCGATATGTAGATCAACGTATGGTGTTCGCTAGGCTTCAAACTAGACTATTTAGTTACAAATAAGAATGGAGACTATCGTGACCCTCTGGAAAAAATGTGGCGCAGGGGCGATTTTGTTCGCCGCACTGACCACTGGCCATGCACAAATTTTGATTGGGCAAACAGCAGGGTTTACGGGCCAGGTGGCCGCTGGAGTGCGCGAAGTCACCGATGGAGCCAAGCTCTACATCGACGCAATCAACGCCAAAGGCGGGGTAAATGGCCAAACCATTGAACTGATCTCGCTTGACGACAAGTTTGACACCAAGCTGGCAGGCGAAAATGCACGAAAACTGATTGAAGACCGCGGCGTGATTGCCATGTTCTTGACCCGGGGCACACCCCACACACAAGCGGTCATACCCCACCTAGACAAGCATGGTGTACCTTTGGTTGCACCCTCTACTGGGGCCATGGTGCTGCACTCCCCCCCACCCAAACACATTTTTAATGTGCGGGCCACTTACCAGCGCGAGGCCGAAAAAGCCATGCAGCACGTCACCACTTTAGGGGTCAGCCGTGTAGCCCTGGTGTACGTGGATGACGCCTTTGGCGCCGATGGCATTGCTGGGGCACAAAAGGGCCTAGCGGCCAGCAAACTACAACCGGTAGTGCTCGAAAAGTTTGACCGCCTGAAACCAGACTTTGAGCCCATCGTGCGCAAAATCGTAGATGCCAAGGCGCAGTCGATTTTGATGGTGGCCTCAGGTGCTGCCGTGGTCGATGCAGTCACCAAACTGCGCCAAGCTGGCTCTACTGCGCAACTCATCACCCTCTCTAACAATGCATCAAGTGGCTTTATCACCTCACTTGGCAAACATGCTGCGGGCGTTGTGGTGACCCAAGTCTTCCCCAACGAACGCGCCATGAACTATGGCCTGGTCAAAGAAGCACAAGAAATTGCCAAGGCACGGGGCGTGCAAGAAATCAGCCCAGCCATTTTGGAAGGCTTTGCTGGCGCAAAGGTGCTGGTAGAAGGTTTGCGCCAAGCTGGCCCCAAACCTACACGGGCTAAGCTGCAAGCGGCTTTGGAGGGCATGCGCAAATTTGACCTAGGGGGACTTGAAGTAACTTACGGCCCCGGCGACCACACGGGACTGGACTTTGCAGACCTATCCATCATTGGGTCTTCGGGCAAGTTCAGACGCTAAACAATTGCCCTTGGGCCCATAAGTACACGCAATAGCACCAATGACTACGCTGGCCACACAAGGCACTGTGGTTGGGATTTTTGGAGAAACCATGACACAACTAAAGAACAAATTTCCCACCACTGCTTACAAGGCACTGGCGGCAGCGGCCATGGCCCTGAGCATGGGGGCGGCCCAAGCGGATCTGTTGATTGGCCAAACCGTGGGGGTTACGGGTTCTGCGGCGGCTACGGTCAAAGAATCCATGCGCGGTGCGGCGCTGTACATTGATCACATCAATGAACGCGGTGGCATTGCTGGGCAAAAGGTACAGATCATCACTTTGGATGACAAGTTCGACCCCAAGCTGACGGCAGAAAACACCCGCACCCTGATAGAGCAAAAAGGCGTGATCGGCATGTTCATGAGCCGGGGCACGCCACACACTCAGGGCATGTCTCCCATACTGGCTGAACACGGCGTGCCACTGGTGGGGCCCTCTACAGGTGCCATGGTGCTGCACGAGCCTGTGAACAAATACATCTTTAACGTTCGTGCCACTTACCAACGTGAAGTACAAAAGGCCATTACCCACCTCAATACCTTGGACGTCAAACGCATCGGCATAGTGCATGTGGACGACACTTTTGGCAAAGACGCATTGGCAGGCGCCATGTCGGGCTTTAAGGCCAACAAGCTGGAGCCTTTGTTTGTTGAAACCTTTGACCGCGCCAAACCCGACTTCACCGCAATGGCCCCACGCATCAGGGCCAAAGAGCCGCAAGCCGTGATTTTTGTGGGCACGGGCTCGGCCGTGGTCGAGGGCATCAAGGCCCTGCGCAAAGAAAAGGTCAACGGTCAGATCTTGACCTTGTCCAACAACGCCTCCGGCGGGTTCATCAAGGCACTGGGCGACTCTGCACGTGGGGTGGTCGTCACGCAGGTGTTTCCATCTGAAAGATCACTGACCACTCCCGTGATCAAAGAAGCCGTTGAGTTGGCCAAAGCGGCCCGGGTGGATGACCTGACCCCCGCCATGGTGGAAGGCTTTGTGAGTGCCAAAGTGCTGGTAGAGGGCTTGCGCCGCTGCGCCCCCCAGTGCGACCGCCAAAAATTCCATGCGGGGCTAGAAAGCCTCAAGAAATTCGATGTGGGTGGTATGGAGTTGAGCTTTAGCAGCACCGACCATACGGGTCTAGACTTTTCTGACTTGTCCATCATCAGCAGCGACGGGCGTTTTCGCAGGTAAACCCGTCTTCACCTCATAAAAAAAGCGCCCTTGACGGGCGCTTTTTGATGGTAGCTATTGATACCCTTATTTGCTGGCAGGCGTAGCTGCAGGTGCAGCGGCAGGCGCAGTTTCTGGCACGTGCACTGCATCGGCCCCGTGTTTTTCACCGCTCATGTCGGCTTTGTCTCCAGCCTTCAAGATGACAAATATCGATAGGGCAGCAAACGCTACAAATCCCACCACAATCTTCCACATAGCAATCTCCCTTTTACGATTTGCAGGCCAAGGGCCTTGGCTGCTGATGGGCCTACTGGCGCCCCTGGCGCCACCGCCCTCCAAGGAGCGGTGGCTGTTCAAGACATCAATCGTCTGCGTAGATGTCAACGTCCTTGGTTTCCTTCACAAACAGCATGCCAATCACAAAGGTGGCAGAGGCAATGATGATGGGGTACCACAAGCCGTTGTACATATTGCCTGTTTGCGCCACGATGGCAAAGGCTGTGGTGGGCAGCAAGCCGCCAAACCAGCCATTACCTATGTGGTACGGCAAGCTCATCGATGTATAGCGAATGCGGGTTGGGAACATCTCTACCAACATGGCGGCAATCGGGCCGTACACCATGGTCACCAAAATCACCAGGTAGATCAGGATGATGGTGACCGTGACCTTGTCCACCTTGGCAGGGTCTGCTTTGGCAGGGTAGCCCGCAGCCTTCAGCGCATCGCTCACAGCCTTTTTAAACTCGGCGTCTTTCTTTTTGGCCTCATCAGCGGGCAATCCTTTGCTGGAGTAGCCGGTGATGGCGGTCTCACCAATTTTGATGACAGCAGGGGTGCCCGCAGCCACTGTGGCGTTTTCATAGCTGACAGAAGCTGCCGCCAAAACTTGCTTGGCAATGTCGCAAGAGCTGGTGAACTTGACCGTGCCCGTAGGGTTGAACTGGAACGAGCATTCGCCAGGGTCAGCCATCACCACCACTTTGTTCTTGGCTTGTGCCTCGGCCAACGCGGGGTTGGCAGCCTTGGTCAGTGCGCCAAACACTGGGAAGTAGGTCAGCGCCGCCAACAAGCACCCCACCATGATGATGGGCTTGCGGCCAATGCGGTCTGACAGCGCCCCAAACACAATGAAGAAAGGCGTACCAATCAACAATGAGATGGCAATCAAGATGTTGGCCGTGGCCCCATCGACTTTGAGCGCTTGCGTCAGGAAGAACAGGGCATAGAACTGGCCTGTGTACCAGACCACGGCTTGGCCTGCGGTCAAACCAATCAGGGCCAAGATCACGATCTTGAGGTTTTTCCACTGGCCAAAAGACTCGGTCAACGGTGCCTTGGAGGTCTTGCCTTCTTCCTTCATCTTCTTGAAGGCGGGCGACTCGTTCATAGACAAACGAATCCACACCGAAATCGCCAACAGGAAGATGGACACCAAGAACGGAATGCGCCAGCCCCAGTCGGCAAAGGCTTCTTCACCAATGGCGGTGCGTGTGCCCAAAATCACCATCAGCGACAAAAACAAGCCCAACGTGGCCGTGGTTTGGATCCACGCTGTGTAGGCACCACGTTTGCCGTGCGGGGCATGCTCTGCCACGTAGGTTGCAGCGCCGCCGTATTCACCACCCAAAGCCAAGCCTTGCAACAGGCGCAAGACAATCAGGATGATGGGCGCAGCCACGCCGATCGAGGCATACGTAGGCAAGATCCCCACAATAAAGGTGGAGATACCCATGATCAAAATCGTCACCAAAAAGGTGTACTTACGACCAATCATGTCCCCCAAGCGGCCAAAGAAAATGGCGCCAAAAGGCCGCACAATGAAACCAGCCGCAAAAGCCAACAGCGCAAAAATAAAGGCTGAACCAGAGTCCAGCCCGCTAAAGAACTGCTTGGCAATAATGGCTGCCAGCGATCCGTACAGATAAAAGTCGTACCACTCGAATACGGTGCCGAGCGACGAAGCGAAGATCACTTTGCGTTCTTCGGCTGTCATCGGCCGCGGTGCGGGATGGTTGGCCATGGTTTGTCTCCTGTTGGTTTATCAATCCGCCGTATCAATAAGCGGGTGATGGCATTCTTTGGGAGGGCACTGACCCACCTCTGACGCCAAACCAACGCAGACTTGCACCAAACTGACCAAGCTCTGACAACTTAAGGTCTAACCCGCAAGGTACTTTTTACGATATGGAATTAGAACCTGTATGCCACGCGTACCCTGGGTAAACACTGACTTACACACAGACGGTGGCACAAGCTTGCAAGGCATCAAAGCAGGCCACTGGGGTGGCTGGGTGCAGCATCCCAATCAGGCCCATCCCACCACGCATCGCCCTCCAAGAGGTTGCGCAGCATAGGTAACGCATCCAGCCCCCACAGCACACGGCCATCCACCTCAAACGCAGGTACGCCAAACACCCCAGCCTCTTGTGCCGCCTGGGTATTGCTGCGCAAAAGCGCGCGGGGCGTGGGGCTGTCTGCATGGGTGCCTTGGCGGGTTTGCCCGGCCAAAGCCACATCAAGCGTTGCCAGCCTATTGGGCGCCAAGGCGTCGCCGCCTTCTTGCCAAACATGGCGCAGCACGGTACCCGCCACATAACGGTTGATAGTGCCATCGTCGCTGCACGCCAAAGCGCGATACAGCAAAGGCAAGGGCTTAAAAGGGTGCTGTGTGGGCAACTGCAGCGGCACGCCATGCTGCTGCGCCCACCACTGCACATGCCGGTACGTCCAAGCCCGCTTGGGGGCAATGCCCGCGGGCCCCGGGTTGCCATGGGCCTGCAGTAAAGCGCCTAGCAATACGGGGCGGTATTGCACGGCATACGACAAGCCCAGCAGCACCTCTGGCAAACGCACAAATGCCAGCCAGGCATAGGGCGAGACAAAGTCCAGGTAGAAGGTAATGCGCTTCACTGGGGTTCAGACGGTTCAGAGCACGCCACCACACCCCCATGGGGCAGCGTGGGGTTGATACCCGCACGGGCCAGCAAGTTGCGCCAAATCGCGCGACGATCTTCTGCACTGGCGCTAGACCACTCACGCAGTTCATCGAGCGTGCGCCAGCAGCCCTCGCAATGGCTGCGGTCAGGTGTCATGCGACACACCGATATGCAGGGCGATGGCACTACTTCGGTGCTTTTTGCATCAAAATGGCCATCAGCCTTAGTTTGGTAAGCTTTTTTAGCTAGAAATTTAATAGCATTCATACGGATTTCCATCCACTCAACCACACGGGCAAGGCAGCCATGTGGGTGATGATGCCTGCGGCACCAGCGGCCAACAAAGCCTCAGGCGCAGCATGCGGCACACCCGGCGCACTGTAGCCCACTACGGTGGCACCTGCGGCCACACCCGCCTGGACGCCAGTAACGGTATCTTCCACCACCAGGCAGCGTTGCGGCGCCACCGCCAGTGCAGCCGCTGCCGCCAAATACACATCGGGAGCTGGCTTGGTGCGGGGCATTTCATGGCCGCTGAACACCCGTCCGGCAAAGTAGCTTTGCAAGCCCACTTGCTGCAGTTGCATCTCTACCTTGAAGCGATCGGCCCCAGACGCGCAGGCAATGCGCCCAGCCACCTTTGCATGCACCGCCTGTACCGCTGCAACGGCTCCTTCAATAGGCTGCAAACTGCGCTGTAGTTCTGCGTTGCGTCGCTCATAAAACTCGGTCATGAAAGCATCCGTCAGTGGCTGGCCCGTGTGGGCCTCAATGCGGGTCGCCTCGCTGCGTACGGTTTTGCCTACAAACAAGCGCATGCACTCAGCGGCCGTCAGTACCCAGCCCAACTCCTCCAGCATGTCACGCAGCACACCGTTGGTAATGGGTTCGCTGTCTACCAACACACCGTCACAATCGAATAAAACGGCATCAAAAATCATAGCAAACAACCCTTTTATTACTAAGGCATAGTGCCAATTTGGCTTCAAAACAGCTTGCAAAACACTGCTACAGCACGGCAAAGCTGCCACGGCACTGACCCATCGTCACTTCTGGTCACCATCGACGTACCACCACACACCCGCCTCATGCACAAAACGGCTGCGCTCATGCAGGCGCACGGCTTTGCCACCCAGGCGGTAACGGGCGACAAACTCCACCTCGGCGTGGTCATCATCCAGCGTTTGGTCATCGCGCACTTGCAGGCCTAGCCACTGGGCATCTGTATCCAGCTCCAGCGTTGCCGGACGGGTGCTCGGGTGCCATGTGGCCAACAAGTAGGGCTGGTTGCCCAATACAAACGCGCTGTAGCGCGACCGCATGAGCGATTGGGCGTCTGGCGCAGATGCAGCCCCTTGCAAGTAAGGGCCACAACAATGAACTAAACCTACAGGTTTTTGACGTTGATCAAGACGGCCACATGGGCAGTCGATTGAATGCGTAGTGAAATGGAGACTTTTACGGGACATTCCGCATTGTTGCAAAACAGCACTACGCTATAAAAAGGTAAGCATGCGGCATACATATTGCATGGGCATGCAACACACTTGGCATTTCAATTCGTACTACATTGTCCACGTCGCATAGACGTAAGCACTTAACCAACGCCGAATGAACCTCATTCCACTGGATCAAGTTCAAGAGCAGCTCAAGCCAGGGGCCCCCCTGCCTTGGAACGTGCGCGATGGACAAGGCACATTGTTGTTGGCCAAAGGCATTGTGGTCGCCGACAACAATACCTTTACCCACCTTTTGCACCGTGGCGCTTTTGTGGATGCGGCAGAAGTTCGCCGCAACACTGAAGAAGCAGTAGTTCCAGCATTACAACCCTTCACGACACGCTGGGTCACTGTCCAAGACCGCCTGGGTGGTGTTCTGCAAATGGCAGAGCAGTCCAGCTTCATTACAAAGCTGACTGAACTCATCAAACCTGTTCGCTTGCTAACCGATGAAAACGCGGACGAACTGATTTTTCTTATCCTGCGGCACGACCACAGCCGTTACAGCAACTACGGCATTGCGCACTCGATGCACACCGCCGCTCTGTGCGGACTTTTAGCCAAACGCATGGGATGGAGTGATCAGCAGCGCCACAGTTTGGTAGGAGCGTCCCTCACCATGAACCTTTCCATCTTGCAATTGCAAGGTGTCTTGGCTGGCAGAGGTAGCCCACCCACCCCAGCTGAAAGGCAAAAAATCCAAGAACACCCCAGCGCAAGCGCACAAATACTGCGCAACTGTGGGTTAACCGACGAAGCATGGCTCAATGCTATTGAGCACCACCACGAGGTGCCTGGTGGCAAAGGCTATCCGCATGGCATTGAAGACCCCGACGAAATGTCGCAACTGGTGCGTTTTTGCGACTCATTCATTGCCAAACACAGCCCACGCCGTGGGCGTGCCCCCCTTCCTGCACACCAAGCTGCGCGAGACTTGTTTGTACAAGGCAGCGGCAACCCAGTGGCCAGCCTGCTCATCAAAGAATTGGGCATTTATCCGCCTGGCTGTTTTGTCAAATTGGCCAGTGGAGAAATTGCCATCGTCACCAACCGTGGTGAAACAGCCAAGACACCTGTCGTTGCTGCTTTGACCAATCGACAAGGTGACGCGCTGTCGCAGCCCATACGACGTGATACCTCTAGTGCCGACCATGCCATCGTCACCACGGTATCTGACGATGCCGTGCGCTTTAAAGTCTCAGCCGAAGTACTTTACGAACGACGCGCACAAAACCGCTGATACAACTACAAGCCGCCTACGAAGGCTTGTTATCAACCTTGAGTTACATCTGAGGGTGCTTCACCAGTCGATGCAGAACTGTTGAAACGCCGCTCGGCGTCGTAAGGAAACACATCAAACACATGCCCTTGCTCAATGCGTTCTTTGTGCATCTGCCAAAAGTGCGCGTCTAATAAATCTGCATGGTGCTGCATGAACACCTGGCGCACCGCATCATTACCCAACAAAAAAGGGCCAAAAGTCTCCGGGAAAACATCTTTGGGGCCAACGCTGTACCAAACCTCTCCGCTTAACTCGTCTTCTTCAGTGCGCGGCGCGGGCACCTTGCGAAAGTTGCAATCGGTCAGGTATTCGATCTCATCGTAGTCATAAAACACGACCTTGCCATTGCGGGTCACACCAAAGTTCTTCCACAACATATCGCCAGGGAAAATATTTGCGGCCACCAAATCTTTGATTGCATTGCCGTATTCAATGACACTTCGCTGCATTTGCTCTTTAGCATGGGTGTCGTGCGAACCCGCATCAAACGCCTCTTGCAAATAAATGTTGAGTGGGATCATGCGCCGCTCAATATACAAATGCCTGATGATGACCTCTTGCTGCCCATCCCCATCGCGGTCGCTGATCTCTAGCTGGCTAGGCGCAAATTTCTCAATCTCAGCAATTAACTCATCATCAAAGCGGCTGCGCGGAAAAGCCACCATGCTGTACTCCAGCGTATCGGCCATCCGCCCCACACGGTCATGTTGCTTGACCAGCAAATACTTGCCCTTGATCTGTTCACGCGTAGTGTCTTTTTGCGGCGGGTAGTAGTCTTTGATCAGCTTGAAAACAAAGGGAAAACTGGGCAAATCAAACACCAGCATCACCATGCCTTTGATGCCCGGCGCAATCCTGAACTTATCGCTCGAATGCTTGAGGTGGTGCAAAAAGTCCCGGTAAAACAAAGTCTTGCCCTGCTTGGCCAAACCCAAGGCGTTGTAGATCTCAGCCCTGGGCTTGCGGGGCATCAGTGAACGCAAAAACTGCACATAGGCCGAAGGCACTTCCATGTCCACCATGAAGTAGGCGCGCGCAAAACTGAACAACATCTGCAGATCATCTTCGCCAAACAGCGCTGCATCAATGACCAGCTTGCCGCTGGCGTTGTGCAATATCGGCAAGGCAAAGGGTATCTCATGAAACCCATTGATGATCTTGCCCACCACATACGCGCCCTTGTTTCTAAAAAACAAGCTTGAGAGCACCTGGATCTGAAAGTTGGCACGCAGACGTGTTTGATCTAAGCGAGCGCTAATGGCACCTTCTACCCAAACCAGATCTCGTACCAAGTTTTCAAATGGCCTTTGCAAATCGAAATTCTTGATGACCACATCCAAGACCACAATCAAGGTCTCACGCGAAGGGTAATAAGCTCTGTATGTCGGGCGTGCCTCTGGCTCTGTGTTTTCTATGTACTCTGTGCTCACAGCTGGTCGCACAAAGATGAAATCGTTTTGAAAGTGTGTTCGGTGCAGGATTTTCGTAGTGACGGAGTTAAAGAAAGTCTCTGCCAACTCAGGCTGGTGATGATCCACCAGCAAACCAATGTAGAGCAACTTAACCTGCTGCCACACATCCATCGGCTGCTCACCTGCATGGAACTCTCTCTCCAAGCGCAGCACACACTCCTTGACGCGTAAATCGTAGAACTCGATACGTTCACGTTGTGCACGCTGCTGCCCGTGCCAATCAGCCGTTTCAAATCGGTGCTTGGCTCTTGCAGACTCAGAGCGAAACAGTCGGTAATGTCGATTGAAGCCATCCATCATGGCTTTGGCTATATCGTAGGCCTGCGGCGCATCCAGACGCTGGGGAAACATATTCACCCCTCTTGCTTGGCATCAATTCTCAAGGCCTTCACCCTTTGAAGCGCCGCAGCGTAAAGTGCCTCTAGGCCTTCATTGCCATCCACTGTCATTTGCAGATCAGCAATCAAACCATCTTTCAGACCATAAACCCAACCATGCAAAACCACCCGCTGGCCCCTTGACCACGCATCTTGTATGACTGTGGTTTGCACCACATTGAGCACCTGCTCAATCACATTGAGTTCGCACAAAACATCATGCCGCCATGGTTCTGGCGTCGCCTCAATCAAGTTGCGATGTCGATCCCGGACATCCTTGATGTGCCTGAGCCAGTTATCTGCCAAACCTACCCGCGTATCGGCCAACGCTGCCAACACACCGCCGCAGCCGTAGTGTCCCACCACCATCAAATGCTCCACCTTGAGCATATCGACTGCATATTGAATCGTGGACAAACAATTCAAATCCGTAGGAACCACCACATTCGCAACATTGCGGTGCACGAACACTTCGCCTGGCTCAAGCCCTGTGATTTGATTTGCAGGAACTCTGCTATCAGAACACCCAATCCACATATAGCGTGGTTTTTGCTGAGCCAGCAGGCTCGTAAAAAAACCGGGCCTGTCGCGCTCCATTTGTGAAGCCCAAGCCCGGTTGTGTTCAAAAAGATCTTGGAGTGTTGCGGATGAAGACATATGTCGATCTTAAGCGCATCGAACATGCCCAAGCTTGCGCGTTGTTTGCAAACTCTAAACCATAAAAACCTAGCGCCATCTGCATATAAGCAGTGCTGTCAACATCTGCGACTCCATACCCATCAATGGACATCAAGAAAATCAGGGCAACTGACAGTTCTGTCTTGTAACTGTGTCTCAGCTGTTGCGAGCTGCGCTCTAGCTCATGAATCAAGTTGATGTAGCTTCCACAACTGAGCTTTTTTTTCGAACCCAGAGTTGTAACGTGATCTAGCGTACAGTTATTGTGTGATGAGCGATTTGGTTATTTGGGTTGTGATTTAGTTGAATTTTTCTTTTCCCCAAAGCAAGAACGCCCCTGCTGTAATGGCAGGGGCGTTTTGCGCTGTAAGAGCCTGACGATGACCTACTTTCACACGGGAACCCGCACTATCATC
>Ga0315907_10000067_pt1 | contig 144392 bp, 130 predicted proteins | sample LakEriMetagenome_3_FD_203525 | JGI IMG/M metagenome (GOLD analysis project Ga0315907, IMG submission 203525) | Freshwater fungal communities from buoy surface, Lake Erie, Ohio, United States - Buoy 12 MA123 | ecosystem: Environmental > Aquatic > Freshwater > Lake > Lake biofilm | place: USA...
TCAAGGTGGTGCGACCTTGGTGCAGCACACTGGCCGCGTTGACCAAACTGGGCACCGAGACGCTGCGGTCTTTGGTGGCGGCCACCGAGGTGCGCTGCGGGTGGCCCACGACGATGTGCAAACCGCTCAGCCCTGAGGTCTGCAAGGCGATGGTTTTCAAGGCATCATCACAGGCGTCCAAAAAACCAGGGCGCAGGTACAGGTCTTCGGCCGCATAGCCGCTGACCGCCAACTCGGGCGTGAGCAAGACGTGGGCGCCTTGGGCGTGCGCGGTGTGCGCGGCATCGATGATTTGGCGGGCATTGCCCGCCGTGTCGCCCACCACCAAATTGAGTTGGGCCACACAAATGTTGAGCGTCATGGAATCGGCCAGCGTCGCTGAAAAAGGCAAACAAAATTGACTGCAACGGATTATGTCACCCGGGTCTTGAACTCACCGCTGGCCATCAGCGCCGAGGCTTGGGACGCCCTGCTCGCCCAAAGCCCCACGCGCAGCCCCTTCATGCGCCACGCCTACTTGGCCGCCCTGCACCAAAGCGCCAGTGCTTGCGCCACAACCGGTTGGCAAGCGCAGTTCATCACGCTCTGGCAAGGCCCCCAGCTGGTGGCGGCCTGCCCGCTGTACCTGAAAAACCATTCCCACGGCGAGTACGTGTTCGACTGGGCTTGGGCGCGCGCCTATGCCGAGCACGGCTTGGACTACTACCCCAAGGCCTTGGTGGCCGTGCCCTTCACGCCCGTTCCTGGCCCTCGCCTCTTGGCCATCAACGCACCGGCCCGCATGGCCTTGGTGCAAGCGCTCTTGAAGCACATGCGCCAAGAAGACCTCTCGTCCCTGCACCTCTTGTTCGTCTCCGAGGAAGATGCCCAAGCCTGCCTTGAAGCTGGCATGGCCCTGCGCACCACGGTGCAATTCCATTGGCACAACCGCCAGCCACAGCCTTACGCCGACTTCGACGATTTCCTGGGCCAACTGCAACAAGAGAAACGCAAAAAAATCCGCCAAGAACGTCGCAAAGTGAGCGAGGCCGGTGTGCGCTTTCGCCACATCCATGGCTCGGACATGGGCGTTGAAGACTGGGCATTTTTCTTGCGCTGCTACCAACAAACCTATTTTGAGCACGGTAACGCGCCCTACCTCACCCCAGCGTTTTTTGAGGCCATGCGCACCGAGATGTCAGCACACTGGTTGCTCATCGTGGCCGAGCGCGAAGGACGCGACATCGCCGCGAGCCTGATCGGCTTGGATCGCCCCGCGGGTGTGGCCTACGGGCGCTACTGGGGCGCGTTGGAACGCGTCGACTGCTTACACTTTGAGGCTTGTTATTACCAAGCCATCGAGTGGTGCATCACGCAAGGCTTTGTGCGCTTCGAAGGCGGCGCACAGGGCGAACACAAACTCGCCCGCGCCTTGTTGCCTGTGACCACCACCAGCGCCCACGCGCTGTCGCACCCCGCGTTTGAAGACGCGGTGCGCCGCTACTTGGAGCGCGAAGGTGATGGCTTGAGCGCCTACGTGCAAGACCTGCAGCAGCGCAGCCCACTCAAAGCCCCGTTGGCTTGAGGCCAACAGGCACAAAAAAGCCCCGCGTCGCAGGGCTTTTTTATCAGGGGCTGAAGGCTTAGGCTTTTTTGAAGTTGGCCACGCCGTCCAAGATTTCTTTGTGGGCGGCGTCTTTGCCTTCCCAACCCTTGACCTTGACCCATTTGCCTTTTTCGAGGTCTTTGTAGTGCTCAAAAAAATGGGCGATGGCGTTGCGACGCATGGCATTCACGTCTTCAATGCTTTTCCAGTGGTCGTACATCGGCAATATTTTGCTGGTGGGAACGGCGACGACCTTACCATCCACGCCCGCTTCGTCTTCCATCATCAAAATACCCAAAGCACGGCAGGGCACCACGACGCCTGGGTGCAGTGCGTAGGGCGTGATCACCAACACATCCACAGGATCACCATCACCCGACAAAGTCTGGGGGACGTAGCCGTAGTTGGTCGGGTAGTGCATGGCGGTGGTCATGAAACGGTCCACGAACAAAGCGCCGGTTTCCTTGTCCACTTCGTACTTGATCGGATCGGCGTTCATCGGGATTTCGATGATCACGTTGAAAGATTCGGGAACGTTTTTTCCAGGGGTGACGTTATCAAGGGACATCTTGCAGGTCTTTGTTGAGGGAGGTTGAAAAACAGCAAACACTAGGGATTAACCCCGATTTTACTTTCACGGGGCTTGCTTAATCGACCACCGAAGGCCTTTAATAAGCCGTTGGCCAATCGATTCCTGATGCTTGGAACGAGGAAGCAACGCCGTGGAGGGGCCTCCAAAGCGTTGCGCCTCCGTTCAGCGACAACCATCGAGGAGTTCAACGATGACCGGAAATTCAGTGCTTTTTTTGGCACTTACATGTGGTTTGATTGCCGTGGCTTACGGCATTTGGGCCCGAGGGTGGATTCTTTCTCAAGACGCCGGCAATGACCGGATGCAGGAAATTTCGGCGGCCATTCAAGCGGGTGCCGCAGCCTACCTCGCCCGTCAATACAAAACCATTGCCATCGTGGGCGTGGTTTTGACCATTCTGATGGGCATCTTTCTGGATGGCGTCACCGCCATCGGCTTTGTGATTGGCGCAGTGCTCTCGGGTGCCTGCGGCTTCATCGGCATGAACGTGTCCGTTCGGGCCAATGTGCGCACCGCTCAGGCAGCGACCAAAGGCATTGGCCCTGCGCTGGACGTGGCGTTTCGGGGTGGTGCCATCACCGGCATGCTGGTGGTGGGCTTGGGTTTGCTGGGGGTGAGTGGTTTTTACTGGTTTTTGGTCGGCAGCGGAAACCTGACGCCCGATCAAAACCTGGCCACTTTGCTCAATCCCTTGATTGGTTTTGCTTTTGGGTCATCGCTGATCTCTATTTTTGCCCGCTTGGGTGGGGGCATTTTCACCAAGGGCGCTGACGTGGGCGCCGACTTGGTGGGCAAAGTGGAAGCGGGCATTCCCGAAGACGACCCGCGCAACCCTGCCGTGATCGCCGACAACGTGGGCGACAACGTGGGTGACTGCGCCGGCATGGCCGCTGACTTGTTCGAAACCTACGCCGTGACGCTGATTGCCACCATGGTGCTGGGTGCACTCTTGGTCACAGCGGCCCCGGGGCAAGCTGTGTTGTACCCCTTGGCCTTGGGCGCTGTGTCCATCATCGCCTCCATCATTGGGTGCTTTTTTGTCAAAGCCTCGCCTGGCATGACCAACGTGATGCCCGCGCTTTACAAAGGCTTGGCGATTGCAGGCGTGCTGTCCCTGGTGGCTTTTTACTTTGTCACGACTTGGCTCATTCCTGACAACGCCTTGGGCGGCACTGGCGCAGCCATGCGGCTTTTTGGGGCGTGCACCGTTGGGTTGGTGCTCACCGCCGCCTTGGTCTGGATCACCGAGTTTTACACGGGCACGCAATACGCCCCGGTTCGACACATCGCTCAAGCCTCCACCACCGGCCACGGCACCAACATCATTGCCGGTCTGGGCGTGTCCATGCGTTCAACCGCTTGGCCGGTGATGTTCGTTTGCCTGGCCATCTGGACGGCATATGCATTGGGCGGTCTGTACGGGATTGCCGTTGCCGCGACCTCCATGCTGAGCATGGCTGGTATCGTGGTGGCACTGGACGCCTATGGGCCCATCACCGACAACGCTGGCGGCATTGCCGAAATGGCCGAGATGCCCAGCAGTGTTCGCGCCATCACCGACCCTTTGGACGCCGTGGGCAACACCACCAAGGCGGTGACCAAGGGCTATGCGATTGGCTCTGCTGGCTTGGCCTCTTTGGTCTTGTTCGCGGACTACACCCACAAATTGGAGGCTTACGGCAAAGTCATCAGTTTTGACTTATCCGACCCACTGGTCATCATCGGCTTGTTCATTGGCGGTTTGATTCCTTACCTGTTCGGTGCCATGGCCATGGAGGCGGTCGGTCGCGCTGCGGGCAGTGTGGTGGTTGAAGTGCGTCGCCAGTTCAAGGAGATCTCAGGCATCATGGAAGGGACTGCCAAACCCGAGTACGGCAAAGCTGTGGACATGCTGACCACCGCCGCCATCAAGGAAATGATCATCCCAAGCCTGTTGCCCGTGGTGGTGCCTGTGCTGGTCGGTTTGATCCTGGGCCCCAAAGCCTTGGGGGGTTTGTTGATGGGCACCATCATCACCGGCTTGTTCGTGGCGATTTCCATGTGCACTGGCGGCGGTGCCTGGGACAATGCCAAAAAGTACATCGAAGACGGCCACCATGGCGGCAAGGGCTCGGAGGCCCACAAGGCTGCTGTCACGGGCGATACGGTGGGCGACCCCTACAAGGACACCGCAGGCCCGGCCATCAACCCGCTGATCAAGATCATCAACATCGTGGCTCTGTTGATCGTACCGCTGGTCATGCAGTTTCACGGCACTTGATACCGGCCATCTGACCACATGAAGCAGGCCCGCTTTAGGCGGGCCTGCTTCATGGCCCCTATTCAAGACGTCAAGTCATCCGGTTCAGTCCGAGGACAAAAACGGTCTTGATTCCACCTTAAGCCCGGGCACTCGTGCACAATCCTGACATGTTTGAACGCGTCATTGCGCTGGTCGACCAGCGCCCCCCCAGCCTGCCCTTACCCCCCTTGCCCGCGGGGCAAGACCTAAGCGCCCTGCCGCTGGACGGCCTGCGCCGCCCCTTGACCGATTTGCGCATCAGCGTGACGGACCGCTGCAACTTCCGCTGCAGTTACTGCATGCCCAAGGAAGTCTTTGACAAGGACTACGCCTACCTGCCGCACAGCCATCTGCTGAGCTTTGAAGAGATCACCCGCATCGCGAGCGTGTTCGTGGGCCGGGGTGTGCGCAAAATCCGCCTCACGGGCGGCGAGCCTTTGCTGCGAAAGAACATCGAAATCCTGATTGAACAACTGGCCGCGCTGCGCACACCCGACGGCCAGCCGCTCGATTTGACGCTGACCACCAACGGCTCGTTGCTGGCGCGCAAGGCCCAAAGCCTGAAAGATGCGGGTTTGCAACGTGTCACCGTGAGCCTGGATGGCCTGGACGATGCGGTGTTTCGCAGCATGAACGATGTGGACTTTCCGGTGGCCGATGTGCTGGCCGGCATTGAAGCGGCGCGGGCGGCGGGTTTGGGGCCGATCAAGGTCAACATGGTGGTCAAGCGCGGCACCAACGAGCAAGAAATTTTGCCTATGGCGAGGCATTTCCAGGGAACGGGCATCGTGCTGCGCTTCATTGAATACATGGACGTGGGCGCGACGAATGGCTGGCGCATGGACGAGGTGCTGCCCAGCGCCGAGGTGATCCGCCGCTTGCAGACCGAGCTACCGCTGGTGCAACTCGACCCCTCTGTCCCGGGAGAAACCGCCGAACGCTGGGGTTACGCCAACGCCCATGGCGAGCACGACCCGGCTTTGGGTGAGGTGGGTGTGATCAGCAGCGTCACGCAGGCCTTTTGTAGCGACTGCAACCGCGCCCGCCTGTCCACCGAAGGCCGCTTGTACTTGTGCCTGTTTGCCAGCCAAGGCTACGACCTGCGCCAGCTCTTGCGCGACCCCACACAAAGTGACACCACGCTGGCCGCCACGGTGGACGCCATCTGGCGTGGGCGCACCGACCAATACTCGCGTCTGCGCAGCTTGCGCGGGCCGGACACCGCCAGCGGCTCAGGACGCCGGGTGGAGATGAGCTACATCGGCGGCTGACGTGGGCGATTGGCAGTTGGGTCCGCGCTCCATCACGGCCATGGTCTTGGCCGGCGGTCGGGGCAGCCGATGGGGCGGGCAAGACAAAGGCCTGATCCGCGTCGACGACGCTCCCTTGGCTTGGTCGGCCTTGCAACGGCTGCAAGCGCAGCCACACGAGGCCTTGGCAGGCTTGGCCATCAACGCCAACCGACACACCAACACCTATGCCCAATGGGGCTGGCCGGTGTGGCCCGATGAAGATCCCGAAGCATTCAAAGGCCCCTTGGCGGGGTGGCAAGCGGGTTTGCGTCAGTGCCCAACGCCGTGGCTGCTCAGCGTTCCCTGCGACACCCCCGACTTCCCCATCGACTTGATCGACACCTTGGTTCAAGCTCAACGCCAAAGCCAGTCACCCTTGGCAGTAGCAGCCAGCCGCCACGCCGATGGCCTGAGAACACAAGCGGTGTTTGCGCTGCTGCACACCGATCTGTTGCCGAGCTTGGACGCTTATCTCAACCAAGGGGGTCGTCGAGTAGCCGACTGGTGCGAAACGCAGGGGCCAGCTTGGGCTATCTTTGATGACAAGGACTCGCGAGCGGGTGCCTTTGCCAACCTCAACAGCGCAGCCGATGCGGCCCAGCGCCAGCAAGAGCGCCAAGCACGATCCACCCCGCCTTAAGACTTTCGGCGCGAGAGCAAGGTGTACATGGTCGGAACCACAAAGACCGTGAGCAAGGTGCCCACGCTCATGCCGCCCACAATGACCCAACCGATTTGCTGTCGACTCTCAGCCCCCGCGCCACTGGCCAAGGCCAAGGGAAGGGCGCCGAGCACCATGGCGCCCGTGGTCATCATGATGGGGCGCAAACGCAACGCCGCCGATTGGGTGATCGCCTCGCGCACCGCCAGGCCTTGTTCGCGCAACTGGTTGGCGAACTCGACGATCAAGATACCGTGTTTGGATATCAACCCCACCAAGGTGATCAGGCCAATTTGGCTGAACACATTCATCGTTCCACCCGAGAACTTCAAGGCCAACAAGGCGCCCAACATGGACAGCGGCACACTGAGCAAGATGATCAAGGGGTCCACAAAGCTCTCGAACTGGGCCGCCAAGACCAAATAGATGAACAACAAGGACAGGCCAAACACCAAGGCCAAAGAGCCAGACGATTTTTTGAATTCGCGACTTTGACCGTTCAAATCGGTGGTGTAGCCGGGCGGCAAGATATCCGCTGCAATGCCATCCATGATCTCCAAGGCCTCGCCCAACGAGAGGGTCGGCGCGAGGTTGGACGTGATGGAGGCGCTTCGCCGCTGGGCAAAGTGGTTCAGCTCACGGGGCACCACGACTTCGCGGATCTTGACCAAAGAGGCCAGCGGCACCATGACATCGCCTCGACCCCGCACGAACAATCGGTCGATGTCATCAGGGGCGTTGCGCTGTGCGTTGTCGGTCTGCACGACCACATCAAACTGCTCGCCGCCACGTTTGTAACGCGTCACCGTGCGACCACCCAGCAAGGTCTCGACGGTTCGTGCAATGGCGTCCACGTTCACGCCTGCATCGGCGGCGCGCTCACGGTCAACGTCCATGCGAACCTCGGGTTTGTTCAGTCGCAAATCGGTGTCCACCTGCACAAATCCAGGGTGTTTGGCCAGCTCGTCTTGGAATCGGCGCATGACCTTGGACAGGTTCTCATAGGAGTCGGAGGTGACCACCACAAAGTTGATGGGGCGCTCCCGAAAACCTTGGCCCAGCGAAGGTGGCGTGATTGGGAATGCCGTCACGCCAGGCAAACCGGCCACCCGGGGGGTGATCTCGCGAGCCAAATCCTGCGTGCTTCGCTCGCGCTCGTCCCACGGCACAGCACGGAAAAAGATGTTGCCTTGCGCCACGGTCGGGCTACCGAGGTTGCTGAAAATGCGATCGAACTCTGCATACGGTTGCCCAATGCTTTCAATCGCCTGTGCGTAGCGTTGTGTGTACGCCAAGGTCGCGCCATCGGGGCCGCTGATGTTGATCAGGATCACACCACGGTCTTCCAATGGGGCCAGTTCTTGCTTGGTGGTTTTGAACAAAAAGGCACTGCCCACCGCTGAGGCCAACATCACACCAACGATCCAGATGCGGCGCTGCAAGGCCCAAGCCAAAGCGCGACCATAAGATGCGGTCAAACCCGTCAGGATGCTCTCCATGCTGCGGTCGAAGCGAGATGGGTTGTCCTGGTGGCGCAACAACTTGGCACTCAACATCGGTGAGAGCGTCAAAGCCACGAAGCCGGAGACCACCACCGCACCCGCCAAGGCCAGGGCAAATTCGGCAAACAAACGCCCCGTTCGGCCCGGCGTAAAGGCCAAAGGCGCATAGACCGCAGCCAAGGTGAGCGTCATGGCCACCACAGCAAAACCAATTTCACGGACGCCCTTGATGGCCGCATCAAACGGCTTGAGCCCGTCTTCGATGTGCCGGTGGATGTTTTCCAAGACCACAATGGCGTCGTCCACCACCAAACCGATGGCCAGCACCAAGGCCAACAGGGTCAAGGTGTTGATGGAAAATCCAAACAAAGCCATCAAGGCAAAGGTGCCGATCAAACTGACGGGGATCGTGACCAAGGGAATGATCGAGGCGCGCACCGTGCGCAAGAACACAAAAATCACCAAGGCCACCAGCACGGCCGCCTCGACGATGGTGATGTAGACGGCTTCGATGGATTTTTCAATGAACACCGAACTGTCGTTGGCCACCGACACGGTCACGCCCGCTGGCAGGTCTTGCTGGACCTTGGGAATCAAGGCGCGCACACCCGCCGAGAGTTCCAGTGGGTTGGCCGTGGCTTGACGGATCACGCCCACCGCCACCGAGTCACGGCCGTTGAGACGAATTGAGGAGCGCACATCTTGAGCGCCCTCTTCCACGCGGGCCACATCTTGCAAACGCACGGGCGCACCCGCCACGGTGCGGATCACCAGTTCGCGAAACTGGGTGACGGTTTGCATGTCGGTGGCCGCGGTGATGTTGAACTCCCGCTGTTGGCTCTCGATGCGACCAGCGGGCACCTCCAAGTTGGACCGACGCAGGGACTCCTCCACGTCTTGGACGGTGAGTCGGTAGGCCGCCAAGCGGTCGGTGTCGATCCAAATGCGCATGGCGTAACGCCGTTCGCCATAGACGCGCACATCGGCAGCCCCTGGCGCGGTTTGCAACACCGGCTTGACCAAACGGTTGGCCATGTCGCTGAGCTGCAAAGCGCTGTGGGTGTCCGAACTCATGGCCAGCCAAACCACTGGGAAGGCGTCTGCTTCGACCTTGGCAATCACCGGCTCATCAATGCCTTGAGGCAAACGTTGGCGCACGCGACTGACTTTGTCGCGCACATCGGCTGCGGCCGAATCTGGGTCGCGGCTGAGCGCAAAACGCACCGTGATTTGGCTGCGCTCAGGTCGGCTCGACGAGGTGATGACATCCACCCCCTCAATGCCTGAGAGCGAGTCCTCCAGCACCTTGGTGACCTGAGACTCCACCACCTCGCTGGAGGCGCCACCAAACGTCGTGCTGACCGACACCGTGGGCTCATCGATCTGTGGGTATTCGCGAACGGTCAGCCCTTGAAAGGCGACTGCGCCCACCAACAAGATGAGCAAAGACATGACCGTGGCGAAGACGGGGCGGCGGATGGAGAGTTCAGGCAATTGCATGGGACATGTGCCTCAAGGTCATTGGGGATTGGGTTTGCCGCTGCTGGGGGCTGCGCCGCCTGGCGCAGACTTGAGCTGCACCACGCGCACCGGTTTTCCATCCTGTTGAACGCGTTGCTGACCCGCCACCGCGATGGTGTCACCGGGCTTCAAACCGTTGGTGATTTGAACCATGGAATCGCGGCGCAGCCCGGTGGTCACGGCCACTCGGCGCGCGGTCCATTGGGGCTTACCGTCCACCTCCGGTGCAGCATCAAGCACCACCACCCATTGGCGACCACCCTGAGGCAGCAAAGCCTCTTCGGGCACCACCAAAGCCGCCTCGTCCACCCCAAACACCACCGTCACACGGGCAAACATGCCCGAGCGCAAGCGCTTGGCAGCGTCCGCGGGCATGCTGGCACGAACGGCCACAGCGCGCCCGTTCGCATCGAGCAAGGGGTCCAAGGCGATCACGCGGGCAGCGAAGTTTTGTCCCGGCAAAGCGTCGAGTTGAACCTTGACCGACTGCCCCACGGCCACACGGGTTTGGTAACGCTCGGACAAGCGAAAATCGACCATCAAGGCGGAGGTGTCTTCCAAGTTGACCACCGCCGCACCGTCCTTGATGTATTCACCCAGGTTCACGTTCGCGATGCCCACCGTGCCCGAGAACGGTGCCACGATGCCCATGCGGGCCAAGCGCGCTTGGGCCAAATCCACTTGGGCTTGGGCGACTTGCAAATTGGCGCGACTCTCTTCCAGCACCCGCTGCGACACGAAGTTCTGGGCCACCAGCTCTTCATTGCGTTTGGTGTTGGCTTGGGCAATGGAGAGTTGGGCACGGGCTTGACTCAACTCGGCGCGCTGCAAAGCGTCATCGAGTTGCACCAGCAATTGTCCCTGCCGCACCGCACTGCCGTCTTTGAAGGCGATGCGCGAGACACGACCGCTGACCTCTGGGCGCAGGGTCACGCTTTGGCGCGCCAACAACGTACCCACGGCTTGGGTTTCATCTTGCAAACGGACCGCTTTCACGGTGGCAATCTCAACCGACGGCGGGCCACCCCTGCCACCTGCACCTGCGCCCGGGGCGCCACCCGCTGCGCCGCTACCCGCTTTGGGGTCCGGTGCTGTCGGCTGTTGAAACCACCAAGCCACGCCACCGGCTATTAACAAAGCCAGCACACCCATTAGCCATTTTTTCGTGTTCATCGTCAATCGTCGCTGGTTAATTGAATAAAGGGACGCCGCGGTTGGCCAACGCATCGGCTCGCTCGTTCCCAGGGTCCCCTGCGTGCCCTTTGACCCAACGCCAGTCGATGTCGTGGCCTCCGGCGCTGACCAAAACGTCCAGAGCTTGCCACAAATCGACATTCTTCACAGGCTGCTTGGCTGCGGTCTTCCATCCCCGAGCCTTCCAGCCTGGCAACCACTCGGTGATTCCCTTGCGAACGTACTCGCTGTCCATGTAAACCTGCACCTGACATGGCCGCTTGAGGGCCTTGAGGGCTTCAATCACGGCCGTGAGCTCCATTCGGTTGTTTGTCGTCTGAGCCTCGCCCCCGCACAGGTCTTTTTCCACAGCCCCGCTGCGCAGGTAAACCCCCCAACCGCCCGGTCCAGGGTTGCCTTTGCAGGCCCCATCCGTGTAAATCACCACTTGATTCAAAGCCCCACTCCCCTTAAAGCCAACGAAAGACCTGTTCAGCGCCGCTGGGCCACCGACGCGGGCACACCCGCCGTGGATTGTCGCGGTTTCCATGCTGGCCCCAACAAGCGCATGCCCCGAACGCGCTTGACGGCAACGAGCATGTGTACCGCCCCAAAAAAGCGCCACCAGCGCGGGCCCATCCGGTCCATCCACGCACAGCGCTGCAGCCAACGCTCGCTGTTGACGGCGGGCACGTAGCAGCCGCGTCGCTCGTGCTCCAACTCAAAACCCAACAAGCGCAGCCAATCGCGCAAACGCCAAGCGCCAATAAAGTCACCGGTTTGCGGCACAAAGGCTTGATCGGCACCCCAAGCGCGCACGCCCAATCGGTCACACCACCTTGATCTGCTGTGTTGAAAGCCCCACCAGCTGTTGGGGTTGAAGGCCGCGATGATCAAGCGCCCATCAGGCACCAGCACCCGCTCAGCCTCACGCAACACCTGATGCGGGTCTGCGCTGCCCTCCAAGGCATGAGGCAACACCAACAGATCCAAACTCGAAGCGGCCATGGGCAAGGCGGCGGGGTCGCAGACCAGGGACACAGGCTGTGCACCTGAGCCGCCCATGGCGGGCAAAGCCAACCAACGGTGGGGCATGCGATTGGCTTGCAACGCATTCAGCGCAGGCCAGCCCAGTTGCAAAGCGTTGTACCCAAAGAGGTCTGAGACCCAAGCGTCCAGCTGCGCTTGCTCCCAAGCCAAGAGGTACCGCCCAGCGGGGCTGTCCCACCATTCGCTCAACCCTATAATTTGATGGCTCATCCCCTGACTCTACACGGCCCCTTTGACGCGACCAAGACACAATGGAATTGACCCCCCTGCCCGCTTTCAACGACAACTACATCTGGATGATGCGGGTGGGTTATCGGGCGTGGGTGGTGGACCCGGGTCAGGCCGAACCGGTGTTGTCTGCCTTGGCTCGAGACGGACTGGTGCTCGAGGGCATCTTGATCACCCACCACCACGGTGACCACACCGGTGGTGTCTCGGCTTTGCGAGAAGCCACCGGCGCTAGGGTGCACGGCCCCGCTGGAGAAGACATGCCCGAGCCGTGCCTGCGCCACCGCGCCGGCGATTCGGTGGAGGTCATGGGCACACGGTTCACCGTCATGGAGGTGCCAGGCCACACGGCTGGACACATCGCCTTCTTTGGTCAACCTCAGCAACAACACCCCCTGGTTTTTTGTGGCGACACCTTGTTCAGCGCCGGTTGCGGGCGCCTCTTTGAAGGCACCGCTGCACAGATGCACGCCTCATTGGGCGCATTGGCGGCACTGCCCGACCACACCAGGGTGTGCTGCGCACACGAATACACCCTCTCCAACCTGAAGTTTGCCGCCACGGTAGAGCCCGGCAACACCGACATCACCCAACACGCCGCTGTTTGCCAAATTCAACGCCAGCAGCAGCAACCAACGCTGCCCAGCTCCATGGGGCTCGAAAAACGGATCAACCCCTTTCTGCGCGTGCACCTGTCCACGGTACGTGCCGCCGCCATGGGCTACGATGCAGGCACTTCTGACAATCCCGTGAGCGTGTTCAGCACCTTGCGCCAATGGAAAAACGCATTTTGATGACCCGACTGCTCATGCTCCCCCTCCGCTCGCTGGCCTACCCTGTGTTGGCGCTGGCGCTCTTGGTGGCCGGTTGTGCCACGCCCCTGCCACCCAACCCATATGCATCAGCGCCGGCGCCTGCGCCGGTGCCGGCGCCTGCGGCACAACGCCCCGTCGAGCCCGCTTCGGTGCCCAAACCCGTCGAAGTTGTTCGATCGCCGTCCCCCACACCGGTCATTCAGACCCCCGTCGCAGCCGCACCGGAACTGCCCAAAAATCCGGTTGCAGGCCCTGTGCAGACCGCCACACCGGCTCCACCCGGCGACCTCTGGGTTCGCATCCGTCGGGGCATGGCCATGCGCGATTTGGCTGGAAACCGGGTTTCCAAAAAAGAAAACTGGTACGCCTCTCGCCCCGATTACATCCAGCGCATGACCGAGCGATCTGGTCGCTACCTGTTCCACATCGTGGAGGAAATTGAACGCCGCAACATGCCCATGGAGCTGGCCTTGCTGCCGTTCATTGAAAGCGCGTTTAACCCCGAGGCGGTCTCCAGCGCCCGGGCCGCCGGCATGTGGCAATTCATGCCTGCCACGGGCAAGTCCTTTGACCTCCAACAAAACGCCTTTCGCGACGAGCGCCGCGACGTGCTGGCCTCCACGGAGGCTGCTTTGGATTACTTGCAGCAACTGCACGACCGTTTTGGCGACTGGCACCTGGCTTTGGCCGCGTACAACTGGGGCCAGGGCAACGTGAACCGGGCCATCACCCGAAACACGCGCGCGGGCCTTCCAGCGTCCTACACCGACTTGAAAATGCCCTTGGAGACACAGGACTACGTGCCCAAGCTGCAAGCGGTGAAGAACATCGTCATGCGCCCTGAAGCCTTTGGCGTGACCTTGCCCGAGATCGACAACCACCCCTTCTTCAATTCGGTGACCATCGAGCGCGACATGGACGTGAGCGTCATCGCCCTGCTCGCCGATGTGGAAGAAAAAGAATTCCGTGCGCTCAACCCAGCTCACAACCGCCCCGTGGTCTTGGCCGCAGCCACACCTCAGATCTTGCTCCCGTGGGACAACGCGGCGATTTTCCAAACCAACTTGGCCACCTACGACGGCCCTTTGGCGTCATGGACCACTTGGGCCGTGCCCAGCACCATGACGGTGACACAAGCCGCCAACCAATTGCGCTTGGACGAGAGCGTTTTGCGTTCGGTCAACAAAATTCCGCCGCACATGCGCATCTTGGCAGGCTCCAACTTGTTGATCCCTCGCACCGAACGTCACACCAAAGACGTGCCCGAGCACGTGGCCACCAGCGGACGTTTGGAATTCCAAGCCGAAGTTCGTTTGCGCCGCATCACGGTCTTGGCCCGAACTGGCGAAACACTGGCCCAGCTGGCCAAGCGCCACCGAGCCGATCCGCAAGAAGCCGCGCGCCTGAACAAACTGGCGATCAACGCCCAATTGAAGAAGAAGCAGCGCGTGGCCTTGATGGTGCCGGTGAAGACCACGACCGCCAAAGCCAAACCCAGAAGCGCCAAAAAGAAGGTTCAAACCGCCCGCAAAAAGTCCAAGCAAACGGTGGCGAGCAGAAAGACCCCCTGAACGCGGACCTCAGCGGCGATCCACCAAGGCATGGGCGATCGTGCCCAAGTCCACGTATTCCAATTCGCTGCCCACGGGCACCCCACGCGCCAAGCGCGTGATGCGAATGCCCCGGTCTTTGAGCCCTTGCGTGATGACATGGGCCGTGGTTTCGCCCTCGGCGGTGAAGTTGGTGGCCAAAATCACCTCGCGCACCTCGATCTGACCATCCGAGCCCATGACATCGACACGGTCAAACAAGGCTTTGATACCGATGTCTTTGGGGCCCACGCCGTCGAGCGGACTGAGCTTGCCCATCAACACAAAAAACAGGCCCTTGTAAGCGCCCGTGCGCTCCAGCGCATCTTGGTCGGCAGGGGTTTCCACCACACACAGCTGTGAGCGGTCGCGGCGCGTGTCCAAACACGTGGGGCAGACCTCGTCTTCGGTGAAGGTGTTGCAACTGCGGCAATGCGCCACCGTGCTCACCGCGTGCTGCAAGGCCATGGCCAAACGTTGCGCAGCCGATCGGTCGTGCTGCAACAAGTGAAAGGCCATGCGCTGTGCCGACTTCACCCCCACGCCCGGCAAGGCCCGCAAGGCCTGAACCAAGGACTCCAAGGCATGGTGGTGGGCCATGGATCAGAACGGCAGCTTCATGCCACCGGGCAAACCGGGCATGCCCGCGGTGATCTTGCCCAAGCGGGCTTGCGAGGTTTCTTCCACTTTGCGCACCGCGTCGTTGATGGCCGCGGCCACCAAATCTTCCACCATCTCTTTGTCGTCGCTCATGAGCGAAGGGTCGAGGGTGATGCGGCGCACCTGGTGCTTGCAGGTCATCAAGACCTTGACCATGCCCGAGCCCGATTCGCCCGTGACCTCGACGTTGGCGAGCTCATCTTGGGCTTTTTTCAGGTTGTCTTGCATGGCTTGGGCTTGTTTCATCAGGCCCGCGAGTTGTCCCTTGTTGAACATGGTTTTCCTTCAATTAACAGTCAAACATCCATGGGCTGCAGAGAGCCCGGTACGATTTTGCCGCCGTAGTCGCGCATCAATGTCTGCACGAACGGATCGGCCATGATGGTGTCCTCGGCTTGGCGTTGGCGCTCGGCTTGGGCCGCCAACAAACGCCGCGCCGGCGTGTCCACCACGGGGCCCACTTCCACCACCAAATTCACGGCGTGCCCTGCGTTGTTCAGGGCCACCGTCAATCGGTCGCGGGTGTTGGGCTGGTTGAGCGATTCGCGCTCCAAACGCAAGACCCACTGGGCCTCGTCTTTGGCCACCAATTGGGCTTGCAAGGCCAACTCACGCGTCATGGCGGTGATGGCTTCAGCGGCCAGCAAGGCCGAGATGGTGTCGAACCAAAAATCCCCTTCGGGGGTTTGCACGCTCGGGGCCGAGTCGCTGGGCGCTGGGCTCATCTCTGGCACATAGGGCTGGGGCCGGTCGCGCTCGCTGGGCTCGCCTTGCTCGCGCACCGCAATGGCCACCACCGCAGGGGCTGGGGCCACGGCAGGCGCAGGCTGGACTTGCGGCAGGGGTTTGGGTTGGGGTGCCGGTACCGGCGTGGGTAATGGGGTGGGCCGTTGGGCGGCGACCACAGGAGCAGCGACCAACAGCGAGCCCGCAGGCGCTTCAGTCGGCGCTGGCGCCGTTTTCAGGCTTTTTTTTTCCGTTGGTTTGAAGGCCAGCAAACGCAGAAGCACCATGGTGAGTGCGGCGTATTCGTCGGGCGCCAAACCCAACTCGGCGCGGCCATGCAAACACAGGCTGTAGAGCAACTGGGTTTCATCGGGCGGCATGGCCTGGGCCAAAGCGGCCACTTGCGGGGCGTCCGGGTCGCTCGGGTCGGCGTCGTGGGCGCGTTCGGGCACCGCTTGGACCACGGCCATGCGCTGCAAGACCGTGCCCATGTCTTCCAGGGTTGCCGCGGCGCTCAGGCCATTCAAGCGCAAGGCGTCGATGGTGTTGAGTACCGAGGCACCATCGGCGTGGGCCAAGGCTTCGATCAAACGGAACACGTGGCTGCGGTCGACCGCGCCAAGCATGTGGCGCACGGTGTCCTCTTGCAACTGGCCACCGCCAAAAGCAATGGCCTGATCGGTGAGCGACAAGGCGTCGCGCATGGAGCCGCGCGCACCGCGGGCGATCAAACGCAAAGCGCCGACCTCGGCGGCCACGCCCTCGGCTTGCAAGACCTGTTGCAGGTGCTGCAAGACCGTGTCGGGCGGCATGGGCCGCAGGTTGAACTGCAAACAGCGCGAGAGCACGGTCACCGGCACTTTTTGTGGGTCGGTGGTGGCCAAGACGAATTTCAGGTATTCAGGGGGCTCTTCCAAGGTCTTGAGCATGGCGTTGAACGCATGCCCGCTGAGCATGTGCACCTCGTCGATCATGAAGACCTTGAAGCGCCCTTGCACCGGTTTGTAGACGGCTTGCTCGAGCAGCGACTGCACATCCTCCACGCCCCGGTTAGACGCCGCATCCAGTTCGGTGTAGTCCACGAAGCGACCGGCGTCGATGTCGGTGCAGGCTTGGCACACGCCGCAAGGCTCCGCGGTGATGTCGCCGTGGCCATCGGCGCCCAAACAGTTGAGCGATTTGGCCAAGATGCGCGAGAACGTGGTCTTGCCCACACCGCGGGTGCCGGTGAACAAATACGCGTGGTGCAGGCGCTGGGTGGTCAGTGCGTTGGTCAAGGCCTGGACCACGTGGCCCTGCCCCACCATTTCGGTGAAGTTGCGCGGGCGGTATTTGCGGGCCAAGACGACATAGGACATGGGTGTTGATTCTAGCCTTCGCCTACAATGGACACCGACGAGCCTTCCCGCATGGTCAAGCGGCCAACCGGGTCAGGTGGGGAACCAAGCAGCCCTAACCGTGGAGTCAGTGCCGGGGTCAAGGCTCGTCACCTTTTTTCGCTGAGCCAGCGCCGAGCGCCTTGACCGGCCACCACCCCGCTGGCCCAAGCGGCGGTGAGCAAATAGCCCCCCGTGGGCGCCTCCCAATCCAGCATCTCCCCCGCCCAAAAGACGCCTGGGTGTTGTCGCGACATCAAGTCGGGCGTGAGCGAGTCCAAGCGCACCCCACCCGCGGTGCTGATGGCCTCGTCGATAGGCCGGGGGCGCACCAAACGCAGGGGCAAGTGCTTGATCGCCTGCGCCAGCCTCTGAGGGTCTTGGCGCTCGTCGGCGCTCAGGCATTCGTTGAGCAAGGCCGACTTCAGGCCATCGAGGCGCAAGCGGCTCTTCAAATGGCTGGACAGGCTGCGCGAGCCGCGCGGGTGGCAAACCTGCGCCAACACGTCCTCGGCGCGCCAATCGGGCAACAGGTCCAGGTGCACCGTGAGCTCACCGCGGTGCAAAGCCTCACGAATGCCCGCTCCCAAGGCGTAGACCAAGCTGCCTTCGATGCCGTGCTCGGTGATCACCATCTCACCGCTCCGCTGCACCACGGTGCCCTGAAGATCCGGCGCGTGCAAGGCCACGGTTTTGAGCGGCTGACCCGCAAAGCGCTCGACCAACCAAGGGCTCCAACCCTGCGCCGCATGGGCGGGTGTGCCCGCCACCTCAAAGCCCACATTGGCGGGCTGCAGCGGTGCCACCGCCACACCGAGCGCGCCCGCCCATCGTGCCCACGCACCGTCCGAGCCCAAGCGAGACCAGCTTGCCCCGCCCAAGGCCAGCACGGTGGCGCGGGCGCGAACCCGCACCTCACCGACGCCGTGCTCAAACGCCCAGTGTCGGCCCTCAGCGCCCACACCCCGCCAAGCGACGCAGCGGTGGCGCATGTGGAACTGCACCGGCTCACCGCCCGCTGATGGGTGGCGCAAACGCTGCAGCCAAGCGCGCAACAAGGGCGCGGCCTTCATGTCGGTGGGAAAAACGCGGTGGGAGCTGCCCACAAAGGTCTCGATGCCCAAGCCGTGCGCCCACGCCCGCACGGCCTCAGGGCCCCACACGTTTAACCAAGCCCCCACTTCAGCCGACTGTGGGCCAAAGCGGTCGATGAACGCGTCCAGCGCTTCGGCGTGGGTCATGTTCAACCCACCCTTGCCGGCGAGCAAAAACTTGCGCCCGACCGAGGGCATGGCGTCGAACACATGCACCGACACCCCCGCAGCCGACAAGACTTCGGCGGCCATCAAACCGGCCGGGCCCGCACCGATCACCGCCACATCCACGTTCAGGGTCTTGTGATCGCTCACGGCTGTGCGTCCTGAACCGGCACTTCCAACAACGACCCTTGTGGGTTGATGAAGGCCAAACGCACCGTGCCGATGTCGGGCACGGCCCGCAAAGCCTGTGCATAGCCTTGCATCTGCTCCACCAACGCGGCTTGGGTTTGGGGCGAGTGGGCGCTTTTGTAATCCAAGACCCACCACTGGCCGCTGTCGCGCTCGCGCACCAAGCGGTCAATGCGCAGCGTCTGCCCAGCGTGGTTCACGGGCACCTCGTTGAACCACTGGCTCACGCGCTGCGCGTCCCAGACCCAAGCGGCCTCGCCTTGGCACACGCCACGCGCCATCTTCAGCGCCGCCTCGGCCTGCGCCGCGTCCAATTCGAATTCGCGCGCCACCGCTTGGCGCTGAGCATCCGACCAATCAAAACCCACATCTGGGGTGGGCCGCCATTCCAGCAAGCGGTGCATGGCCGAGCCCAAACGGGCGCGCAGGTCGTCGCTGAGGGGCTCGCCGTGGCGGGCCTGTCGGGCTTGCGCCCGATCGGTCCAAGCCAACAGCACCGCGGCGTCCACCGGGGGCACCGCCCAGCCCTGCACGGTGCTGGGCAAAGCGGCCACCGTGCTGCCCACGTCCGCCACATCGACCGGCGTGGCGCCTTCACTCAAGCGCTGCCACCAACTGGTGTGACTTTGGGTTTGGTAGGGCTCCACACACGACAAGACCAACCTGGTTTCGGCGCGGGTGACAGCCACGTACAAAGCGTTGAGTTCTTCGACGGCACGCGCAGCCTGCTCTTGATCCATCAGCGTTTGGGCGCATTCGGGTGGGGCCTGTTCGCGCGCCAAAAACACGAAGCGCGAAGGTGCGGGGTTTTCGCCGGGCCAATCCACCAAGACCGCCATGGTCGCGGGTTTGCTGGGCAAAGCATCGGTGTCGAGCAAGAGCACAGTGTCGGCTTCCAAACCCTTGGCGCCGTGGATGGTCAACAAACGAATCGCGCCGGGCGTGTGGCTCGGCGTGGCCTTGTTGCCTTCGGCCTTGAGCGCACGCACCAAGCGGTACATGCTCAAAAAACGGCCCCGGTCTTGGGCCAGGGATTGCGCCAAGACGTCGCGCAAGCTGCTCTCGGTGGCGGCGCGCAAACGCGGGGCCACGGCTTGGGCGTAGCGCTTCAACACTTGTCGGTCTTCAAAGATGGCCGACAGCGCGTCGTGCGGCGGCCACTGCAACACCCAGCCTTGGTATTCGCGCAAGCGCTCAGCCACCTCGGCACAACCCATGGATGCGGCATGGGTTTGCAAAAGCTCCCACCACGTGCTGTCGGGTGAATGTCGCTGATGCTCGGCCAAACGCGCCAAATCGGCATCGGTCCAAGCAAACAGGGGCGACTTCAAGGCTTGGGCCAGGCTGGCGTCGTGGCGTGGCGAAACCAGCACATCGAGCAAAGCCACCACGTCTTGCACCGCGGGCGCTTCATTCAATTCGCGCTGCTCGGGTTGTTCGCTGGCCAAACCCACGTCGCGTAAAGCCTCGTGCATCAGACGCAGGCCTTCGCGCTTGCGCGACAAGACCATCACCCCGTCGGCGCTGAGCTCGCCCGCGTCGATGCGATGGCGCAACCAACGCGCGGCTTGGCGTGCCTCTTGGGTTTTGATGGTCTCTTCCACTTCGCGCAGCGGGGTGCTCAGGCTGTCGCGCCACTCCAGCGGCGCATCGCAGGCCGCGGCCTTGGGGCCGCGCTCGACCACCGGCAAACGCAGCACCGCACCCGCTGCGCTGCTTTGGGTGGTGTGCGCTCGAAAATGCGCGCCATATTCACCGGCTTGCACGGCCTGCGCCATGGCGGTGTTGAGCAAAGACACCACGGCCGGGGCACAGCGGCGGGTGTGGTCGCAGCTCAGCACATCACCGCCCAAGCCCTTCACGACGAAGTCTTGGGCCGCCAAGAACACCTGCGGCTCGGCGCGTCGGAAGCGGTAGATCGACTGCTTGGGGTCGCCCACCAAAAACACGCTCGGCGCTTCACCCGACCCCGCGCCCACATAGGCCGATAGCCAGCCGTACAAAGCCTGCCACTGCAAGGGGTTGGTGTCTTGGAATTCATCGATCAGCAAATGGCGCACCCGCGCATCCAAGCGCTGTTGCAGCCAACCCGAGAGTTCGGCATCGGACAAGAGCCGCTGGGCCGCGCCTTCGATGTCGTTCATGTCGACCCACGCGCGTTCGTGTTTGAGCTGGCGGTAGGTTTCGAGCAAGACCCGGGTCAAGCGGGCCATGCGTTGGTGGTGCGACCACGCTTGGTGCTGCTGGTGCGCACGCCAACACTCGGCCAACTCGGGCTCGGCGGCTTTGGCCACGTCGAACTTTTCCAAGTTTTTGCTCAACCGGTCTTCTTTTTGGATGAACAGGGCTTTGCGCAACTGCGCCAAGCGTTGGGTCTGCTCAAGGGGGCTATCACCCAACTCAAACGCTTTGACGATGGCCTCAGCCGTTTTGCGCGGGGTGACGTTGCCCTCGGCCCCCAAGTCCTTGGCCCACGCCAGCCAACGCGCGCGGGCCGCGGCCGTGCTCAGCGAAGCCTCGGGTGTGGGCCATTCGGCCAAGTGCGGGTAGCGCTGCGCGAAGGTCTGTACCGACATATCGACCAACCCTTGGGCGTCGGCCAAAGTGAATTCCACGCGCTTGCGCAGCGCCTCGATCAGCGCTTTTTCGGTGCTGCTGCGACCAAACAAGGCCACGGTCTGCGTGAAATCTTGGTGGGCCTGTGCGTCTTTTTTCAACTGAGCATAAAAGAGCGGCAGCAAGAGCGGGATGGCCTTGCCATCGTCTTCGAGCAACTCGTACTGCAGCGGCAACTTGAGCGCTTGCACCACCGACACCGGGGCGTTACGCAAGAGTGCGCCGAACCAGCTGTGGAAGGTGCGCACCTGCACGGGGCGGCCACTGGCCAAGACCCGGGCGGCGAGTTCGCGCACCGGCTGCACCCACACGCTGGCTTGATGCTCGGGCACACCGCGGTCCTTCAAGGCCTGCAGCGCTTGGGCCTCGCCCATGTCTTCGAACTCGGCCAAGGCTTCGCCCAAACGCTTGCGCATGTCGGCGGCGGCTTTTTTGGTGAAGGTGATCGCCAAGATGTCTTGCGGCTCGCAGCCTTCGAGCAAAGCGCGCACGATGCGCGCGATCAACATCCAGGTCTTGCCCGCGCCCGCACACGCCTCCACGGCCACCGAGCGCTGGGGGTCACAGGCGCGCGCGTAGAACTCGGCCACCGGCACGGCACGGCCATTGATTTGAAATGCGGCGCTCATGCCGGTGTCTCCCAAAAGTCTTTTCGGCACAGGCCGCGCGCGCGGCAGTGTTCACACGCCGCGCCCTCACCCAAAGCCGGCAAGGCGTGGCCTTGTTCGATGCGGTCCAGATCGGCTTGAACGCCGGCGATCAGTGCGTCTCGGGCCGCTTCGATGTCCTCTTGCTCCACCATGGCGGTGGCCTTCTCGAGCCCTTGTGTGCGTCCGTCGCTCAAGCTGAGGTAGCCCGCGCGCAAAGGCCCGTCGGGCAGCAGCGCGGCGTAAAAGGCAAGCTGCGTGTCTTCAAAAGGATGTTTTACGCGCTGGCGGGTTTTCTCGGGCCGCTCGGACTTGTAATCCATGACCCAATCGACCATCACCCCGTCGCTGAGCACCCGGTCGATGCGGTCGAGTTCACCCACCATGGTGTAAGGGCCGGCCAAGGCCGTCAGGCGTGTCTCGGCGCGGTCAAACGTGGCCAGCACTTCGTGGCCCGGCAACCAAGCCAAGTAACCCTCCCGCACCGCCGGCCAAACGGCCAGGTACGGCACAAAACCGGGGGTGTGGGCCAAACCCATGTCGGCCAAGGTGGCTTGTGCGCAGCGCTCCAGTGCGTCGCGGTCGGCATCTTTGCCCGGGCGGGCGTCGCCCCGGGACTCGTGGAAGGCCTTGAGCGTGCGGTGCAAAAAATTGCCCCAGTCGCGCGCATCGGGTTGGGCCTCCAGCTCTTCGGGCACGCTCAAGCGCAGCGCACGCAAAGCAAAAAACCGGTAGGGACAGTCGCGCAAGTCTTGGTAGGCGCTGGCCGACAGGGTCTCGGGCAACAGGCCTTGCCCCGTGGGCGTGGGTGGCGGCGCCACGCGCAAGTCGCCCACCCAGGTCACCCGTGGGTCTTCGCCTTCCAGCAACGCAGATTGGCGCTGCGCGGCCAAGACCCACGGACTGGGCAAACGCACGTCGCCCCCGTCTTGGGTGCGCCACAGCACATCCACGTGCGCTTGCCCGAGCACCACCCGCCAAGCGGCCAAGGCCGTCTGCGCTAAGTCGGCGCGTGAGGGCAAACCCAAGGCCTCGCGCTGGGCCAAGGTCCACTGACCGGGCACGTCCGGGCTGGGGTTGAGGTTGAGCTCGTCACAGCCCGGCACCACCACCGCGGCGAAGGTGCGCCCGAGCAACTGGGCCATGGGCAAGACCACCACCGAGGCGTCGGCTTGGCGCGGCGGCGCGAACCGGGTGGACTCCAAGACATCGCGCACCCAAGCCGTGAAGGCCGGAAGAGACAGCGTTTGGTGTCGGCGCTGGGTGCCCGCGACCGCTGCAGCGGCCTCGGCCAACTCCAGCAACTCTTGTCCTGCACCGGGCGACAAACGCAAAGCACGCAAGAGCGACTGTCCCGCACTGTCGTGTGAGAACACCGACCACAGGCCACAGGCCTCCAACGCGCTGGCCAAGTCTTGCAGCCATTGGTCCAAGGCGCGTGGTGCTTGCAAACCTTGCAACAAGGCCATGGCCCCTTCTGGCCAGCGCTCGGGCGCAGCCAGCATGGCCGCATGGGCCGACCCCCAACGGTGACGGCGAGCGCCTTGCTCCAAGACCATGACCTGTCCGGGCGCATAGGCCGGCGCGCTTTTCAACCAATCCAAGGCCTCGTCCATGCGGGCCAGTGGCGCGGCGGCGCGCAAGAGCCCCAAGAGTGCCGCCGCCGACCGGGTGGTCGACAACATCCAACCCGTTTCATCGCGCAACACCACCGACTGGGCTTGGAGCAAAGCGCTGACGCGGCGCGTGAGCAAACGGTCGTTGGCCACCAAGGCCACGGGCAAGCGCCCTGCGTTGAGGTGACGCACCACGCAGGCCGCCGCGCGCTGGGCCTCGTCTTCGGCGTCCTCACACGCGTGGCCTTGGGCTGGGATGACGGCGGGCACTTCTGCCCACAAGGGGAGCTGAGTGGCCCGCTCCCCCCAACGGTGGAGCAAGGCCTCGGTCAAAGGGTCGGGCTGCAAACCGCTGAGCACCACCAAGGCGTCGGTGCACACACCCGGCGCCATGCTCGGCCCCCACAACACATCGGTGGCGTATGAAGATGAGCCAGCCCACAACAAGGCCAATTGCGCCAACCAAGATTCCCATTGCAGACTCGGCGGCAGGGCCGGCCAGCGGGCTTGCACGCCCGGCCCCCAATCGGGTCGCTCCTCGGGCGGCACCGCCGCGGCCAAGGCCGCCACCTGTTGGGTCGACTCCATCAGCCGGCTGGCCATGACCGCGGACATGCCCGAGGCCATGTTCGTTTGGGCTGTCCTCAGGACCCAAGCCTGAGCCACCCAAGCATCTCTGGCCCAATCGCCACTGAAGTCCATGCTGCCGGGCTCAAAAGCTTGCGCGCTGCTGGCCCACTGGCGGGTGGTCACAAACTGGGGCACAAAGCCTGAGGGGTGAACTTGGGCCCAAGCAAGGCGGGCTTCGTTCATGAGTTGTGCGTAAGGCACCAACACCACGGTTCGCGCGGGGTTGATGCCCTTGGTCGACATCCACTCGCTCAAGGCCCGAAGGCAGCGCTGCCATTGACGCTGGGTCGGGTGCGCCAGGTCCAAGGCAAAGGGATCGTGGGCGGGCTTGGCGGCGGTCGTCATGTTCTGGGGGTTTCTGTCACAATGCGGTCATTGCACCCTTGGACCTACACGGCTCAAGGTTGAGCGCAAACTGTAACCTCCTTGTTCAACGTTTTTAGGATGAATCATGGCGAGCGACCTGATCAAACACGTATCCGATGCCAGCTTCCAAGCCGACGTGCTGGATGCCACCGCACCGGTGTTGGTGGACTTCTGGGCTGAGTGGTGTGGTCCCTGCAAAATGATCGCCCCCATCCTGGACGAAGTCGCCGGCGCTTACCAGGGCAAGATACAGGTGGCCAAGGTCAACGTGGACGACAACCGTGACGTGCCCGCCAAATTCGGCATCCGTGGCATCCCCACCTTGATCATGTTCAAAGACGGCCAGATCGCCGCGACCAAAGTGGGCGCCCTGACCAAGGCGCAACTCACCGCCTTCATCGACCAACAACTGGCTTGAAGAACAGGTCACACGCACAGCAGGACTGTGTGTGTCCAACGTCCCCTATTTTTTCCTGTCATAATCAATTTTTGTTGGCCCTGTCTCACGGTCGGTCAACCCACAGCGTTTGAGCCCCCACCCAGTGGCCATGAACGCACTCCCCCCCGATTTCTGACTTGACTCCTCCTAGGAGTGATTTAAATGCACCTCAACGAACTCAAGGCACTGCACGTGTCTGAAGTCCTCAAGCAGGCCGAGGCCCTCGAAATCGAGAACACCGGCCGCATGCGCAAACAAGAGCTGATGTTTGCCATCATCAAAAAGCGCGCCAAGGGCGGCGAACTCGTGAACGCCGACGGCGTGCTCGAAGTTTTGCCCGACGGCTTCGGCTTTTTGCGCAACATGGACACCAGCTTCACCGCGTCCACCGACGACATCTACATCTCGCCGAGCCAAATACGCCGATTCAACCTGCACACGGGCGACATGATCGAGGGCGAGGTCCGCATCCCCAAAGATGGCGAACGCTACTTTGCGCTGAACAAACTCGACAAGATCAACGGCTTACCCCCCGAGGACAACAAGCACAAGATCATGTTCGAAAACTTGACGCCCCTGTTCCCCAAAGAACAGATGCGTTTGGAACGCGACATCAAGACCGAAGAGAACATCACCGGTCGCGTGATCGACATCATCGCCCCCATTGGTCGCGGCCAGCGCGCCCTGATCGTGGCCCCGCCCAAAAGCGGTAAAACGGTCATGATGCAGCACATCTGCCACGCCATCACCGCCAACCACCCCGAGGTTGAGTTGCTGGTGCTGTTGGTCGATGAACGCCCCGAAGAAGTGACCGAAATGCAGCGCACCGTGCGTGGCGACGTGATCGCTTCGACATTTGACGAGCCCGCAGCGCGCCACGTGCACGTGGCCGAGATGGTCATCGAGCGCGCCAAGCGTTTGGTCGAACTGAAAAAAGACGTCGTCATCTTGCTCGACTCCATCACCCGCTTGGCCCGCGCCTACAACAACGTCTTGCCCTCTTCAGGCAAGGTGCTCTCCGGCGGGGTGGACTCGAACGCTTTGCAGCGCCCCAAGCGCTTCTTTGGTGCAGCCCGCAAGATCGAAGAAGGCGGCTCGCTGACGATCATCGCCACCGCCCTGGTCGACACCGGCAGCCGCATGGACGAGGTGATCTTTGAGGAGTTCAAAGGCACCGGCAACTGCGAAATCCACCTCGACCGCCGTTTGTACGAAAAACGCGTGTTCCCCTCGATCCAACTCAACCGCAGCGGCACGCGCCGTGAAGAGTTGCTGCTGCAGCCCGAGATCTTGCAAAAGACCCGCATCCTGCGTCAATTCATGTTCAACATGGACGAAATCGAGGCCATGGAGATGGTTTTGAAGAGCATGAAAGCCACCAAAAACAACTCCGAATTTTTCGACATGATGCGCCGTGGCGGCTAAGCCCTGCGACCGTCGTATAATTCAAGGCTTTACAACTTGCGACAAGTACCGTGAAACGGTTTCACGGCGGCTAGCGCACCTGACCCCAAGGACCCTCGCCATGAAAGAAGGCATTCACCCCAACTACCGCGACGTGTGTTTCGTCGACCTCTCCAACGGTTTCAAGTTCGTGACACGCTCATGCGCCAACGCCAAAGAAACCATCAAAATGGAAGACGGTCGCGAATTGCCTTTGTACAAACTGGACACGTCCAGCGAATCGCACCCCTTCTACACTGGCACCCAAAAGAGCGTGGACAACATGGGTGGTCGCGTCGAGCGCTTCCGCAACCGTTACGCCAAGGCCCCGGCTGCCAAGTGATTGGTGGTTCGAGCACCACACGCTGTGTGGTGCCGGCGCCCAAAAAAACAGCCGGTTTCCGGCTGTTTTTTTTTGCCCTTCGCCCCTGTCCTTGTTAAGCTTTGGTCCCTGTGAACGCACCCTCACCTTCCCTCGTCAGTCGCTCCGCCGCTTCGCGCTTGCCGCGATGGGTGTTGTGGGGCTTCATTTTGGCTTACATCCTGCCGGGCTTCTTGGGCCGTGAGCCTTGGAAAGACCACGACGCCGTGGCTTTTGGGGTCATGCACGACATGGCCATGGGCCTCACCAGTTGGTGGAACCCCCTCCTATTGGGTTTACCGATTGAACACACCGGGTGGTTGCACCACTGGTTGGGTGCTGCGTTCATTGGGCTGTGGCCCGAACAGGCGCAGATGATGGCCAAAATCCCTTTCATGGGCCTTTTGTTGGTGACCTTGGTGGGCACGTGGTGGAGTGTCTACCACCTGGCCCGCTTGCCCGCCGCCCAACCCGTGAGCTTTGCCTTTGGCGGCGAAGCCGACCCCCACGACTACGCAAAAACCTTGGCAGACGCTGGCTTGTTGGCCTTGCTGGCCTGCTTGGGCTTGGCGCAATTGGCACACGAGACCTCTGCCGACGCAGCCCGTCTGGCCATGGTGGCCATGATGCTCATGGCCGCCAGCGCCCTGACGCGCCCCAACATCAACGCACCCATTCGCACAACGATTTTCTGGATATTGGGCCTCACGGGTTTGGTGCTCAGCGGCGCGCCTTGGATGGCGCTGGTATTGTCAGTGGCCCTACTGGGGGCCGCTGCTTGGGCAAGACCCCAAACGCCCTCCAGCAGCTGGGGGCCCCGTGTCAATCAAGATGCCAGGCCTTGGCAATGGGCGGTGGCAGCGTCGGTGCTGGTCTTGGCCTTGGCCTGGTCCTTTGGCCTGTTTCGCTGGCCCGCTTTGTCATTTTTGAACAGCCCTGAGGATGGGGTGGCCTTTACTCGCTTGCTGGTGTGGTTCAGTTGGCCAGCATGGCCCTTGGTCTTGTGGTCCCTGTGGCAATGGCGCCAGCAGTGGCAGAGTGGCCACGTGTTGCAACCCCTGATCGTCATCGTGGTGATGTTGATCGCTGCAGCCATGGCCGAACAGCGCGACCGTGCCCTGTTATTGGCCCTGCCCGCCTTGGCCACCTTAGCGGCTTTTGCTTTGCCGACGCTGCGCCGCAGCCTGTCGGCCTTGGTCGATTGGTTCACGCTGCTGTTTTTCTCGGCCTGTGCCTTGGTCATCTGGGTGGTTTGGTTGGCCATGCAAACCGGCTGGCCCGCAAAAACCGCGAACAACGTCGACCGTTTGGCGCCCGGCTTTGAGACCCCATTTTCTTGGATCCTGCTGATACCCGCTGTCTTGGCAACAGCGGCATGGTTGGCCTTGTTGGCTTGGCGGGTGGGTCGTCACACCCCTGTGCTTTGGAAGAGCATGGTGCTGCCCGCTGCGGGCGCCACCATGTCTTGGCTGTTGTTGATGACCCTGTGGTTACCCTTGATCAACCACGGCATGAGCCAAGGTCCGCAATCGAGAGCCGTGTACGCAGCAGTTACAGCGCCCGAACGCTGCGTCTTGATCGATGGACTACCCAACGCTCAAACCCACGCCCTGCGCACACACACCACCTTGGCATTGCAACGCAACCTGGGCAAGTTGACGCCGAGCGGTTGCGCAACCTTGTTGACATCCCCCCAAGGTCACAGCACCTTGCACCAGCGAATGGACTTGTCTCAATGGAGCTACCTGACCACCGTCAAACGCTTGGGCCGAACCCGGGACGACATCTTGGTTTATTCGCGCAACCCCGAGGCCTCGCGCTGACGCACCCGCAAGGTCGGCAAAATCAACGAAAAGGTCGACCCCTGCCCCACCACCGATTGCACATCAAAACCACCGCCATGACGCTGCACCACGTGCTTGACGATGGCCAAACCCAAGCCGGTACCACCCGTCTCGCGTGAACGGCTGCGGTCAACACGATAAAAGCGCTCGGTCAGCCGTGGCAAGTGTTCGGCCGCAATGCCGGGGCCGCTGTCCTTGACCAAGAACGTGGCGCTGCCATCGGCATTGACGCGCCAGCCGGCTTCAATGCGTCCGCCCGGCGGCGTGTAACGCACCGCGTTGCTGAGCAAATTGGACATGGCGCTGAGCAACTCGCTTTTGGAGCCCGACACCCAGGCATCGGCAGCGGCCATGGCCTCGATGACGTGCACCGGTTGTGCGATGGCGTGCGACAAACCACGGGCTTCTTGCAGCACATGGCGCAGCAGCTCTTGCATCGGCATCCAATCGCCCTGGCCCGGCGCTGGACTGCCCTCCAAGCGAGACAGGGTAAGCAAATCGCTCACCAAGGTTTGCATGCGTTGCGCTTGTTGGCTCATGAGATCCAGGTAGCGCTGTCGATCGGCATCTTCCAATGGCACGGTTTGCATGGTTTCGACAAAACCGCTGAGCACCGTCAAGGGTGTGCGGATTTCGTGCGAGACATTGGCCACAAAATCGCGACGCATGGCCTCGGCCAATTGCAAGGCCGTCACATCCCGTGTGAGCATCAGCTTGCGCTTTTTGCCGTAAGGGTGAATTTGCACCGAAATCTGGGTGGACTGCCCAGCACGGGCACCCGGGCCTTCGATTTGGACCTCGCGCTCAAAGTCCTTCTGCTTGAGGTACTGACTGAATTCGGGCTGACGAACCAAGTTGCGCACGTATTGGCCAACATCGCGCTGAGGGTCAAAACCCAGTTGGTTGGCCGCGGTGAGGTTGGACCACTCGATGCGCCCGTGCGAATCGAGCAGCACCACGCCATTGGGTGAGGCTTGGATGGCCGACAAAAAGTCTTCCAAACGGTCGTCGCTGTTTTGGGCTTTTTTCTCGAGTTTTTTGATGAGCTTGCGGTTGCGATCGACCAACTCGGCCCACACACCCGAGAGGGCTGGCGCGCGGTGGGCTTCGCCACGGTTGAGCCAATCGAACACGCGGCGTGCGCGCAAACTGTCCCACATTACCCAAACCAAGGCGCCCATCAAAGCGCCCGCAAAGGTCCAAGCGGCCGATTCAAAGGCCCAGCCCCAGACACCACCCAAAGCCACGAGCAAGCAGAGCTCGAAAGCGCGCTGCGTCATGGGTTCGCGCTGGACAGACCTTGCACCGACAAGCGGTAACCCGCGCCACGCACCGTCTCGACCATGGCAGCGGCTTCGCCCAATGCTTCTCTTAACCGTTTGATGTGCACGTCCACAGTGCGCTCCTCGATGTATACGTGGTCACCCCACACTTTGTCGAGTAGCGTACCACGCGAGTGCACGCGCTCGGCGTGGGTCATGAGGTAGTGCAAGAGCTTGAATTCGGTGGGCCCGAGCTTACACTCTTGGCCGCGAAACAACACGCGGTAGGTGGCGGCGTCCAAATGCAACTCACCGATCTGAACCGACTCGCTCACCGTTTGAGGGGCACGGCGACGCAGCACCGCTCGGATTCGCGCCAACATCTCTTGCGTGGAAAAGGGCTTGGTGATGTAGTCGTCCGCACCCGCGTCCAAGCCTTGGATCTTGTCGGATTCGTCACTGCGCGCGGTCAACATCAAAATCGGCACGCCCTTGGTGCGCTCGTGCTGACGCCAGCGCCGCGCCAACACCGCACCGCTGTCGCCCGGCAGCATCCAATCGAGCAGGATCACGTCGGGCAACACGTCGTCAAGCTCGCGCTGCGCCACCACACCATCGTTAGCCACGATGGGTGCAAAACCGTTGTGGCGCAAGTTGACTGCGATCAGCTCGGCAATCGCGGGCTCGTCTTCAACCACCAGCACGCGGGGGAGTTTTCTCATCGGGCCACCGATTCCACTTTATCCATGGGCGAATGGCGCACGTCCTCACCCTTGACAATGAAGATGATTTGCTCGGCGATGTTCTTGGAATGGTCACCCACGCGCTCAATGGCCTTGGCCAAAAACAGCAAGTCCAAGCTAGGAGAAATGGTGCGGGCGTCTTCCATGATGTAGGTCATGAGCTTGCGCAAGAAACCGTTGTACTCGTTGTCCACTTCGCTGTCCTGCTTGATGATCGCCACGGCCATCTGGGTGTCCAAACGGGCAAAGGCGTCCAGGGTCTTGCGCAGCATCATGGTGGTCAAATCGGCCGCCATGCGCAACTCGGACGTGGGCAGGTTGCGGGGTGTGCCGTTTTGCAAGATCGACTTGACCATGCGGGCCATGCGCGCGACTTCATCACCGGCTCGTTCCAAGTTTTGGGTCGTGCGAGAAATGGCCATCAAAAAGCGCAGGTCGCGTGCGGTGGGTTGGCGTCGGCTGATGGTGGAAATGATCTCTTGGTCAATCAAGAGCTCCATTTCGTTGATGCGGCGTTCGTTCTCAATCACGCGCTCGGCGGTTTCCAAGTTCATGCCGACCAAGGCCTGAATCGCTTGGTTGAGTTGGGACTCGACCAAACCGCCCATCTCCAAGACGTGGGTGGAGATGGAATTGAGTTCGGCGTCGAACTGGCTGGAGATGTGTTTATCGGGCATGGTGTCCTCCTGTGAATGGGTGTATCAACCGAAACGGCCGGTGATGTAGTCTTCGGTCTCGGTTTTGCTGGGCTTCATGAAAATCTGTTTGGTATCGCCAAATTCCACCAACTCGCCCAGGTACATATAAGCGGTGAAGTCGCTGCAACGCGCGGCTTGCTGCATGTTGTGGGTCACGATGGCGATCGTATAGTCCTTCTTCAACTCGTGCACCAACTCCTCCACTTTGCCAGTGGAGATCGGGTCCAAAGCGGAGGTGGGTTCGTCGAGCAAAAGCACCGACGGCTTGACCGCCACGCTGCGGGCGATGCACAAACGCTGCTGCTGGCCACCGGACAGCGACAAACCGTTTTGACTCAATTTGTCCTTGACTTCGCCCCACAAAGCGGCCTTGGTCAGCGCCCACTCCACGCGGTCGTCCATGTCGTTGCTGTTGAGGTTCTCGTACAAACGCACACCAAAGGCGATGTTGTCGTAGATCGACATGGGGAATGGCGTGGGCTTTTGAAACACCATACCGATGCGCGCGCGCAGCAGGTTCAAGTCTTGCTTTTTGTCCAAGATGTCTTGGCCATAAAACAATATCTCACCTTCGGCGCGTTGGCCGGGGTAGAGGCTGTACATGCGGTTGAGTGTGCGCAGCAACGTGGACTTACCGCAGCCCGATGGGCCAATGAACGCGGTGACCTTGCGCTCGGCGATGTTCAGGTTCACATCCTTCAAACCTTGGAACTTGCCATAGAAAAAGTTCAGGTTGCGCACTTCGAGTGCGTGAGTCAAGTCGGCGGTGGTATCGGTCATGTTGAAATCCTTGTGTGCGGGGCGTCAGACACCGTTTTTGTTGCGGAACAACACACGGGCCAAAATATTGAAAAGCAGGACAGCCATGGTGATGAGCAATGCCCCCCCCCAGGCCAAGTTGATCCAGTTGTCATAAGGGCTCATGGCGAACTGGTAAATCACCACCGGCAGGTTGGCCATAGGGGCACCCATATCGGTGCTGTAAAACTGGTTGTTCAAAGCGGTGAACAGCAAAGGCGCAGTCTCGCCGCTGATGCGGGCCACCGCCAACAACAGGCCTGTGATCACGCCGCTCTTGGCCGCCCGCAGCGTGACTTTGGTGGACACCTTCCAACGCGGCGCGCCCAAGGCAAAGGCTGCTTCGCGCAAGGTGCCGGGCACTAGGCGCAACATGTTTTCGGTCGTGCGCATGACCACCGGAATGGCGATCAAAGACAGCGCCAAGCTACCAGCGTAACCCGAGAAGTTGCCCACCGTGGCCACCGCGATGGAGTAGACAAACAAGCCCAGCACAATCGAAGGTGCCGACAACATGATGTCGACCACAAAACGGGTGAACTCAGCGGTCTTGCTGGTGTCGCCGTACTCACTCAAATAAATACCGGCCAAAATGCCGATGGGGGTGGAGACCACCACGGCCAAACCCACGATCATCAAACTGCCCAAAATGGCGTTGCGCAGGCCGCCACCTTCAGAACCAGGTGCGGGCGTGTCTTGCGTGAACAGGCTGAGTTCCAAGGCTGCAAAGCCGTTGGAAAACAAGACGAACAAAATCGACAAGAGTGCGGTCAGACCAATGGCCATGGCCGTCATGGACAGGGTCAAACCCACCAGGTTGGTGATGCGGCGACGGCGGTAGAGGGGTGAGGAGTTCATGTTCATCAGTTGCCCTTGGCTTTTTCGGTTCGGATGATGAGCCATTTGGCCGATGCCAGCACCACGAACGTGATGCAAAACAGCAAGAAGCCCAAGGCAAACAAGGTGTTGAAGTGCAAGCCTTCGGCTTCGCCGAATTCGTTGGCCAATACCGAGGCAATGGACGTGCCTGGTGAGAAGAGTGACGTGGGCATGCGGTTGGCGTTACCGATCACAAAGGTCACGGCCATGGTCTCACCCAAGGCACGCCCCAGGCCCAACATGACGCCACCGATGACGCCTTTTTGGGTGTAAGGCAGCACCACTTTTCGCACCACTTCCCAAGTCGTGCAACCCAAGCCGTAAGCGGATTCGCGCAAGATGGGGGGGGTGATTTCAAACACGTCGCGCATCACGGCCGCCACAAACGGCAAGACCATGAAGGCCAAAATGATGCCCGCGGCCATGATGCCCAGGCCGTTGATTGCACCGCCAAAGACCCAACCCACCAGGGGCATACCGCCCAAGACGGTTTGCAGAGGCACTTGCACGTAATCGGCAAATATGGGGGCGAACACAAACAAACCGAACATGCCGTAAATGATGGAGGGCACAGCGGCCAACAACTCCACCGCCGTGCCCAATGGGCGGCGCAGCCAGACGGGGCAGGTTTCGGTCAAAAACACAGCGATACCAAAGGCCAGAGGTACCGCCAAAATCATGGCAATGCCCGCGCTCAACAAAGTGCCGACGATGGAGATCGCCGCACCGAACTCTTCGTTGATGATGTCCCATTCGACATAAAACAAAAAGTGGGCCCCAAACTTGGCAAACGTGGGCCAAGCGTTGATGAACAAGGACACGATGATGCCCACCAAGGCGATCAAGACCAGCAGCGAAAACGACTGCGTCAGGCGGTGAAACAAAGCATCTTGAAAGCGTTGCCGCTTGGCCACGGCCACCATGCTGGGGCTGGGCAAGTTGGCAGAAATTTGGGGGGATGGGTTCATGGTGTCGGCGGTCTGGTGAGGGAAAGGCATGAACTAAAAAACAAACCACCAACGCCGAACAGACGGCGTTGGTGGGTATGGGTCACATCAGGTCAACCCAAGCATCAACATCACTTGGTGTTGATTTGCGACCAAACGCGGGTGCGGATGGCGTTGGTCAATGCGTCTGGCAAAGGAACGTAGTCCAGATCAGAGGCCATTTTCTTGCCGTTCTTGAAAGACCAATCAAAGAACTTCAGAGCTTCAGCAGCTTCTGCTTTGTTCGAAGGCTCTTTGTACATCAAGATGAACGATGCAGTCGCAACGGGATAAGCGTTGTCACCAGGCTGGTTCACGATGGACAGGCCCATGCCAGGGACGCTGAACCAGTCAGCACCGGCAGCAGCAGCAGCGAATTCATCGTCACCAGGCATGATGAATTTGCCGTTTTTGTTTTGCAAGGCCATCACAGCGATGTTGTTCTTCTTAGCGTAGGCGTATTCAACGTAACCAATGGCACCGCGGGTGCGGCTCACCAAAGCGGCCACGCCTTCGTTACCACGGCCACCGATGGAGGAAGCGGCAGGCCACTTGACAGCAGCGCCCTTGCCCACGTTCTTTTCCCACAATGGGCTAACGGTGGTCAGGTAGTCGGTCCAGTTGAAGGTCGTACCCGAACCGTCGGCGCGGTGCACCACGGTGATGGTCTGGTCGGGCAAGGCTTTACCGGGATTCAGTGCGGCAATTTTCTTGTCGTTCCAGTTGACGATGTAGCCCATGAACATCTCGGCCAACACGGGGCCTGTGACACGGATCTCACCCTTGGCAAAGCCAGGAACGTTGAAAATTGGAACCGTACCACCGATGATGGCGGGGAACTGGACCATGCCATCTTTGTCGAGGTCAGCACCGGGTACGGGCGCATCGGTGGCACCGAAAGCCACGGTTTTGGCCTTGATCTGGCGAATGCCACCGGAAGAACCGATGGACTGGTAGTTCAAACTGACGTTGGTCTGTGCTTTGTAGGCTTCAGCCCACTTGGCGTAGATGGGGAAAGGGAAGGTGGCACCAGCACCGGTGATCGTCTGCGCCATGGCAGAGCCCATGCCCAAAGTGACAAAGCCCACGGCGGCCATGGTTTTGAGGAAATTGCGTTTGTTGTTCATAAGAATCCTTTCGGTGGTTGGTTAGAACAGGATCGACTGTATGAACCCTATGTGACAGACGTGTGACATGGTAGGTATTTTGCACAAAATACCGGTGTTTCGATGCGGCACAATGCGGGCTTATCTGAACCCAGGGGCCAAAGACCCCCTCACTGCATGCAAAACGGTACCCTCCTCGCCGCCCTGGACTTGGGCTCCAACAGCTTTCGGATGGAAATTGGCCGCTACCAGTCGGGCCACATCGAGCGCATGGAGTACCTCAAGGAAACCGTGCGCCAAGGCAGCGGCCTGGATGGCCAGAAAAACCTCAGTCTGGACGCCATGGAGCGCGGCTGGGCCTGTTTGTCGCGCTTTGCCGAGCGTTTGCACGGCTTCAAAAAAAACCAGGTGCGTGCAGTGGCCACACAAACCCTGCGTGAAGCCAACAACCGAGACGCCTTCCTGACGCACGCCCAAAGCGTTTTGGGCTTCCCCATTGAGGTGATTTCTGGCCACGAAGAAGCGCGGCTGATTTACCAAGGGGTTTCCAGGTTACTCCCCCACTCCGACGAAAAACGCTTGGTAGTGGACATCGGTGGGCGCTCCACCGAGATGATTTTGGGTCAGGGCTACACCGCCCACGCACTCGAGTCCTACCACTTGGGCAGCGTGGCGTGGTCCAACAAATACTTCGACAAAGGGCAATTCACCAGCAAGGCGTTTAAAACCGCCGAAGTCGCGGCCCTGGCCGTACTGGACAAAGCCTTGGACACCTTCCCTCCGCATGAATGGAGCGTGGCTTATGGGTCATCGGGAACGGCCGGTACCGTGGCCGAAATTTTGGGGCAAAACGGCTGGGCCAGCGGCTTGATCACCCGCCCCGGCTTGGACTGGCTTCAGGAACGGTTGATCGAAGCGGGGTCCATCAACAAACTCAAACTCGACGGTATCAAAGAGGATCGACTGGCCGTCATTGGTGGCGGCTTGAGCGTGCTGCGCGCCATTTTTGAGCTGTTTGGTATTGAACAAATGTTGCCCGCCCAAGGCGCCCTGCGCCAAGGGGCCTTGTACGACCTGATCGACCGAGAAACCGACGCCAGCGATGTGCGCGAACGCACCGTGAGTTGGTTGGCCCAACGCTTTACCGTGGACACGGTGCAGGCCCAGCGCGTGCAACAGGTCAGCGCCGCCTTGTTTGAACAAATCGCCGTCGGCGACAAAAGCCGCGAACGTTTCTCGCAAAAACTGGTTTGGGCGTCGCGCCTGCACGAAATCGGCGCGCACATTTCTCACGAACGTGCGCACCACCACGGCGGCTACATCTTGGACCACGTCGATGCACCGGGCTTTTCCATTCCCGAGCAGCACCGCATGAGCCGTTTGGTCATGGGTCAACGCGGCAAATTGCGCAAACTCGAAGCCGACCTGAACGACGAGTTGTTTGCCAAACAACTCATCGCCATGCGCTTGGCCGTCTTGCTGTGCCACGCGCGAAAAATGCCCGAATACCAAGACTTGGAACTCTGCTATTTGGGTCACGGCTTTGAGCTCATCACCCCACCGGGTTGGTCCAAACGCTACCCCCAGTCGGCTTGGCTCTTGGAGGAAGAAGTGCTGGCTTGGCAAAAAACCCCCTGGTCCTTTCGCGTCGACTGGCGCTGAATGGGTCAGTTGATAAACCAACCATACGGTTTATACTGTTCACATCTTTAACCAGGAGTGAGCATGAGCAACAAACCCAACCCCAAAAAAGTCAAACTCGTCCGCGACAGTTTCAGCCTGCCCAAAGCCGAATACGCCAGCATCGACACACTGAAAAAACGCGCCATGACCATGGGCGTGTCGGTCAAGAAAAGTGAGTTGCTGCGCGCTGGCCTGATGTGGCTGAGCGGCGCCAGCGACAGCGCACTCAAAGCCGCGCTGACGGCTGTGCCCACCCTGAAAACGGGTCGCCCCGCCGCAGAGGCTACCAAGAAGCCCGCCGCCAAAGCACCCGTGAAATCGACCGTCAAAGCCGCCGCACCCCGCAAAGCCCCGACAACGAAAAAAGCCACCGCCAAACCGGCCGCCAAAAAATCGGTTGTTCCGGCCAAGGCCTCGGCCAAAGCGCCCGCCAAAGCCCCTGTGAGCCGCGCACGTCGCCCCGCCGCAGCCCCCCAAGCCAAGCCTGCGGCTTAAATCGTTTGGGGGGTTTGGACGGTGTAGATGGTCGCTTGGCCATCGGGTCCGTCGGTGTCGCGGTAACGCAGCCACCAAACCGCGCCCTTGCGCACCGCATGCTCCGTGGGGCCGTGGGTGAGCACATCCCCCACCACCATGCCCAGCGTGGGCTGGTGGCCCACCAACATGACCGGCGTTTTGGCGTGCGGCCAATGGGCGCAGGCCAGCAAGGCCTCGGGCATGGCACCAGGTGCAAGCGCCGCGACGGTCTTAAAAGGCCTTCCCAGCGCTTTGGCGGTGTCTTGGGCACGGCGCGCTGGGCTGACCAAGATCAAGGTGTTGGCGGGCAGGTGGCGGTCCAACCAATCGGCCATGCGCTTGGCTTGCCGCTCACCCTTGTCGGTCAAGCGGCGCTTCAAATCCAGGGCGTCGCCTTGCAAGCCGGCGTCCCCCTCGGGGTGAATTTCGGCGTGTGCGTGACGCCACAAAATCAGGTCCATCGCTGCGCCCGAATCACTGACCGTAACGGAGCATCAAACTGCCTTGGGCGGACAGTGCTGGCACCTTTTTGGCTTCGTTTTGACTGCTCACCGTGAGGTAACGGCCATCGGCTTGCAGTTCCCACGCGTTCTGGTTGTCGTGTAAATAAGCGGTGAGGCACTCGTCGATGATGCGCTGACGCAAAGCCGGATCGGTCACAGGCCAGGCCAACTCCACGCGGCGCAACATGTTGCGGTTCATCCAATCGGCGCTGGAGAGCCAGAGCTCCTCTTGGTTGCCATGACGGAAATAAAACACGCGCGAATGCTCCAACAATCGACCGATGACGGAGCGGATGCGGATGTTGTCCGTCAAGCCCGGCACACCCGGCGCCAAGATACAAGCACCACGAACGATCAGGTCGATCTTCACGCCTTGCTGAGAGGCATGGATCAAGGCCTTGGCCAAAGGCTCATCGGTCAAGGCGTTCATCTTCAGGATGATGCGCCCCTCTTGACCCGCCTTCGCCGCGTCGGCCACGGCTTGCATGCGGTCGACCATGGCCTTGTGCAGGTAAAAAGGCGCCATCAAGACCTTGTTGAGCTTGGGCAAACGGCTTTGGCTGGCCAAATGCAGGAACACCTGCTCGAGGTCGGCGGTCAGGGCCTGATCGGCCGTCATGTAGCTGATGTCGGTGTACAGGCGTGCGGTGCCGGGGTTGTAGTTGCCTGTGGACAGGTGCGCGTAACGGCGCAACTTGCCTTTTTCACGGCGCGTGACCAAGAGCATCTTGGCGTGCGTTTTCAAACCCACGACGCCGTAAACCACCTGTGCGCCCACGGATTCGAGGCGCTCGGCGTAGGTGATGTTGGCCTCTTCGTCAAAACGGGCCTTGAGTTCCACCACGGCCGTGACTTCTTTGCCGCGCTGCACGGCTTCGCGCAACAACTCCATCAGCTCGGACTTGGCGCCCGTGCGGTAAATGGTTTGTTTGATGGCCAGCACGTCCGGGTCCATGACGGCTTCGCGCAAAAAGGCCAGCACCGCATCAAAGCTCTCGTAAGGCTGGTGGATCACCACATCGCCCTGGTTGAGACGCTCAAAGAACGATTGGCCTCGGTGCAGTTGCAAGGGCCAACCCGCTGAGTAGGGTGGGAAACGCAAAGCCGGTGCGTCGACTTTGTCGATGAGTTGTGTCAAACGCACCAAATTGACGGGGCCTGGGACGCGGTACAGCGCCATCTCGGGCAAAGCAAACTGCTGCAGCAAGAAGCGCGACAAAAATTCGGAACAACCCGCCGAAACCTCCAAACGCAAGGCCTGACCGTAATGGCGTTCCTGCAAGCCTTTGCGCAAGGCCGTGCGCAGGTTCTTCACCTCTTCCTCGTCGACCGCCAAATCGGAGTGCCGCGTCACGCGGAACTGCGAAAACTCGGTCACTTGACGACCCGGGAACAGGTCGCCCAGGTGCGAGCGGATCAGGCTGGAGATGGACACAAAGTGGCTCTGCTTGGAGCCTTTGGCCGCGGGCATTTGAAAGAATCGCGGTAAGCTGCGCGGCACCTTCACGATGGCCACCTCGTTCTCACGACCAAACGCATCTTTACCCGTCAAACGAACGATAAAGTTCAAGGACTTGTTGGCTACCTGGGGAAAGGGATGCGCGGGGTCCAAGCCCACGGGCATCAGCATGGGCTGAACTTCGTTGGTGAAGTAGTCCTTGACCCAGCGGCGCTGGGTGGCGTTGCGCTCCCCGTGCGAAACCAGCTTGATGCCTTTTTTCTCGAGCAAGGGCAGCAACTCGTCGTTGTAAATGGCGTATTGCTGGGCCACCAACTCATGTGTTTTGGCGGCCAAGCCCTCATAAGAGGCCACGGTGTACAAGCCGTTGTGGTCGTTGGTAAGGGCCGCTCCCAAGTGCGCCCCCATGCGCACCTCAAAAAACTCATCCAAGTTCGACGACACGATGCACAGGTAACGCAAGCGCTCCAGCAAAGGCACTTGGGGTCGCCTCGCCCAATCCATCACCCGCTCGTTGAACGCGAGGATGGAGTGGTCGCGGTCAAGAAAGGAGTGCTTGGGTGCTGTCATGGGGCATGGGCGGCGAGCGCGGTTACAAGAAAACAACAACCATTATTGAGCAACCGCATGACCATTGTGTGACAGTTTGACCGTCTTTACTTGACGGTTTTTGACGATGGGTACCCATCGAACGATTTCCAAGCGACCATCAAAATGCTCGACGAGCGCGGTTAGGCTCTCCACCCAGTCACCATCGTTGCAGTAGAGGATACCGTCGATCTCACGCATCTCGGCTCGGTGGATGTGGCCACACACCACGCCTTGGTAACCGTTTTTCTTGGCCTCGGCCGCCACCGCCACTTCAAAATCGGTGATGAAGTTGACCGCTGTTTTGACACGATCTTTGAGGTATTGCGACAAAGACCAATAGGGCATTCCCAAGCGCGAGCGCCACGAGTTGAAATGGCGGTTGATGCGCAAACTCAGTTCATACAGGTTGTCGCCCAAATAAGCGAGCCACTTGGCGCACTGAATCACGCTGTCAAAGTAATCGCCGTGAATCACCCACAAGCGACGCCCATCGGCGGTGGTGTGCACGGCCTTGTTGCGCACCTCGACCCCACCAAAATGCTGGCCGTCGAACTGTCGGGCGAACTCATCGTGGTTGCCTGGTACAAACACCACGCGACAACCCTTGCGGGCTTTTTTCAATATTTTTTGAACCACATCGTTGTGGGACTGCGGCCAATGCCACTTTCGACGCAACTGCCAACCGTCGATGATGTCGCCCACCAAATACAGGTACTGACTGGGGTGGCTTTTGAGGAAAGCCAACAGTTCTTTGGCTTGGCAACCGGGTGTACCCAAGTGCAGGTCCGAAATGAACACCGCACGGTACTTGGCTCGCTCTGGACCAGACCCCGAAGCGTCTGAGTTCAAACTGCCCATGAACGCTTGGAAATCGTTGTACATCACGCCCCCAATAAAAATTTTCGGTAACGTGCTGGCAAATCGGCCGCACGCATGAGCATGGGCAGATCGGCGGCGTTGAAGTCCGGATCCCAAGCCGGTGGTCCCAAGACCTTGGCACCCAAGCGCAAATAGCCTTTGATGAGGGCTGGCGGCTCGACATTCAATGAGTCATCGAGCTGATCAATGGGCAATGGGAGTCTTGGGCGCACATGCAAATCGATGCTGGCCAAATGTTTTTCTTTCACCTGTCGCCAGATGCTGGCCGCCGCATGCCCACCGCCCACCATACCGTGAGGACCTTGGTGTTGCATGGGAATCGTGGCGCAACCGATCATGGTGTCCAAATCGTTGCGATCCATGAAGTCAAACAAGGCGCCCCACAAAGCCATGATCACGCCGCCATGGCGGTGATTGGGGTGCACGCAGCTGCGGCCCAACTCCACCATGCGATCGCGGATGTGACGCAAGCGGGTCAGGTCAAATTCGGTATCGGTATAGGTTCCACCCACGCGGCGGGCTTGAGCGGGTGTGAGAACCCGGTAAGTGCCGACCACTTGCTGCGTGTTGGCGTCTCGCACCAACAGGTGTTCGCAAAAATCATCGAACAAGTCGATGTCGTGACCGGGAACTTTGCTCGAGAGGTTGGCGCCCATTTCGCCCGCGAACACCGAGTAGCGCAAGCGCTGGGCCTCGCGAACCTCGTCTTGGTGTTGCGCCCAAGTCACCACGATGGACTTGGGGTTGAGTGGCTCAGGCGTATGGGTGGTGGTGGAGATTGCAGGGCTTGAAACCGCGGGTTTTGGTTGTGACAGCACAGAAGGCTTGATCGCCAGTTCTTCCATTCGAGGCTCCTTTGGGGTCATCCCGGTGATCCGGGCATACGAACTTTTCTTGATGAGCGAAATCGATTGTGCGAACAGCGAATGTCTGACCGATGTCAGTCGCGTGAATATTTGATGACGAGTGGCCAGCTTCATCGCACCAACTCCCGGGTCTCGGCCTTGTGTTCCAGCAGCTCAAACCAATGCCGCTCCACGCGTTGGGCAATCCATGACCAAGACCATTCAGCGGCTTGGTTGTAAGCCGCGGTGCGCAGTCCCGATTGCGAATGGGCCAAGGCCACCGCGCGCCCCAAGGTGTGCACAAAAGCGTTCTCATCGCCCAACGGCACCAAGTACCCACTGGCTTCGTGATCGATGGCCAAGGCAGCGGCCGCGTAATCAAACGCCACCACCGCCAATCCGCTGGCCATGGCTTCCAGGGTGACGTTGCCAAAGGTTTCGGTCAGGCTGGGAAAAGCAAACACATCAGCACTGGCATAAACACGGGCCAAAGGCTCACCACTCAAGGGCCCGGTGAAAATTGCGCCAGGCATCTGGGCCATGACATGCGCTTTTTCTGGGCCATCACCCACCACCACCCATTTGGCGTTCGGGTGTGTTTTGGCCAAGGCCTCTCGGGCTCGCATCAGCAAGCGCAAATTTTTCTCGCTGGCCAATCGCCCCACCGAGAGGATGACGCAGTCGCCGTCGACCACCCCCCAATCGGCACGGGTCATTCGACAACGTTTGCTGGCCGAGAAGTGTTGGATGTCCACACCCCGTCCCACCACCTGCAGTCGCTCAAACCCCCAGCCCGCCAGCTCTGCGCGCATGCCTTCGGTGGGAACCATGGTGAAGTCGCATCGGTTGTGGAATTGACGCAAATAAGCCAGGATCGGTTTGCGCAACCAAGACAATTTGTAATGCTCGGTGTAAGCATGGAATTGGGTTCTGAAATCCGCACTCACCGGTAATTTCAATTTTTTGGCGGCCTTCAGCGCAGACCAACCCAATGGGCCTTCGGTGGCGATGTGCACCACGTCTGGGCGTTGCAGCGTCCACAAACGAATCAATTCGCCCTGCGCTGGCAAACCCATGCGCAGGTGTGGGTACTTGGGCACCGGCCAGCCCCGCATGAGGACTTGCTTTAGGCCATCCGCTCCATCACCTTCAGTGGCTTCCAAAGGTTGCCGAGGTCGTATCAACTGCACGCGGTGGCCGCGTTGCATCAAACTGTTGACCAACCGTTGCAAGGTCATGGCCACGCCGTTGATTTCAGGGGGGTAGGTCTCGGTCACCAAGGCGATTCGCAAGGGTGTTGGACCGTCTTGAAGCGTGTCCACGCTGATGTGTTGGTGTGGTGCAGTCATGCCCGCAATATGCCCACGTCACATCTCAATTGTGTGACAAACCGATTGAACAACATCACGCCAGCGATGACACATGGATGTCATCAATCCGACAAAAAATAGTGAAGATATTGCTTTGTAATTTTTCTTTTGGATTGAAGCACGCCCATGAAAATTGCCATTGCCGGTACAGGCTACGTTGGCCTGTCCAATGCCGTTTTATTGGCCCAACACCACGACGTGGTGGCCCTGGACATCCTCCCCGCCAGAGTCGACATGATCAACCGCCGAGCGTCGCCCATCGATGATCCGGACATTGCTCACTACCTCAAGCACGTGCCACTTCGACTCAAGGCCACCACCGACCCCATGGAAGCCTTTACCGAAGCAGACTACGTCATCATCGCCACCCCCACCGACTATGACCCCGAGACCAACTACTTCAACACCCGCAGCATCGAGTCGGTGGTCAATGGGGTCATGACGATCAACCCGCAGGCGGTGATGGTCATCAAATCCACCGTACCCGTGGGCTACACCGCCAAACTGAAGCAGTCATTGCGAGCGCAGCGAAGCAATCCAGACGATATCAACATCATCTTCAGCCCCGAGTTCCTGCGCGAAGGCCGGGCCCTGCACGACAACCTGCACCCCAGCCGGATCGTCGTCGGTGAACGCTCCGAAGCGGCGCAAGTGTTTGCGGATTTGTTGCAACAGGGTGCCATCAAGCAAGACATTCCTGTTTTGCTGACCGACAGCACCGAAGCCGAGGCCATCAAGCTCTTCGCCAACACCTACTTGGCCTTGCGCGTGGCCTATTTCAACGAGCTCGACACCTACGCCGCCACCCACAGGCTGGATACGCGTCAGATCATCGACGGCGTGTGTCTGGATCCCCGCATTGGCGCGCATTACAACAACCCCAGCTTTGGCTACGGTGGTTACTGCTTGCCCAAAGACACCAAACAACTGCTGGCCAACTACCGCGACGTACCGCAAAACCTCATCCACGCCATCGTCGAGTCCAACACCACACGCAAAGATTTCATCGCCCGAGAAATCGTCACCCAAGCCGTCATGGCGAGTGGATCGAAGGCATCCTCACCCGTCGTCGGCATCTACCGCCTGATCATGAAAGCCGGTTCTGACAATTTCCGCGCTTCTAGTATTCAGGGCGTCATGAAGCGCATCAAGGCCAAGGGCTTGACGGTGGTGATTTATGAACCCAATTTGCCAGACGCCGAGTTTTTCCATTCGCGCGTCGTGCGCGACGTGGAGGAATTCAAGCGCATCAGCGATGTCATCGTGGCCAACCGCCCATCCAAGGTCTTGGCCGATGTGCTCGACAAGGTTTATACGCGGGATTTGTTTGGCTCGGACTGATGGCCAGCTCTGTCACGGCATCGTCATGGAATCTGACAAAAATTTGTCAATGCAATATTGCTGATCATTTGTTCAGGAGCTCACCATGAATGCCGTCAAACAGGTTCGAAGAATCATTCAAGACCAAGCCTGTCACAAAAAAGCCTCGTTGATTTCACGCGAATGACACGCACGTGCGTGACCATGGCATGGTTTTTCTCAACCTACGAAAGGGCTAACCTGTGAGCACGTTTTGGCAACAACTGAATGAGCAGCGCTGGGACGACCACCGCTATTACCACCACAGCACCATCAACCAGAGCCTGCACCTCATCAGCGCGATCAGCTTTGTCGTTGCGTACATTTTGGTCTGGACCGATCCGGCCATCGCCGCCTTGCTGGCTTGGTTGGTTTCGATGGTGAGCCGCCAATCGGGCCACTTCTTCTTTGAGCCCAAGGGCTACGACGAAGTCAATCAAGCCACGCACGAACACAAGGAAGAAATCAAGGTCGGCTACAACCTGCACCGCAAAGTGGTGCTGATGGCGATCTGGGCTTTGATTCCCGCTTGGCTGTGGATCAACCCCTCTGTGATGGGCTTGATCGAACCCCACAACGACCTCATGGGTTTTGCCCGTGACGTGGGCTGGGCTTGGTTTGCTCTGGGCGTGGGTGGTTTGGTATTCCGTGTCTTGCAACTCGCGGTTCAACAGGACCTCAAAACCGGCTTGGTCTGGGCCACCAAAATCTTGACCGACCCCTTCCACGACATCGCTTTGTATTACCGCTCACCCTTGTTGGTGTTGCGGGGCCAGTGGTTGGCACCCGCACAACGCCACTGAGGGTTTAAGGCCGCCACCAGCCCAAGAGCTTGGGCCACTTGGCGGCCAACATCTCCCGCACCACCCGACGACGCAAGGTTTTCAGGGTGGTGCCACTGGGCAAATCCCACCAGCCATCGGCCTGCATGGCTTGCGCCGCGGCCACCATGCGATCACGCACCTGACTCACATCGCTGTCGCTGGCATCCAAGCTGAACATCATGCGGCCAGACCCGACCCAACTCATGTACAGCCCTTGCTGACGGCAATAAAACTGGTACATCCAGTGGTAACGACCCGGCTGTGTGTAGGTCACGGTCCAGATGCTGGAGAGGTTTTGGATGCGCACCGGCACACCAGCGGATTCAAAGGCTTGGTTGAACGCTGCACGCTCGCGGTTCCAACGCTCGTCCACGCCCTCGTACAGCGCATGGGCCTCAGGCGTGTCCAAATAGTGCAAGAAGGCGTTCATGGCACCCATCACATAGGGGTGGGCATTGAAGGTGCCGCGGGCAAAACACAGGTTGCCCGGTTGCTCGGGCTTGAAGCGGCGCATCCAAGCCGAGCGACCGCACACCACGCCCACGGGATAACCGCCAGCCAAGGTTTTGCCGTAACACACCAGATCGGCTTGCACGCCGAAATAGGCTTGGGCACCTTCGCGGTGAACGCGAAAACCCACAAAAATTTCGTCCATGATGAGCGCAATACCGCGCTCGGTGCAAACCGCTCTCAGCTCTTTCAACCATTGGCCATAGGCTTCACGGTCAAAACCCGCGCTGCGGCTGCCGTCGACCAAGGTCGAGTCACCGGGAGCGCCTTTGTTGGGATGCAAACCCTGCAAGGGGTTGACGATGACGCAAGCGATGTCGTGGCGGCTGCGAAGCACATTCAAGGTGGCCTGGTGCATGTCGCGCAAGGTGTAGGTTTCGTGCACCGAGGCGGGATTGCCGGGACCTGGCTGCACGTCGTCCCACCAACCGTTGTAGGCACCGGTAAAACGCACCACGTGTTGCTTGCCCGTGTGGTAGCGGGCCAAACGCACCGCCTGCATCACCGCCTCGGTGCCCGACATGTGGAACGACACCTCGTCCATGCCCGAGATCCGCTTGAGGCGTTCCACGTTGTCGAGCACACAGGGGTGGTAAGCGCCCAATATGGGGCCCAAGGCTTCGCCCATGTCCAAACCTTTTCGCATCCAGGCTTTGTAAGCCTCAAGGCCCATGACGTTGACCCCGTACGAACCTGTGATGTCCAAGTAAGGATGTCCATCCATGTCGCGCAAATGCATGCCTTGTGACGAGGCCATGAAGGCGCCCACCGGTAGGTGCTCGCGCACCCATTCGCTGAAAGGGTAAGGCACGCGGTAGCGGCTGGTGAGTTGAAGATCCGACAGGCTCTCGCGCAAACGCCGCGTGTGCTCCAAGGTGATCGGGCTGCTGCTGCGAAAGTAAGCGCCCAAACGGTCAAAACCCGCTCGGCGTTGGGTGACCAATTCGGGCGACGCCCCATCGGCATTAAAAAATGCATCTCCCACCAAACTGTGGTGCGGGACCCAGCGTGCGGCGCGGCGCGACATGCGCACGTGGCCGCCCAGCGAGGGATGTTTGGCCCTTGACAAGAGCCAACGGCGGTACACCGCTGGCAACAACAAAGCATCGGTCCATGCAGGCAAAAGAAGTGTGTTCATGTGTCATCAATCGTTCATGGGGGAATGACAAACTTGTAACCGTTCTATTTGACAAAACCATGAAAAAACCCTCCTTGCTGCAACGTTCGGGCTTGGCCGAAGACCTGAACTTTTTGTTCACCAACCGCATCCCGCGCATCACGCTGACCCACGCCATGGGGTGGTTCAGCCAAATCAAAAGTCCCCTGCTGACCCGCATGAGCATCGCGGTGTGGCGCTGGTTCACGCCCTTGGATTTCTCAGAAGCCAAAGAGCAACGGTTTGAATCGCTGCACGCCTGCTTCACCCGCGAGCTCAAACCCGGCGCACGCCCCTACAGCACCGAACCGAACCTGATTGCCTCTCCGAGCGATGGCATCGTGGGCGCCATGGGCCGAGTACAAGACGGCGAGGTGTTCCAAGCCAAAGGCTTCCCCTACACCTTGAGCGATTTGCTGGGCTCGGCGGCGCTGGCCGAGCAATACCGCCACGGACACTACCTGACCTTGCGCCTGACCTCGGCCATGTACCACCGCTTCCACGCCCCCGCGCGCGTGAGGCTGGAGCGGGTCAACTACATTTCGGGCGACACCTGGAACGTCAACCCCATCGCCCTGCAACGCGTCGAGCGCCTGTTTTGTAAAAACGAACGTGCCGTTTTGGACTTGGCACTCCTCGACCACGGCGATCAGCGCATGCTCTTGGTGCCCGTGGCCGCGGTCTTGGTCGCCAGCATCCGCTTACACGCACTGGACACCAAACTGCACCTGCGCTACCGCGGGCCCAACGACATCCCCTGCCAGCACGAAGTGGCTGCAGGGGACGAACTGGGTTGGTTCGAACACGGCTCGACCATCATCGTGCTGTTGCCAGAGAAAATCACTTGGGCCGAGAACATTCAATCAGGTCTGCAAATCAAGGCGGGCACAGCGCTGGCTCGCCTGTGAACGCTCGGCCTGACGTTGATCAGGCCCGCTGCTCCAAGCGTCGGCCTGCGCGAGCGATGGCCCCGTTGAGCACAAAGAAAATCACGCCGACCAAGGCGTAAGCCTCCAGCGCATACGATTGCCACTCGACCTCAGAAAACGCCATGCGGGCGGTGGAGAGCAAGTCGTGCAGGCCCACCAAAACAATCAAAGAGGTGTCCTTAAAGCCGCCAATGGCCGTGTTGGTGAGCGCGGGCGTGGCCGATTTGATGGCTTGTGGCAAGACCACCAAGCGCATGATTTGCGCGTGGCTCAGGCCCAGCGCTTGCGCCGATTCCCATTGCCCCCGGGGCACCGACTGCAAACCCGAGCGCAGGTCTTCGGCCACGTAAGCGGCATGGAAAAAAACCAACACCAGCAACGCCGCGTGCATGGCTGAGGGCTTGAATGCACCGAGCAACTGCGGCAACACAAACACCCCAAAAAACAGCACCGCCACCATGGGGATGCCGCGCAAGGTCTCGATCACGACCGTGGCCGGCACCCTCAACCAGGCCCGTTGGGCGTGACGGCACAAAGCCATGGCCAAGCCCACAGGCAAGGCGGCGGCCAGGCTCACTGTGCCCAAAAACAGCAGCACCGGCAGACCGTTCCATTGGGTATCGGGCACCGCTGACAAGCCCCACACGCCGCCCCCCATCAACACCACAAAAGCCACCACACCCGAGATCCAACCCAGCACCTGCCAACGCCAAGACACGGCTTGGAACAGGGTCAGCGCACTCAAGCACAACAAAACACCACTTACTGCCAAGGCTCGCCAGCGCTCATCGTAGGGAAAGGTGCCGAACAAAATGAGCGGCGTCTTCTCGATCAGGAACGGCCAACAAGCGCCTGTGTTGGCCTCGCAGACCGCAGCGTCTGCCCAAGGCGGCGTGGCACTGAACACCGCCCAAGACAGCACCGACCCCAAGACCCACAGCAAAGTCAACAAGACCAAAAGGTTGATCACCCACTCGGCCGGGGTACGCCCCACGGCCCGACGCCAGAGCGTTTTAAAAGCCACGCGGGGCGCGCTCATGCCCAGCCCTTGCGCAAGCGTTGGTTGAGCAGGTTCAAGCTGGTGGACAAGAGCAAACCCACCAACAGGTACAAGACCATCACCACCACCATCACCTCAATCGGCTTGAAGGCTTGGTTGATGGTGGTGCTGGCCACGGACATCAAATCCACAAAACCCACGGCCAAGCCAATCGAGGTGTTTTTCAACAGGTTGATGACTTGGCTGATGAGCGAGGGGATGATTTGTCGAAACACCTGGGGCAGGATCACGCGACGAATTTTCAATGAGGTGCCCAAGCCCAAGGCCGATGCCGCCTCCCACTGACCTTTGGGAATGGATTGCAAGCCACCGCGCACGATCTCGCCCACCTGGGCGCCGTGGTAGACCACCAGCGTGAACCACAAAGCCAAGAACTGCATGGGAATGAGCATCCCGCCCGAGAGACCGAATCGCGACATGCTCGGCACATCCCACTGACCCAAGGCGAAGTCGTAGACCGAGAAATTCAAACCCTCGTTGCTCAAAAAGACGGACTCGGCGAAGCCCCAAGGCTCATCGGGCGATGGCAAGACTTGCAACAAGCCCACGTACACGGCCAACAAGACCAAGAGCTTGGGCAAGTTGCGCATCAAGCCCACCAAGCCACCCAAGCCCGCACGCGACACACCATTGCCCACGGTGCTGCCCACACCAATGAAAACCCCAAGCAGCAAAGCGCCCACCCCCGCCAACGCCGCCATCATCAAGGTGTTGATCAAACCCACAGCAAACGCCAAGGCGTAGGTGTCGGTGGACGTAAACGCCAAGGGCGCGTGGCTGATGTCAAAGCCCGCGGACTGGAAGAAAAAACCGAAATCGGTGCCGCTTGAAATCACTGGGGGGTTTATTCAGGGCTCAAAGCCCGAAGGTAATCCACTTGTACAGCCGTTTCAATCGATCCCAGTCGAACTCGTCTTACGGAGGCGATGGCAGCTTCAGCGCTTAACCCTTCGCGATCGATCAGAATGCGCGCTGCAACCGTCCCGGCTCGGCCCAAACCGGCCCAACAATGCAAGGCCACTGCACGACCTTGATCCAAGGCATCAAAAATCACGGAGCGGTGCTCAGGCCACTCAAGTTCAAAGGCTTCGTCTGGCGCTTGTTGGTCAGCAATGGGTGCGCGAAGACACTGCAGGCTGTGATCCCGACAAAGATCGGGCAATTGGGTCAAACCCAAATGACCCAATTCCTTGTCGGTCACCAACGAAACCAATACTCGGACACCATGGTCGGCATACACGCCCAACACTTGCGCAGGCGTCAAACCCGGCCAACTGGATGGGTTGGCCGAGAGCAACAAAGTGCCGCCACTGGACAGTGGCAACAAATTGAATCTTGACATCCGATTGAATTTACTTAACTGGGTAGCCGTACAACATGCCACCTTGGCTGACCAAGCGGTTGGGGCTGGTCTGGCGAACCATCTTCAGGCCCGAATCCTTGCCCAAATGACGCTCAAAGACCTCACCATAATTGCCCACGGACTTGATGATGGTGTAAGACCAATTGGCGTTGATGCCCAATTTTCGAGCCACCTCACCGGCGGCGTCGTCTTTGGACAAGAGGCGCTTGATGGGCGCTGGGGCTGTCGCGATGTTGGCCATGAACTGGTCGACATTCTTGGAGTTCACACCCAACTCTTCAGCAGTCAACATGACTTGAAAACCCCAAAAAATGGCTTTCTCAAACTCCCTGTCGGGACGGCTGACCAAGGTCAAGGGCTCGTTAGAAATGACATCCGGCAAGATCATGTAATCGTCTGGATTTTTGGCCAACAAACGGTCGGAGGCCAAGGCGCTGAGGTCAGACGACAACACGTTGCACTTGCCCGAGAAGAAGGCTTGCAAGCGGGCCGACTTGTCGGCAATGTTCTGAACCGAGTACTTGATTTTCTGGCGACCGAAATAGTCCGCCATGTTTTGCAGCGTGGTGGTGCCATCTTCGGCACACACCTTGGCGCCGCCCAGTTCGCGGGCGCTTTTCACTTTGAGCTTCTTGGGAACCATGAAGCCTTGGCCGTCGTAAAAGCTGGTGACCACAAAACTCAAACCGGGTTCGGCCGAGCGGGTGGCGGTTTCGGTGATGGAGCGCGAAGCCATATCGGCACCACCGGCGATCAGGGTCTTCAAACTGTCAGAGAAACCCACGCCGCGAAACTCCACTTTACTGGCGTCGCCCAGCACCGCTGCGGCGGCCATGCGGCAGAAATCGGTGTTGAAACCTTGAAACACCCCTTTGCTGTCGGGCACAGAAAAACCAGGCGCATTGGGGTTGACGATGCACACCAGTTTGTCGTCTTTCTTGATTTTCTCCAACACCTCGCCGGCGATGGACACGGTAGGCAGAGCAACGCCCGCGATCAGGGACAAGGCAAAAACAGCACGTTTCATAGAAAACACCTTTAAATGAGGAATCATTATTCTTGCGAGCCAACATGACAAACGCGTGATGGTTGTTGTTTGCAACAAAACATCAAGCACAAGGGGCCATGCTTGTGAATTCAATTCGATGAAAGTTTGTATGTTGAATGGACTGATCGCGCAGCAAAAGCCACCGCCACAAGCGGCCTCAACGATGTCAGGTCAAAACAAGCTCAAGACAGGCCACCCATGGTGGTTGGCATGTGCACGCAGCGCCGCAGATGGGTTGGTGGCGATGGGGTGGTTGGCACGCGCCAACAAGGGCAAGTCGTTGATGGAGTCCGAATAGAAGTACACCTCCACGGCGCTGCGCTCCCAAGCTTTCGTCTTCAGCCAGGATTGAAAGCGCGTGACTTTGCCCCCTTGGAACGAGGGGACACCGACCATCTCGCCAGTGAACCACCCCTGCTGATCGGTGGCCAATTCGTTTGCCACCAAATCGTCGATGCCCAAGACATCCACCACCGCGCGGCTGACAAAAGCGTTGGTGGCGGTGATGACCAACAGGTGGTGACCCAACTGCCGATGCGAATCGATCAACTCCAACACGCTGGGAGAGATTCTGGGTTTCACGAACCGCTCCACAAAATCGGCCAAGGCCTGTTGAGCCAAGGTGGATCCCGCACGGACGGTGGCCTCCATGGAGAAGCGCAGGTATGCCCGAATATCCAAAGTGCCTGCGTTGTATTGGTCCATGAACGCCTGCTGTCGGACCAGAAAATCTCCCGTGTCCAGACCCCGCTCAAGGAGGTGTTGCCCCCAAGCGTGGTTGCAATCAAAGGGTACAAGGGTTTGGTCCAAATCAAATATGGCGATGGTTCTCATCCTGGGTCACACCTTCAAAAAATAAATACCCACCAAAACCATCAGGGTGGAAATCGCCGCCGGTTTGAACCGACCTTCTTTGAACCAAAAAATTGAAATCAACATGGCAAACACCACGGAGGTTTCACGCAAGGCCGACACGAGAGCCATGGGTGAGACCGTCATCGCCCACAAAACCATGGCGTAGCTGGCTGTCGAAATCACAGAGCCCAACACAATCAACCCCGCATGGGCTTTGGAAAATGACCACAATGCCTGTGTTTGCTGACGGTATGCCAAGGCATAGACCAAGATGGGCTCGAACACCGCCGACAACAACACGTAAGACAAGGCACTGCCAGAAACTCGAGCCCCTGCCCCATCAACCACCGTGTAAAACGCAATCACCGCCGCATTGAGCAAGGCGAATTTGATCTGCCCCCAGCGCAGGGACCGCACGATGTGACTTTGGTAAGTCGACATCAAAAACAAAATGCCCATGGTCAAAAACAACAAGCCCAAGGAAGATGATCGGTCAAACGACTCCCCCAAAAATGCCAGCGCGATCACCATCACAAACACCGGGGCCATGCCCCGCATGACGATGTAAGCAGGTCCAAAAGCACTCTGGGCATAGACCTTGGTCAAGACGTATATGTACACACCATGCAACAACACCGAGACCAACACATACGGGTGACTCATCTCGTCAGGCAAACCCACCCACCACAACATGGGCACGGCCAACACCGCACTGCACACGTGCAAAGCCATGGTGAAGAGGCCCTTGTCGGTGGCGCGGCTGATGAGCGAATTCCAAAACGCGTGCATCAGCGCCGCCAACAACACCGTCAGTACAACCGCGTTCGTCACGCAGGGTACCGGCCTGGTTGGGTCAACGGACTGGATTGGGTGACGCGCAAAAACACACCCGTGGCCGCCAAGGTGAAACGTTCGGCTTCCAGCGCGTGGCTCAGCTCTTCCCATTCCAATCGGTAAAAGGCCGCCACCTCTCCGTCTTGGTTCACCGGCTCCGCTCGTGGGTCAAGCTCCGCGGACAAACAATGGATGGTCTCCCATGTGTGCCCCCAACCTTGAGCGTCACCACTGGGTTTGTTCAATTCAATACTGCCAAACGAGGTGACTTTGTTGAGCTGTTTCAAGCTCAGACCCGCCTCTTCCCAGGTTTCACGCTCCAAAGTGGCCGAGGGGTCTTCTTCCCACGCCACCGTCCCGCCAACCAAGGTATCCAAACGCCCAGGGTCTTCGGTCTTGTTGGCCGCGCGCTCCTGCACCCAGCAGGCATCGCCTTGCCAACCCACCAAATGCACACTGTGTGTGTTGATGCCCAGCAGCCGAGCCAAGTCTCGTGGAACCTCACCGTGAACCTTGCCTTGGGCATCCAACAAGGGCAATCGCTCCACCTGAGGCCATACGAATAGGCCTTGCTGCTGAAGGGCCTGTCGAATTCGGGAGAAGGTGATGCTGGGATCGGTGGGCAAGTGGATAAGTTCGTCCTTATCGTGACTCAACGACCAATCCAACGTTAAGTTCAAGTCGTTTAAAAATTGAACAAAGCTTGCAGCGACCGAGCCCACCACCACTCGACCCATCAACAGCGGCAGACGCTTGTTCAATGGAGATTGGCAGGCTTGATCGACCCATCGGGCACGGCAGGCCGGGTCGAGTCTGGGCAGGCGCTGTCTCATGCGAACGCCTCAAACCGTGGTCGCCAAATCGAGCAACTCACGGGCAAAGGCAAACGAGGTCGATGCACCGGTGCCACCCGTGACCACGCCCAAAGCGACGCCTAAGCTGGGCTGGGCTTTGTACACGACGTCGTCGGCCGAGGCGTAGCTGCCGACCCAACGCTCGGTCACACGGGCCTTGGGCAAATTGAAGACCTGATGGAATTCGTCCATGATCAGGTCTTCGGTGGCGGCGCTCGCAAAGGGTTGCTCGGCGGCGCCATACACGTGACTGTCGCCGACCACCATGGAGCCGTCGGCCGATTGAACGACGATCAGGTGAATACCCTCTTCCAAATGTGCGGCTTGTTCGGCCTGCAGGCGGGCCTTGAGCGCTGTGGCTTCGGGCAGGTCAGCGTATCCCTCATAACGAACCAAGCTCAAATCGGACATGAAGGCGCTGGGCAACTTCAGGTCTTGACCGGCGGAGACACGCATCATTTGCAGCGTGCATTGGCGGATGCCCGCCTGCGCCAACCAATTCGGAAACAGCGCGTTCAAATCGTTACCTGGGCACACCACGCAGTGCTCGGCCCGCAAGGAGCCTCTACTGGTACTGATTTGTGGCAGGTGAACACTGTTCACCGATGTGTTCCAGTAAAAATCCACACCCATGCTGTGCTCGAGCCAATGGCTTAAGCGGGGAATAGCGTCGCGCGATTCCACCCTGCATTCATGCGGGCTGTGAAACAAGGCCATGCCACGCTGCAGCCACGGCCAATCGCGTTGGGCCTGTTTGGTGTCCAACCATCGACAGCCCTCACCCATTTCTGTGGCCATGAAAGCCTCCAAGACAGCCAAAGCCTCGGGTCGCTGGGCCAACACGTTCAAGCCCTTGTGGATGACCTCAATCCCGGCTTGTGGCGCCACCTCGCGCCAAATGGCCGCGGTTTCTTGCGCTCGACGCCAGTGCTCGCCGCGTCGCTGACCGGTCACGGTGATAAAACCAAAATTGCGCACCGAGGCACCAATGGCTTTGGCGTTTCGCTCCACCACGGCTACGCGCATACCCCGCTGCCGAGCGGTCCATGCCGTGGCCAAACCGATGATGCCGGCCCCCACAACGACCAAGTCGTAACCCAATTTCATTTCAGTGAAAGTGATTAGGGGCGCTGGCCCATGGACAGTCTTTGTTCAATGGCTTTCAAAACGAAAGGCAAGTCAGCGACCGTATCGATCACAAAATGTGCGCCTGCAGCTTCAAACGCCGGCGCAACACGGTCTCTGACAGCCTGTCGACTGGCCTCATCGGCCTGCTCAAACTCAGCCAGTGTCCAGCCAGCCGGACTACCCGATAAGGTCAGTCCCACCGTCCACATACCGGCGTTCAAACCCTCGGCAATACCCGGAACTGTGTCATCAACCTTCACGCAATGAGCCACCGACCCAATGGCCAGGTCTTGCACACAAGCCAGGGCCATCCAGGGTCCAGGTCGCGCACCTGCGGTCAAATCATCGGAACAAACCGTGCAGTCGGGTTGGTATCCCCTCTCAGCAGCCAGCACCATGAGCCGCTGCATCACCTCACGTGGATAGCCAGTTGTAGATCCAATCTTGATGCCTTGACTGCGCAAGCCCTGCACAACAGCCAATGCACCGGGCACCAGTTCGCTGTGCGCACCCACACGTTCAACTTGCAGCGGAATGAAGGTCTCATAAATGTGACTCACATCCTTGTCTGTCATAGCGCGCCCAAATTGCGCGGCCCAGCGAGGCCCCACATCGGGGTCTTGGCCCAAGGCTTCGATGTGCTTCCACTTGCCCAAACCCATGGGCCTGCGAGCTTCTTCCAAGCTGAGCTCAAAACCATAGGCTTTTGAAAATGCATCGACAAAAATTTGGGTTGGCGCAAATGAACCAAAGTCCACGATGGTGCCTGCCCAATCAAAAATAACGGCTTCTAAAGAGTTTTTCATCGTTGTGCTTTCAGGGTTGAAAAATAGGTTGAGGTTTCAGCGAAAACGCCATGCTTGGGTGAGCTTTCTCAAGTGGTGTGTCAGAAGGCTATGCACCCCCTTGACCGCAGCCGATGTGGCCACAATCACCACAGCCATGGCCGCGGCCGCGGCGGTGAAACCCGCTTCATCCATGTGGATGATGGACACTGCGGCCAGCTTGGTCTCGGAGCCGTACAAAAAGATCACCGCTGACACAGTGGTCATGGCGTTGACGAAGAAATAGATGCTGATGTCGAGTACCGCAGGCAAGCAAACCGGCACAGTGACACGCCGGAACATGCGGCCCACAGAAACCTTGAGCGAGGCCGACACCGATTCAAATTCGCTGTCCAGTTGTTTGAGCGCGGTGGTGGCGGTAATGTGGCTCACCGTGTAGAAGTGCGCTACCGAGTTCAAAACCAAAATGGCCATGGTGCCGTAAACGAAGACCAGCGGGTTGCCCGGCGCATTGAAAAAGAAAATATAGGACAAGCCCAACACCAACCCCGGTACGGCCATGGACAACATGGCCATCAGGTGGGTGGCGTTGCGCAAGCCAACAAAGCCACGTGTTTTTTCCAGCACAAACGCACCGGTGAACACGATCAGCGTGCCGACCACCGCGGTCCACGCAGCCATGTAAAGCGAGTTGAAATAGGCTTTCCAGCCTTCGCTGTCGAAGTTCGAGAACTCGTAGTTGGCCAACGTCAGGTTCAGGTTGTAGGGCCAACGCGTGACCAAAGAGGCCCACACCGCCATGCCCAAGATCACCAACATCGTGCCCGCCACCAGCGCACAAAATACCCAGAGCGCCCAGTCGCGCGGGGCATGGGGCACCGGCACCAAGGGTACCGAGCGGCCACTGAGCAAGGCCACTTGGCGGCGCTGCACCCAGCGGTCAGCCGCAAAAGCCAAGACAGCAGGCAGCAGCAAAACAAAACCCACCACCGCGCCCATCGAGAAGTTTTGCTGGCCAATCACTTGTTTGAAGATGTCGGTGGCCAGTACGTTGAAACGCCCACCGATCACCTTGGCAATGCCGAAGTCGGTGATGGCCAAGGTGAAGACCACAAAACACGCGCTGATCAAGCCGTACTTGCTGCCCGGCAAAGTCACGGTGAGGAAGGTGCGCAGGGACGAAGCGCCCAAGACCTTGGCCGCTTCGTAGTGCCGGGCATCGGCCATGCTCAGGGCCACCAGCAAAATCATCAAAGCGTGTGGAAAGCAATAAAAGACTTGCGAGATCACGATGCCCAGCGGGCCGTAAATGGTCCCGCCCATCAGCCAGCTGTTGAGCAGGCCTTGGTTGCCGAACAAATAAATCAAAGAAATGGCGGGTAGCAAAGAAGGGGCCAAGATCGGGATCAAGGCCAAAGCCTTGAACACGGATTTGCCCGGCATGGCGCTTCGCGTCAAGGCGTAGGCATACACATAGGCCAAGCACAACGTGATGAGGGCCACCAAGCTAGAGACCCACAAACTGTTCCACAATGAATCGGTGAGTGCGGGCGTCTCAACGTAGCGAGCGTAATTGTCCAACCCAACCCAAGTGCCATCGGCGTCTTCAAAGCTCTTGATCAGCAAGGTGCCCAAAGGAAGGACCAAGGTCACCAGCAGCCAAAGGCCCAACAGCAGCACGCCCAAGCGCATCCAAACGCCATCGCTGTCCAGCCGCCAACCATTCACCCTCATCAGAGCGCTCCAGTGTTGCGACCAAACACCTGCATCCGCTCGGCGGGCAGGTCGACAAACACGTGACGTTGGGTATCCAAACCCATGTTCAGCGCTTGGGCACTGGGCACATCCGCCACCAAGCTCTGGCCGTTTTGGGGCAAACGCACCCGAACGCGGCAAAAGGCGCCCAAAAACTCTAAGTCTTGCACCTGCGCTTCGCAGCGGTTGCTGCCTGGCTCGTCCGGCTTCGCGTTGTCGTGCAAGACGATGTCTTCAGGTCTGAGGGCCAAGGTCACAGCGTCGCCCTCGCGCATGAACTGTGACTGATCGCAGGACAGCGCCATACCGTGCCAATTGAATCGACCGGGCGACACCCATTGCGCCTGCAAGGGGTTGGTCTTGCCTACAAAGTCGGCCACGAAGGCGCTGCGGGGCTGCTGGTAAATGGCTTGTGGCGTGCCCACTTGTTCAATGCTACCTTGGTTCATGACCACGATGCGATCGGCCAAGCTCAGCGCCTCCTCTTGGTCATGGGTGACCATGATGGTGGTCACACCCAAACGTTGGTGCAGCTGGCGAAGCTCGGTTCGCAAGTGAGCACGAACACGGGCATCTAAGGCGCTCAGGGGCTCGTCGAGCAACAACAATCCCGGCGATGTGGCCAAGGCGCGAGCCAAGGCCACGCGCTGCTGCATACCACCCGACAGCTGAGCGGGGTACTGACGATCCGAGGCCGACAAGCCCACCAAATCCAACAACTCATCGACACGCGCTTGGCGTTTGTCGCGCGGCCAGGCTTTGCCTTGCAGCCCATAACCCACGTTGTCGCGCACATTCAAATTAGGGAACAAGGCGTATGACTGAAACACAATGCCGAAGTCGCGCTGCGATGGCGGCAAGCCAGAAATGTCTCGACCCATTTGCACGATGGTGCCGCCGTCTTGCTGCTCCAGTCCGGCGATGATGCGCAACAAAGTGGTTTTGCCGCAACCCGAAGGGCCCAAGAAACACACGAATTCACCGGGCTCGATGCTGAGCGACACATCGCGCAAAGCCCAAAAATCACCGAAGCGTTTGTTGACTTGACGAACGTCCAAATACGGACTGGCTGATTTGTTCACAAACGTGTCCCCATACAAAAAGGGGGGCGCTGATCCAGCGCCCCCGTGAGCGAGCAAGGACGGCGTTCAGCGCCGCACCGCGATCACTTCGGAGCCGACTTACCGTCGTAGCGCTTGGACCACTCGGCCAAGATACGGGCACGCTCAGCGCCCATCTTGGACAAATCCAAATTGATCATGGCGCTGTCAGCGCTTGGAGGGTAGTTCGGTGGGCTGGGGTTCATGCCGGGGTAACCCACGATGGCGTAGTACTTGCCGTACAACTCATAGGCCTGCTTGCTGACCGCGAAGTCGGCCAACTTTTGTGCAGCCGCCAAGTGCTTGGTGCCCTTGACAATGGCCGTGGCCTCCATGTCCCAAGGTGCGCCCTCTTTACCCAAAATGATGTCGATGGGTGCGCCAGCGGTTTTTTCGCGAGCGCCGCGCATGTCAAAACCAACCCCGATCACACGCTCACCCTTGGCGGCTTGCACGCAAGGGGCTGAGCCGGAGTGGGTGTAGACGGCCACGTTCTGGTGGAGCTTGTCCATGTATTCCCAGCCGCCTTTTTCACCCATCAACTGCAACCAGGCGTAAACCGCTTGGTAGCCGGTGCCCGACGAGGCGGGGTTGGGCATGACGATGGCGTCTTTGTAGACCGGCTTGGTCAAATCGGCCCAAGAAGTGGGCTTGGGCATGTTCTTTTTGCCACCTTCAATGGTGTTGTAGCACATGACCGCCAACCAAGCGTCCATGCCAGTCCAAGTGGTGGGATTCTTGCTGCTGCGGAATTTTGGCTTGACTTGGTCAACGCCCTTGGGGCTGTAGGCGTGCAAGAGGTTCATGGAGTCGAACAAGGCAATGCTTGATGCGCCCAGACCCCAGATCACGTCGGCGCGGGGGGTGTCTTTTTCAGCCAAGATGCGAGCCGTCATGATGCCGGTGGAATCGCGCACCCAAGCGATCTCCACATCGGGGTTGGCGACTTCAAACGCTTGTTTATAAGGGCCGAGTTGGTCGTTTTCCAAAGCGGTGTAAACCGACAAAACGGTTTTTTGCGCCAAGGCGGGCAAAGCAAAAGCAGCCAACACAGCACTGGCCAAGATGGGCTTCAACATTGAGTAAATCTTCATGAAAACTCCGATGACAAATAACAAACACATGGGTTTGGTTGGAGAGCACAAGAGCTCAACAACGGCTTGAACTGACAAACAAAGTTTATGGATCAGTTGTGTCAGATTCGTGACCGACTTCCACCAAAGTCAGCGCATAAAAAATTCACTGAAGCTTCATCGAAACATCACAGTTGGAGGTCACGATTGTTGATGCATTGATTCATCAACCAACCCACGGAGATTCCATGGACAACCGACCCAACGCCCATTTCAACGACGAAGATTCCAACACCAGCGACAACCCAGCGTTTGAACAGATCGCCCAAGTTCGCATGAGCCGCCGCGGCTGGCTGCAAGGCGCAGCCAGCGTGGGCTTGGCCTCTGGCACCGGCTTGGCCGCGAGCAGTGCACAAGCCGCAGCGCCCAAGGCTGCTTTGGGCCAACTGGGCTTCAAGGCCGTCGGCAAGAGCTTGGCCGACACCGTGGTGGTGCCCGAGGGCTACCAAGCGCAAGTGCTGTACGCCTTGGGCGACCCCTTGAACGCCAACGTGCCCGCGTTCAAGAACGACGGCAGCGACGAACACTTTGACCAGCGCGCTGGTGACCACCACGACGGCATGGAATGGTTTGGCTTGGACGCCAAAAACCGCCCCTCCAACACCTTCACCGCTCGCGGCTTGTTGGCCATCAACCACGAAGCCACGACCGACGAAAAGCTCACCTCCTTCTTTTTGCACACCAACGGCGGCACGGCCACCCTGCCCCGCCCCGCCGCTGAAATCGACAAAGAGCTGATGATTCACGGCCTGTCGGTGGTCGAAGTTCGCGACACCGGTAAGCGTTGGTCTTACGAGAAAACATCGCCCTACAACCGCCGCGTCACCACCATGACCCCCGCCGAACTGCGCGGCCCTGCGCGCGGCAGCGATCATTTGGTGACCAAGTACAGCGCCGACGCCACCGTTTGCCGCGGCACGCTGAACAACTGCGGCACCGGAAAAACCCCTTGGGGCACCCTGGTGTCGGGCGAAGAAAACTGGTTCGGCTACTTTCACCGCGATGCCCAGGACGACACCCGCCGCAACAAAGACAAGTCCATTCAAGCCCTCAACCGTTACGGTCGCAGGGCCGGCGCGGCCAGCCGCCACGGCTGGGAAAGCGGCGGCGCGGATGACCGCTTTGCCCGTTGGAACAACGGTGCCGTGGGCGCATCGGCCAAAGACGACTACCGCAACGAAATGAACACCTTCGGTTATGTGGTCGAGCTCGATCCCTACCAGCCCAACTCGGTGTTGCGCAAGCGCACCGCCTTGGGTCGCATGGCTCACGAATCGGTGGCCTTTGGCATCCCCGTCAAAGGTCAACCCATCGTGGCTTACATGGGCGATGACGCTCGCGGTGAATACATCTACAAGTTCATGTCCAAGGCCGTTTGGGACCCCAAAGACGCGCAAGGCGCCAACCGCTTGTCGGCGGGCGACAAATACCTCGACGAAGGCACGCTGTTTGTGGCCCGTTTCAAAGACGATGGCCAAGGCGAATGGGTGGAGTTGTCGATGAACAACCCCGTCTTGGCCAACAGTTCGTACTTTGAGTTCAAGTCCGATGCCGACATCGCCATCTTCACGCGCCTGGCCGCCGATGCGGTGGTCGCCACCAAAATGGACCGTCCCGAGTGGAGCGGCGTGAACCCCAAGAACGGCGAGGTCTACATCACCCTGACCAACAACAGCAACCGCAACGCCGGCAATGCCGACGCCGCCAACCCCCGTGTCTACAGCGACATGAAGGGCAGCAAGGAAAACAAGGGCAACGTGCACGGTCACATCGTTCGCATGGCCGAGGTCAAACCCACCGACACCAACTTCAAGTGGGACATCTACCTGTTTGCCTCGGAAGCAGACGCCAACAAAGACACGATCAACCTGTCGGCCTTGACCGACAGCAACGACCTGTCTTCGCCCGACGGCTTGGTGTTCAGCCCTGCCACGGGTGTGTGCTGGATCCAGACCGACGACGGCGCCTACACCGACAAGACCAACTGCATGATGCTGGCCGCTTTGCCCGGTCAAGTGGGCGACGGCACGACCCGCACGCTCAAACACGGCGACAAAACCGTCACGACGCACGTGGGTAAGAACCCCAGCGCGGGCACGCTCAAGCGCTTCTTGGTGGGCCCCAAAGGTGCCGAAATCACCGGCATCTGCGAAACGCCCGATGGCCGTGCGATCTTTGTTAACATCCAACATCCAGGCGAAAACACCGCCATGGCCAAGGTCAACGATGCATCGCAGTACGAGAGCCAATGGCCCGCCAACGCCGGTTACGGCGCTGGCCAGCGCCCGCGTTCGGCCACCATCGTCATCACCAAGAAAAACGGTGGTGTGATCGGCACCTGATGGTTTATCGAGGGTGACTCACAGCGGCCTTAGGGCCGCTTTTTTCATTCACAAAGAAGCGAGACTCCACATGAAAAACTGCTGCACAGCCCTGCTGGGTCTGGCTTTTTGCCTGTCGTTGCACGCCGCCGACACACCGTCAAACATGGGCGGATCCCCTTTGGATGAGGCGCGCGAGGCCATTGCCCAAAAAAATTGGGCGGGGGCTTTGAACAGCTTGCGTGCCATCGCCCCGGATCAAGCGTCGTCCGCCGATTTCCACAACCTCATGGGTTATGTCCTGCGCCACCAAACTCAGCCCGATATGGTGGCTGTTTTGGACCACTACGACCGGGCCTTGGCCATCGACCCCGGCCACCGACAAGCCAGAGAATATTTGGGTGAGGCTTGGCTGATGTTGCATTGCCCGGACCAAGCGGCCGAACAACTCGCCACCATTCGCCGCTTGTGCGGTTACAGCGATTGTGAAGAGTGGAAAGATTTGCAGCAAGCCATCCTTGCTTACCGAAACCCTTCACATCACTCCTGTTCCATCTCCAAATAGGTGCGATTGACCAATTGGGGCAACCACACCTCCACGTGCTTGAGGTGTTGGAACGGTGCCGCATCAAAAGACCGTACAGCCACGCCGATGTCGGTTCCCTGCTCAACCGCTTCACCCATTTTGTCGCGAAGGGTTTTGATCAGCACACCGGTGTCGCGCTGGGCTTGGGCCAAGGTCGTCACGCGGCCATGTCCTGGCACCAGCACGCGGGGCTTGAGGGCTTCAAGGGCTTCAAAACTTTGCAACCAGTTCTTGGTTTTGCTCACGGCGTGCAAACCCAAGATGCGGTCAACGTACACCACATCGCCGGTGAACACCACACCACTCTGGGGCAGCCACACCAGGCTGTCGCCTGGCGTGTGGCCACCACCCCGGTGCACCACGTGCACGGCGGTGCCGCCCAAGTCCAACACCGTATCCGCCCCTTGCAGCCAACGCTGAGGCAACATCACCTCAGTACCGTTCATTTTTTCCTTCAGCACCGGGGCGTTGGCGCGCAGGTGTTGGGGACCGCGCGCCACCATATCGGCCTGTGCGTTGGCGTGCGCCAGGGTTTGAGCGCCTTGGGCTTGAAAATAACCGTTGCCCAACCAGCGGTGGTCTTGCCCACCGGTGTTGATGACCCATTTGATGGGTTGCGAGGTGACTTTTTTGGCGGCTGCCGCGATGTGCTGCGCGCCTTGAAAACTCGCCCCGCTGTCGATCAGCAGCGCACCTTGGGGCGTGACCACCAAACCAAAGTTGGCGTTGAGCGCTTCGTTCTCGTAAGTCCGGCCTTCGGTGTCGCCCACGTAGGCGTAGACATTGGGTGCAACAGGGGTGAAGACCACCTCCACGGCGTGGGCCGCACCCATGCCACAGAAGGCGGAACAACAGGCCCACAGCGACCACCACCGGGAAAATTTCAAAGGCATGTTCACGGCTTTCATCACAACACCCTCAATGGGCGGACGAGGGAAGGTCTTCACACTCACAGGCGACCGTTGACAACTCGCAGGGCTGCCCTTGACAGCAATGCGCCGTCAGGTAGGCCAACAAATCGTTCATGCTGGCGAACTCGGCGCGGTAGACGAAGTGTCGCCCATCGCGCTCGCTGCTGACCAAGCCGGCCTGGCTGAGTTCTTTGAGGTGAAAGGACAAAGCGGTGGGTGAACACGCCAAGAGCTCGCAGAGTTGCCCCGGGTGCAGGCCCGCCGGGCCCGCGCCGACCAGTTCGCGAAACACCCGCAAGCGGGTGGCTTGGGCCAAGGCGGCCAAGGCTTGCAGGGCTTGCGTTTCGGTCACGGGGTCTCCTGAATCAAGGGTGTGGTCGCCACGCGCGTGGGCAAGGCCAAGGTCATGAGCCAACACACCACGAGCATCAAGGCCGAGCCGATCAGCGCATACAACAAGCCGCCCCACTGGTAGAGCAAGCCCGACATCAGCGTGCCGAAGAAACGCCCCAAGGCGTTGGCGGCGTAATAAAAGCCCACGTCTTCGGCGGCTTTTTCGCTGCCCGCATAAGCCAAGATCAAATACGAGTGCACCGAGGAATTGACCGCAAAGGCCACACCGAACACACCCAAACCACCGACCACCCACCACTGCAGATCGGGCACATCGGCCCAGACCGCGGCGGCAATCGCCATGGGCACCAAGGCCAAAGCCAAGGACCATGCACGGGCTGCGGGCACTTCGGCGCTCAGGCCGTCGGGGCTGCGTTTGACCAAGGCCGGCGCCATCGCTTGCACCAAGCCGTAGCCGATGGTCCACGCGGCCAAGAAGCCCCCGACCATGGCGAAGTTCCAACCCTGGGAATACAAAAACACCGGCACACCGACCACGAACCAGACGTCGCGCGCGCCGAACAAGGCCACACGCGCCGCGGCCAAACCGTTGATGCCGGCGTTTTTGGCGAACAGCTCTTTGGCCGACTTCGACGCCTTGGCCTTGCCCATCAAAGGCGGCACGGCCCACACCACACCGATCAAAACGATCAGCAACAAACCCGCCATCAACCACAGCGAGGGGGCAAAGCCCAAGGCCTGCAGCATCACACCGCCCAAGAAGAAGCCCAGGCCTTTCATGGCGTTTTTGCTGCCGGTGAACCACGCCACCCACTTGAAGAGTTGGTTGTTGCCACCGTCCTCGGCCTTGGCTTGCGCTTGGGTGATTTTGATGGCCGATTTGCTGGCGGTTTTGGTCAGGTCTTTGGCCACGCCGCAGATGCCCTGCGCCATCACCACCCACGCCACCGACATCGCCACCGTCCAGCTCGGATCGAGCAGAGACAACACACCGAAGCCGGTGATTTGTGTGACCAAGCCGACGATGAGCATGCGCTGGATGCCGTAGCGCGTGGCCAACCAACCCCCGATGAGGTTGGCCACCACACCCGCGGCTTCGTAGAGCAAGAACAAAAACGCCAGCGTGAACGGCGAGTAGCCAAGTTGGTAGAAGTGCAGCAACACCAACATGCGCAAAGCGCCGTCGGTGAGCGTGAAACCCCAATAGGCCGAGGTGACGATGGCGTAGTGCCGCGTGGCGCTGTTCATGGCGTCACAGACCGCGGTCTTGCATGTGCACGGCCAAATCGACCATGCGGCAGGCGTAGCCCATTTCGTTGTCGTACCAGGCGTAGACCTTGAGCAAGCTGCCATCGGTGACCATGGTGGACAAAGCGTCCACGATGGCGCTGCGCGTGTCGCGGGCGTAATCGGCGCTCACCAATGGGCGCGTCTCGTAACCCAAGATGCCGGCCAAAGGGCCCGCCGCAGCGGCTTCGAACAAGGCGTTGACCTCTTCGACCGTGGTGTTGCGCTGCAGCTCGAACACGCAGTCGGTGAGCGAGGCGTTGAGCGCGGGCACACGCACGGCGTGGCCGTTGAGCTTGCCTTTGAGCTCGGGGTAGATGAGCGCAATCGCGGTGGCGCTACCGGTGGTCGTGGGCGCCAAGCTCATCATGGCGCTGCGGGCGCGGCGCAGGTCTTTGTGCGGCGCGTCCACCACCAAGTTGGTGTTGGTGGGGTTGTGCAAGGTGGTGATTTGGCCGTGTTTGATGCCGATGGCTTCGTGCACCACTTTGACCACCGGGGCCAAGCAGTTGGTGGTGCAGCTCGCGGCGGTGATGAGGTGGTCGCGGCTGGGTTCGTACAGGTGTTCGTTCACACCCACCACCACGTTGAGCACACCGCCGGTTTTGACGGGCGCGGCCACGATGACGCGCTTGGCGCCACGGTCCAAGTGGCCTTGCAGGGTTTCGGGGGTGAGGAATTTGCCGGTGCACTCGAGCACCACGTCCACGCCCAAGTCGCCCCAAGGCACATCGCTGGGGTTGGCGTGGCTGCTGAACGACAGCGTGTGTTGGTCGATGCGGATGCGGTCTTCGCCTTCGGCGGCGATGTCGGCGCGCCACTTGCCTTGCACCGAATCAAAGGCCAGCAAATGGGCCGTGGCGGCCGCGCCGCCCTTGAGTTCGTTGAGGTGCACCACCGCCAAGCGGTTGCCCGCGCGGGGGTCGTCCGACTGGCGCTCGGCCGCGCCCATGCCCGCACGCAGGGCCAAACGGCCGATGCGGCCCATTCCGTTGATACCGACTTTCATGACAGGTCCTTTCAGGGGGAGAGTTTAACGTTTCAATGAATATTGAACGATTGTCTCCAATCCCTGTGACCGTTTTGTGACGGCCGATGAACGGCCGCGCTTATTGGAAGGCGACTTCGGCGAAGCTGCGCAGCTTGCGGCTGTGCAGCTGGTCCACCCCGCCCTCGCGCAAACGCTCGATGGCGCGGATGCCGATGCGCAGGTGCTGGTCCACGCGCTCGCGGTAGAAGTGGTTGGCCATGCCCGGCAGCTTGATCTCGCCGTGCAGCGGCTTGTCGCTCACACACAGCAAGGTGCCGTAGGGCACACGGAAGCGAAAGCCGTTGGCCGCGATGGTGGCCGACTCCATGTCCAGCGCCACCGCGCGCGACTGCGAGAAGCGCTGCTGCGGTGTGCTGGCCACGTTGTGGGTGGGCAGCAATTCCCAGTTGCGGTTGTCGGTGCTGGCCACGGTGCCGGTGCGCATGATGCGCTTGAGCTCGGCCGGCGGCACTTGGCTCACATCGGCCACCGCGCACTCCAAGGCCAGTTGGATTTCGGCCAACGCCGGGATGGGCACCCACAGCGGCAACTCTTCGTCGAGCACATGGTCTTCGCGCACGTAGGCGTGAGCCAAGACGTAGTCACCCAAGCGCTGGCTGTTGCGCAGGCCCGCGCAGTGGCCCAGCATCAACCAAGCGTGTGGCCGCAAGACAGCGATGTGGTCGGTGATGGTTTTGGCGTTGGCCGGCCCCACGCCGATGTTAACCATGGTGATGCCGCTGCGGTCGGCGCGCATGAGGTGGTAGCCCGGCATCTGCGGCAAGCGCGGGGGCGCTGCACCCAAGGCATCCGCGGCCTCAGCGGCCAAGCCCACGCGGCGCGTGACCACATTGCCCGGCTCCACAAACGCGGTGTATTCGCTGTTCGGGTTGGCCATCTCGGCGTGGCCCAAGCGGATGAACTCGTCGATGTAGAACTGGTAGTTGGTGAAGAGCACGAAGTTTTGGAACCACTCGGGCGCGGTGCCGGTGTAGTGGCGCAGGCGCTGCAAGGAATAGTCCACGCGCGGCGCGGTGAACAAGGACAAAGGCAAAGGCTCACCCGGCGCGGCGCGGTAGGTGCCGTTGGCGATGCCGTCGTCCATGGCCGCGAGGTCGGGCAAATCAAACACGTGGCGCATGAGCGAGCGGCGCTCGGCGCTCAGGTGACCTTCGACGTGGTCGTGCTCGGCGAACGAAAAATGGATGGGGATGGGCTGGGTGCTCAGGCCCACCTCCAGCGCCTCGCCGTGGTTGGCCAAGAGCAAACGGAACTGCTCTTGGTAGTACTCGGCAAACAGGTCGGGGCGGGTCAGCGTGGTCTCAAAGCGCCCGGCTTCGGCCACAAAGCCGTAGCTCAGGTGCGTGGCCTGTGCGTGATCAAAAGCGCGTCGAGCGTGCAAACGCACAAAGGGGTAACAGGCGCGGATGCGTTGGTCGGGTACGTCGCGGCCGGCCACGAAGTCTTGCATGGCTTGGCGCAAATGCGCCACGCTGTGCGCGTACAGCGTTTGCACTTGCTGCCATGCCGATGCGGCTTCGGTGTGTTGGGTCGGGGCGATGAAAGCGGGCTGGTGGTGCATGCAAGTTGGCTGGTGTGATCAAGGCGATGAACTCCAGCCCACTTTACCTGAACCCCGTGAATGACCATCAGCATGAGCAGCAAAAAAAGAGGGGCCAAAGGCCCCTCGAGTGCTGGATTGATTTTTTGACTTATTGAATGGGCACTTGGTTCCCACCCAACGGTAGCGTCTGATCAGCCTTTAAGCTTCCGTTCCTCACCAGCATATAGCCAACAATCGCGGTTTTACCCGCATCGTCGATCTTGGTTGGGTCATCGAACGGCATCAACAGCTGAACGTATTCGAACAAGCCTTTGGCGTTGGCGAATTTCCCAATGTCGTGCCCTGCACCCCAGATAGGTCGAGGAAAAACGGTGGCATCTCGCCCCTTCGCGCCATGGCACAGCGCGCAGTTTTTTTGATAAAGCTGGGCACCCATCAAAACTTGCGTGCTGGCACCAACAGGAGGTGGTGGCACACTTTGTGCAAAAAGGGTTGTCGGTTGCAGCAGTGCCAGCATCCCAGCGCTTGCAGTGATCCTCCAAAACTTCATACGACACGGATTTTGAATTTTGGAATGGCACTGTTGGCCATGCCCAGTTGGTTGAACGGTACGGTGGCGGTTTGTACATTGCCAGCCATGTCAATTCCCCGGGTCTCTATGACGTGATCGCCTGGACGCGCATCCCACACAAAGTCAAAACGAACCCAGGTGTATCGACCCAGATTGGGGCCTTGAATGTTGGCGCGTTGCCAAGAGCCACCATCGACTCGATATTCGACTTGGCGAATGCCGTGCTGAGGTGCCCACGCATAGCCGCGAACGACTTGTTTGCCGTTGCTCATCAGAGGCCATTCGCCGCGCTTGAGGGGGTAATTGGCGGGAATAGAGGGACTCTTTTCTAACACCAAAGGCACCGTGATCAGGGTCTTGATGGGCATCCAGGTCACCATAGGGCCTTTGACGTCGGCGGGTGTGATGCCCCCAATGAATTCGTCATTGGCTCCAATGGCTGGTGCGGCGTAATCTGAACCGATGTAGGTTTCGCCACGGGTATTCAAACGCACCCAATGCTGGTGGTTGTCAACCCGCATCTCGGTGACCCACTTGATGGAAGCGGTACCGCCCCAACCTGGCACCAACATACGTACAGGCGCGCCGTGGTCAGCGGTCAGGTCATTACCGTTCATCTTGAAGCAAATACCGATGTCATCAGCGCGCGACAAAATCTCGGCCACGGGCATGGGTCGCCCCATGTCAGCCCCATCAACACCGGACCAGAAGAGTGCCGATTTAGCGTCTTTCTTCAAACCCACCAATCCAAAAATGTGGGAAAGCGGGACTATCTGCCATTCGGCTTGACCAATGGCACCCAATACCCAGTTACCTCCAGCCACCTGCATTTGATCTTGCTGTTCCCAAAAGAGGCTCCGGCCATTGCCATGGCACTCCATGGTCGCGATGACCGTTCGTGAAGGCATTTTCATCAAATCTTCGTAACTGATTTCGATGCTTCGCTCAACAGCGTTACCATGAATTTTCATCTTCCACTGCTTGGGATCCAACACAGGCTTAGCTTCGACCAAGGGTGTGGGGTAGTGGTTGCGTACGTAAAACTGCTCTACAGGCGTCATGTACGTATTGAAATCCCAATAGTTACCACTTCGAACGGTGGCTCCGATGTTAAGCAAACGGGAGTCATCTTTCAGCAATGCCTTGCGAGCTGGTACCGCGGGTGCTGTGGCTTGTTGAGACATGGCTAAAGGAGAAACGCTCGCTGCTGCGCCAAATGCTGCAGCCGACACAAAAAATTGACGTCGATCGGCTTGAGGGCCAATCTTGAGCGCCTCCTTAACCAAAGCGCGCTCTTGCGCTTGTTGCTCTTTTGCTGCCATGATTGTCTCCTGATGAATTGGAATGATCGAGGTATTTTGCTCATCAACATGCGGGTGTTGATAACAACTCTGGAGCAAGTTACATGCCGAAAAAAACAAGCCTTCATCCCACGATTTGTGTCGAATCTGTAATGAACACAGCCCAAGGAGATCCATCGCTGTTACAAAAAGGTAACCGGCGTAGCTTCTTGAGTACGGGAACAGCAACCTTGGGTTTCATGGGTTTTCCCATTCGCTCGGTGGCCGATGCCCCCATGCGCTTTGCCACCACGCCCGTTTTTCTCAACGACCAAGTTTCTTTGTTGGGCCGTTGGCAGCGGTATTTGGAGTCCAAGATGAACCGCCCTGTGCGCTTCATTCAAAGAGGAACCTACCGCGAGATTGTTGAACTCTTGCTCTCCAACGAGGTTGATGCTGCGTGGCTGTGCGGTTATCCCCTTGTGTTGAACGAGAGAAGGTTATCTGCGCTGGCCGTTCCCAGACACCAAGGGGCTGCTTTGTACCGATCGCACTTGGTGGTTCCTGAGTCAGACACCACCTCAAGATCGGTCTTGGATTTAAGAAACAAAGTGTTTGCCTACAGCGACCCGCTCTCCAACAGCGGGTGCTTGGTACCTCGAACCGAAATTCAGATGGCCGGCCATGACGCGGCCACTTTTTTTCGGCGCACGTTTTTCACATTCAGCCACCGAAAAGTCATCGAAGCTGTTCACTCTGGACTCGCTGATGCCGGCGCCGTTGATGGTTATGTTTGGGACACATTGTCCGAACAATTTCCATCCAGCGTCGCTGGCTTACGAGTGGCTTGGCGATCGCAACAACATGGATTCCCGCCCATCGTGAATCGAAAAAACTGGGGGAGTGCCAACGAGCAAACGTTGCTGAGCGCCTTGCTGAGTATGAATATCAATGAGACTGGCCGCGACATACTCCAAAAGCTCAACATTGATGGATTCGGCGAGCCCACGTCGGATCAGTACAACAGCATACGGCGCATGCTGAAATACAGTACGAACAAAACATCATGAGACTGCGCAACCTCAGTTGGCGATTAAAAGTCCCCATTGCCATCACCACCGTTATTTTGATCACGGAGATTGTCGTGACGGGACTGCTCGTGAGTCGTGCATTGTCAGATTCGCGACGCGACTTGGAGTACAGCGCTGACAGCTTAACAACGGTTTTGGCCAGTTCACTGCGAGATCCCATCTTGCGTGACGATGTATGGCAAGGCTTTGAAATCATCATCAAGCCCATGGAAGCGCGCCGAAGCGACAATCCACTCAAAGCGGTGGTTGTGCTTGACGCAACGGATGCGGTCTTCGTCTCAAGCGAGCCCAAACGAATCCCCATCTCGATGCAAGGTTCATCGCTACCAGCACCATTACCCAAAGTCGCCTCAACCAAAGATGTGCCCGACTTCACTTTCGTTCTGGGCGCGGGCGCAAGCGGACCTGAATTGGCAGCAGCCAAACCTGTCATTACCGATGACGGCATACGACTCGGAACGGTGCTGTTGGAATTTGATGGTGAAATGTATGCTGCTCGGGTGCGTTCGGCCATCGTGAACGTTGCACTGATCAGCGTACCAGGCTTGTTGCTCTTAATTCCACTGGGCTGGTACGCCGGCAAACGCTTGGCAGAGCCATTGGCTCAAATTGCACAGGTGTTGGCGCGTGTCAGCCACGACCCACCCGATCAAGTGATGAAGCTGCTACCACCCGAGAGCGGTGATGAGCTTGGTCAATTGTCTGCGCAAGCGCGAATCATGCTCAACGGCCTTGCGCGCAAATCTGCGCTTGAGCAAGAGGTGATGGCTTCGGATCGCCTGGCTGCGATTGGCCGCGTGTCAGCCGCCATTGCACACGAAATCAACAACCCATTGGGCGGCATGCTCAACGCCATCGACACAGCGCTCAAACATGGTCAGCCCGACGCGCTGTCGAAAAAAACATTCGGCTTATTGGACCGCGGCATCCAACAAATTCGATCGACGGTTGAAGCCTTGCTGGTTGAAGCCCGATTGAACTCACCGCAACTAAGTGGTCAAGACTGGGAGGACCTGTTGCTCTTGGTTCAACCCAATGCAATAGCCCAAAACACACAACTTCTGTGGAGTGTTGAACCATCGACCCATGGTCACATGCCATTACCCGCCCATGAAATCAGGCAACTGACCCTGAACTTATTGCTCAACGCCATGGCTGCAGCCAAACAGACCGACCAAGATCAGGCCGCTGTTGAGCTCACGGTTGCACACACACCAGGCTGGCTGGCCATTGTGGTGGGGAACACCGGACAAGCCTTGTCTGCGGAACGAATCGGTCAAATGTTTGAACCCTTTGTGGCAGCAGACCCTTCAGAAACCCAGCACCGCCATGGCCTGGGTTTGTGGATATGCTGGCAAATTGTCCAGCGCATGGGGGGCAGCATCCAAGTCTCCAGCGATGCGCAATGGACTCGCGTATCCGTCTCTTTGCCAATTGAGCCAACCCACACAACAGGTTAGAAGCATGCCCAAAATTCACCTCATTGAAGACGACCTGATCATGGGCGAATCCTTGGTTGACCGTTTTGAAATCGAAGGCCACGATGTGCATTGGTCACAGACCTTGGAAGAAGCCAGTGAAATGTTTCGTGCCAGCGAATTTGACGCGGTAGTCAGCGACGTCCGTCTTCCCGATGGCTCTGGAGAGCGATTGTTTGAACAGCAATTGATGTCACTCGCCAAAACGCCTCCTTGGCTGTTCATCACGGCTTTTGCAACGGTAGACCAGGCTGTGGCCATGCTGCAAATGGGCGCTTGTAACTACGTGACAAAACCATTTGACATCACCGCGCTGGTCGACAAGGTCAATGCCGCCATTCATCAAGACCAGCCCGACATTATCCCGCCTGCGCAGGATCCCATTGACGCCACACTCGGGGTCTCGCTGGCCATGCGTCAACTGGCATCACAAGCCCAACGTGTTGCCAACAGAGCCAACAGCATATTGATCACTGGCGAGAGCGGCGCTGGTAAAGAGGTGTTGGCTCGCCACATACACAGGCTCGCCAATCCCTTGAAAACGGCACCTTTTGTCGCTGTGAATTGTGGCGCCATCCCTGAAAACCTGATCGAAGCCGCCTTGTTTGGTCACGAGCGAGGCGCTTTCACTGGGGCCGATCGACTGCATCGGGGTTATTTTGAGCAAGCATCGGGTGGAACTTTGTTCTTGGACGAAATTGCCGAATTACCCCACTCGATGCAGGTTCGCCTATTGCGTGTGCTGCAGGATCGACAAGTACAAAGGCTCGGCGCAGAAAAGTTGATCGACGTTGATTTGAAGCTCATCTGCGCCACCCACGCCAACTTACAAGACATGGTCAAAAATGGCCAATTCCGCGAGGATCTTTTCTACCGAATTCATGTCATGCACATGCGTGTTCCGCCCCTTCGTGAACGGCCCGATGATGTGCTTTGGCTGACGCAACGTTTTCTACAAGAAGACGCAACGAGCCGCAATGAAACCCCAAAAACACTCACCCCCGCTGCTCAAGCAGCCTTGATCACTTACCACTGGCCAGGCAATGCTCGCGAACTTCACAACTGCGTTGAACGTGCATGCGTATTGGGTGAGAACACACAAATTGACGCCAGCGATCTGTTCGAGAACGCCAGCGATACCAGTACCCACGTTGAGTTGCCCACGCTGGATGCTTTTGTGGCCAATGCGGAACGCCACTACCTTTTGGCTGTCTTGTCACGGTTCGATGGAAAATCAGGCTTGGCAGCCGAAGCCTTGGGCATATCTCGCAAAACGCTTTGGGAAAAATGCAAGCGCTACGGCCTTCGGGACTCAAAAATCATCGGCCTTGATGACGATAAATCGCTGTCCAAAAAACCCTGATGAAATCGTCGGCTGGCCTGTTTTTCTCGATTTGAGTTCCGGCGCGCTCATGGCCTGAAGTCAAACTGCGAAAATACCGCTTGTGACACCCACCGAATGGGCCTTGTGCCCTCACCCCAGCCAACACAGCAACGTGCCCGCCCCGCGGGTGACGCTGAGCGCGCACGCCCACGGCCTGAGCCTGGTGTTCGCCTTGCCCGATGTGCGCGGCCTGGCCTTGCCCGCGCCTGGCTTGCGCGGCGCGGCCGACGGCTTGTGGCAGCACACCTGTTTTGAATGTTTTGTCGGGGTGGCTGGCGAACGCGCCTACGCCGAGTTCAACGCCTCACCGTCCTTGCCCGAGGGCCAATGGGCGCACTACCGCTTCAGCGACGAGCGCCAACGCGAACCGCAACCCAGCACCACCGCCCTGCTCCCCCGCAGTCAAATCGAAGGCAATGGCCTTCGCCTGAGCTTGGACTTGCCGTGGTCGGTGATGCCCGACCCACAAAAGTCCTGGGACTTGGGCTTGAGCACCGTCACCGAATCGCAACACGGTCAGATCACCCATTGGGCGCTGCGCCACGACCGCGCCCAAGCCGACTTCCACCACCGCGCCAGTTGGATGCGCATCGCCGCCCCCTGGCCCAACCCCACCCCCACACCATGAAACTCGGCATCGAACGCTTGTTGTCTGAACCCACTTTGCGCGCCCCACTGCAGGGCCGCCGCGTGGCCTTGTTGGCCCACCCGGCCTCGGTCACGCGCGAGCTCACGCACTGCATCGACGCGCTCTCGGCCCTGCCCGAGGTGCGCTTGAGCGCGGCCTTTGGCCCACAACACGGCTTGCGCGGCGACAAACAAGACAACATGGTCGAGTCGCCCAACTACGCAGACCCGCGCTGGGGCATCCCGATCTTCAGCCTCTACGGTCAGGTGCGCCGCCCCACCGACGAGATGATGGCCAGCTTCGACGTCTTGCTGGTGGACTTGCAAGACCTGGGCTGCCGCATCTACACCTTCATCACCACGCTGCGCTACGTTCTCGAGGCCGCGGCCGCGCACGGCAAAAGCGTGTGGGTCTTGGACCGCCCCAACCCCGCGGGCCGGCCCGTCGAAGGCCTGACGCTGCAGCCCGACTGGGAAAGTTTCGTGGGCGCAGGCCCCATGCCCATGCGCCACGGCATGACCATGGGCGAGCTGGGCCACTGGTTCATCGCCACCTTGAGGCTGACAGTGGACTACCGCGTCATCACCATGAGCGACTGGGCGCCCGAGGCCGCACCGGGCTTTGGCTGGCCCTCCGAGCGCAGCTGGGTCAACCCCAGCCCCAACGCCGCCAACCTGAGCATGGCCCGCGCCTACGCCGGCACCGTGATGTTGGAAGGCACCACGCTGAGCGAAGGGCGAGGCACCACACGCCCGCTGGAGTTGTTCGGCGCGCCCGACATCGACGCCAACCGCTTGATCGAAGACATGCGCCGCACGGCACCGCAGTGGCTCAAAGGCTGCGTCTTGCGCAGCTGCTTCTTTGAGCCCACCTTCCACAAACACGCGCACCAGCTGTGCGCGGGCGTGCAGATCCACGTCGAAGACCCCAGCCACTACGACCACCAAGCCTTCCAACCGTGGCGCTTGCAAGCCTTGGCGTTCCGCGCCATGCGCCTGCAACAGCCCGACTACCCGCTGTGGCGCGACTTCCCCTACGAGTACGAACACGACCGCCTGGCCATCGACCTGATCAACGGCGGGCCTGGCTTGCGCGAATGGGTGGACGACCTCAGCGCCCCGCCGGAGGCCTTGGAAGCGCTGGCGGCGCGTGATGAGGCGGCTTGGGTCGAGGCTCGGCGGCCTTACCTGTTGTACTGACGCTCAGCGGGTGTCAGCCCGCTTGCACGGCCTGCACCAAGCGCTCAGCACAGGACTGGGCTTGTGCCGCGTCCGCGGCTTCAACCATGATGCGCAGCAAGGGCTCGGTGCCGCTGGGGCGAATGAGCACGCGGCCGCTGTCGCCGAGTTCGCGCTCGACGCTCTGGGTGAGGTCGGCCAATCCCGTGTTGCTGCGCCAATCTTGCCCTGGCTTCAAGCGCACGTTGAGCAAGACCTGGGGGAAGAGCGTGACGCCGTCGAGCAAGTCGTCGAGGTTTTTGCCGCTGGCCACACAGGCTTGCAGCACCTGCAAGGCCGACACCAGGCCGTCGCCGGTGGTGTGTTTGTCGAGCACCAACAAATGCCCCGAGCCCTCGCCGCCCAAGAGCCAGCCTTTGTCTTGCAAGGCCTCGAGCACGTAGCGGTCGCCGACTTTGGCGCGCACGAATTGCACCCCGCGCTGGCGCAGGGCCAACTCCACGGCCATGTTGGTCATGAGCGTGCCGACCACGCCGGGCACCTCGGCACCGCTGTCCAAGCGGTGTGCGGCCACGATGTAGAGCAGCTCATCGCCGTTGAACAAACGGCCTTTGGCGTTGACGATTTGCAAACGATCGGCGTCGCCGTCGAGCGCAATGCCCACGTCCGCGCTGTGTTCGGCCACGGCTTTGACCAAGGCCTCGGGGTGGGTCGCGCCCACACCTTCGTTGATGTTCAGGCCATTGGGCGCGCAACCGATTTTGATGACCTCTGCGCCCAACTCGTGGAACACGGCCGGGGCGATTTGGTAGGCCGCACCGTGCGCGCCATCGACCACGATCTTCAAGCCCTTGAGCGTGAACTCGGTGGGGAAGGTGCTTTTGCAAAACTCGATGTAGCGGCCCGCGGCGTCGTCCAAGCGGCGCGACTTGCCCAGCTGGGCCGAGTCCACCCAGACCGGGGCTTCTTTGAGCACGGCCTCGACGTCTTGCTCCCACGCGTCGGGCAGCTTGGCGCCTTGGGCGCTGAAAAACTTGATGCCGTTGTCGGCAAAGGGGTTGTGACTGGCCGAGATCACCACACCCAGACTGGCGCGTTGGGCACGCGTGAGGTAAGCCACGGCCGGGGTGGGCACAGGGCCCAAGAGCACCACGTCCACACCAGCGGAGTTGAAACCGCTCTCCAGCGCCGACTCGAGCATGTAGCCCGAGATGCGGGTGTCTTTGCCGATCAGCACCACCGGGTGGGCCTCGGTGCGCTTCAAAACGCGGCCGACCGCGTGGGCCAGGCGCAACACAAAATCGGGGGTGATGGGGGACTGGCCTACGGTGCCGCGGATGCCATCGGTTCCAAAGTAAGTGCGTGTCATGCCCACATTATCGCGCTTGCGCCGCCCGCCAAACGGCAGCGGCTTGTACGGTGGCGGCCACGTCGTGAACGCGCAGCACACACGCTCCCCGCTCCAGCGCCAGCACGGCCGCAGCCAGGCTGGCGGCGACGCGATCGGCCGCCACGCTTTGGCCCGTTACCGCGCCCAAGGAAGATTTGCGCGACCAACCCGCGAGCAGCGGCCAACCCAAACCGACCAAGGCGTTTTGCTCAGCCAGCAAGGCGAAGTTTTGTTCGACGGTTTTGCCAAATCCAATGCCAGGGTCGAGCACGATGCGCTCGCTCGCCACGCCTGCGGCCTGCACGGCGTGCGCACGCGTTTGCAAAAACGCCGCCACCGCCGGCACGACATCGCCCACCATGGGCTCGGTTTGCATGGTTTTTGGCTCGCGGTGCATGTGCATCAAACACACGCCGCAGCGTGGGTGAGCGGCCACCGCCTCCAAGGCACCGGCTTGGCGCAAAGCCCAGACGTCGTTGACGATGTCCGCGCCAGCGTCCAACGCAGCGCGCATGACCTCGGGTTTGTAGGTGTCCACCGAGATCGGCACACCCCAAGCCAAAGCCCCCTGCACCACGGGCAAGACCCGTGCAAGCTCTTCCTCCAAACTCACCACGGGCGCGCCGGGCCGTGTCGACTCGCCGCCCACGTCCAAGATGTCTGCGCCTTCGCGCAGCAGCTGCTCGGCGTGCGCCAAGGCCGCGCTCGCGCTGCTGTGGCGGCCACCGTCGGAAAATGAATCGGGGGTGACGTTGACGATGCCCATGATGTGTGGGCGCTGCAAGTCGATGTCAAAGCGGCTGGTCTGCCAGATCATGGGGCGTACCTTCAATGAAAACGGGGCCGAAGCCCCGTGTGTGAGATCAAGAACGTTGCCGCGCTTTAAGCCACGGTAGGTGCTGGTTCGGTGCTGGGTGCCGCGGCACCGCCATCGCCACCACCCACGGAGGGGTTGCGTGGCGTCCAGTCTTTGGGCGCGCGCGGTGGCTTGCCGGCCATGATGTCGTCGAGCTGGTCCGAGTCGATGGTTTCCCATTCGAGCAGGGCCTTGGCCATGGCGTGCATCTTGTCGCTGTGGTACTCGATGAGGTCACGGGCGAGCTTGTACTGCGCGTCGATGATTCGGCGCACCTCGTGGTCAACCTTGCGCATGGTCTCTTCACTCATGTTCGTGGTCTTGGTGACCGAGCGGCCCAAGAACACTTCACCTTCGTTTTCAGCGTAGACCATGGGGCCCAAGGCGTCGGTCATGCCGTAGCGCATGACCATGTCGCGGGCGATTTGGGTGGCACGCTCGAAGTCGTTGGACGCGCCGGTGGTCATTTGGTTCATGAACACCTCTTCGGCGATACGGCCACCAAACAGCATGCTGATTTGGTTGAGCATGAACTCTTTGTCGTAGCTGTAGCGATCTTGCGCGGGCAAGCTCATCGTCACACCCAGGGCGCGGCCGCGGGGGATGATGGTGACTTTGTGCACCGGGTCGCATTTGGGCAACAGCTTACCGATCAGGGCGTGACCGGACTCGTGATAAGCCGTGTTCTTGCGCTCTTCTTCGGGCATGACCATGCTCTTGCGCTCTGGGCCCATCAAGATCTTGTCTTTGGCTTTTTCGAAGTCTTGCATCTCAACGGTGCGGGCGTTGCGGCGCGCAGCCATCAAGGCGGCTTCGTTGCACAAGTTGGCCAGGTCGGCGCCGCTCATGCCGGGCGTCCCACGGGCAATCACCGAGGGGCTGACGTCTTGGCTGATCGGGATCTTGCGCATGTGCACGTTGAGGATCTGCTCACGACCACGGATGTCGGGCAAGGTCACGTAGACCTGGCGGTCAAAACGGCCGGGGCGCAACAAAGCGGCGTCCAAGATGTCGGGGCGGTTGGTCGCGGCCACGACGATCACGCCGAGGTTGGTCTCAAAACCGTCCATCTCAACCAGCATCTGGTTCAAGGTTTGTTCGCGCTCGTCGTTGCCACCGCCCAAGCCCGCACCACGCTGGCGGCCCACGGCGTCGATTTCATCGATGAAGATGATGCAAGGGGCGTTTTTCTTGGCGTTGTCGAACATGTCGCGCACACGCGATGCGCCCACGCCCACGAACATTTCCACAAAATCCGAACCGGAGATGCTGAAAAACGGCACCTTGGCTTCGCCCGCGATGGACTTGGCGAGCAGGGTTTTACCGGTGCCAGGAGGGCCAACCAACAACAAGCCGCGGGGGATTCGACCGCCGAGTTTTTGAAATTTTTGTGGGTCTTTGAGGAAATCCACGACTTCCTTGACTTCTTCTTTGGCTTCGTCGCAGCCTGCCACATCAGCAAACGTGACTTGGTTGGTGTTTTCGTCAAGCAAGCGCGCTTTGGATTTGCCAAAGCTGAACGCACCACCTTTACCGCCACCTTGCATCTGGCGCATAAAGTACACCCACACGCCAATCAACAAGAGCATCGGGCCCCAACTCACGAGCAGGGACATCAGCAACGAGCCTTCTTCGCGGGGTTTGACATCGAACTTCACGCCGTTGGAAATGAGGTCGCCAACCAAGCCGCGGTCGAGGTAAGTGGCGGTGGTGCGCACGCGACGGTCATCGGTGGTGATGGCCACGATCTCGGTGCCGCCCGAGCCTTCTTGAATGGTGGCCGACTTGATGCGCCCGGCGTTCACCTGATCCAGAAATTCAGAATAGCCCACAGCACCGGCCGCAGCCGGGTTGGCACCTTCGAACTGTTTGAAAACAGTGAAGAGGACCATGGCAATGACCATCCACACGGCAATTTTCGAAAACCATTGGTTGTTCAAGACCGACTCCTGACAGCGTTGATAAGTGAGGAAAACAAGATTGAGGCCATTTTAGGCTTTTCAAGCCCCCCGTGCGGGGTGTGGGCTTTTGCGATGAATATGGGCATCTTAGGCGGGTTTAGCGGTCATGGCTTTAAGACCCAGGCCCACCAGAAAGGTTTCAGACGATTTTTCACGCGAGGCCTTGGGTTTGATGGCCTTGACCACTTTGAAGGTCTGGCGGAACAGCGCCACCGTGGGATCGTAAGCCCCTCCGTGGAAGAGTTTGACAACCAATGCACCTTCGGGTTTGAGGTGGTTTTTGGCAAAGTCCACGGCCAAATCGATCAGGTCGCTGATGCGGGCCGCATCGGTCGCGCCAATGCCCGACAGGTTGGGCGCCATGTCCGAGACCACCAAATCGACTGCGCTGGCCCCACTGGTGACCAAGGCTTGCTCCAATTCGGCCAAGACCTCGGCCTCGCGAAAGTCCCCCAAAATGAACTGAACCCCCTCCACCGGCTCCATGGGCAACATGTCCAGCGCAATGATGGTGCCGTTCAAAGCCCCCACGGCCGCGCCGTCTGGGTTGAGGCGGCGGCGCAGGTATTGGCTCCAAGCACCGGGGGTGGAGCCCAAGTCGACCACCACGTGGCCTGGCTTGATCAGCCCCAAGGTTTCGTCGAGTTCTTTGAGTTTGTAGGCTGCACGAGCGCGGTAACCCTCTTTTTGCGCCAAACGCACATAGGTGTCGTTGATGTGCTGGTTGAGCCAAGCCTTGTTGACTTTTTTGCTCTGGGTTTTGACTTTCATGGACGAACGCACCTTCGCGGCAAGGGGTGCACAGCGCACCTTGCTCACCGGTAAACGATAATTGTCCCATGTCCCAGATCATTCTCACGCCCGCACAGCGCAAAGTGCACCGAGCCGACGCCCACCACCTCAACCCGGTGGTGCTCATTGGAGGCGATGGTTTGACCCCCGCCGTTCAAAAAGAAGTCGACTTGGCCCTCAAGGCCCACGGCCTGATCAAAATCCGCGTCTTCAACGACGACCGCGCCGAGCGCGAGGCCATTTTGTTGCGTTTGACCGACGAACTCAGCGCCGCGCCCATCCAGCACATCGGCAAGTTGCTGGTGATCTGGCGTCCCGTGGAGGAAAAAGAGAAAGCCGTGGACGAAGACCGCATGCCTGGCCCACGCGACGTCAAAGTGCTCAAATTCAGCTCGCGCGGCGGTCAACGCCCCGAGGTGAAAGTCGTGCGCGTCTTGGGCAACGAGCGCCTGACCGCCGGCGGCCAAATCAAGCGCGCCAAGCGCAACCAAACCAGCGTCAAAAAGACCCTGGCCGACAAGCCCAAGCGCTGATCGGTCACACTGATCAGTCACACTGGGGCGCACAGACGCCTTGCGTTCTGCGCTCCAAACCCCATTTGAATCGCCATGAACACATCCCTTCGCCCCAACCCCCTGAGCACCCCCAGCGCCCTGCCCCGCTTTGACGAAATCCAAGCGGCGGATATCGCGCCGGGCATCGACGCCCTGTTGGCAGACGCCGAGACCGCCTTGGCCACCGTCACGACCGAGGAATTCCCCGCCGATTGGCGCCGCATGGCCAACACCTTGGACGTGGCCACCGAACGCTTGGGCATGGCCTGGGGCGCGGTCAGCCACCTCAACAGCGTGGCCGACACGCCCGAGTGGCGCGCGGCCTACAACGCCGTGCTGCCCAAGGTGACCGAGTTTTGGACGCGCTTGGGCGCCGATGAGCGTTTGTACGCCAAGTACAAGGCCATGGACCCCCGCAGCCTCAATGCCGAGCAAGCCCGCGCGCACTTCAACTCGATGCGCGGCTTTGTGCTGGGTGGCGCCGAATTGCAAGGGGCGGCCAAAGAACGCTTCGCCGCGATTCAAGAACGCCAAGCCGAACTCTCACAAAAATTCAGCGAAAACGCGCTCGACGCAACCGATCGTTTTGCCCTGTACGTGGAGCGCGATCAGCTCGACGGTGTGCCCGAGGATGTGCTCGCCGCCACCGCGGCCGCCGCACAAGCCGAGGGCAAAACCGGCCACAAGCTCAACCTGAAGATGCCTTGCTACTTGCCGGTCATGCAGTTCGCCAAGAACAGCGGCTTGCGTGAGCAGCTCTACCGCGCCTACGTTACCCGCGCGTCCGACCAAGGCGTTGATGCGAGCTTGGACAACAGTGCCTTGATCAGCGAGATCTTGGCCTTGCGCCAAGAAGAAGCGCAGCTCTTGGGTTATGAGAACTTCGCGCAAGTGTCTTTGGCCACCAAGATGGCGCAGTCGCCCGACGAGGTGATGGGCTTTTTGCGCGACCTGGCCCAGCGCGCCCGGCCCTACGCCGAACGCGACGTGGCCGAGATGCGCGCTTTTGCTACAGAACACTTGGGCCTGAGCGACCCGCAAGCGTGGGACTGGCCTTATGTGGGCGAGAAACTCAAGGAAGCGCGTTACGCCTTCAGCGACCAAGAGGTCAAGCCCTACTTCCCTGCGCCCAAGGTCTTGGCCGGTTTGTTCAAGATCGTGGAGACCTTGTTTGAGGTGAGCATTCGCCGCGACAGCGCCGCGGTCTGGCACCCCACCGTGGAGTTCTACCGCATCGAGCGCCAAGGCACCTTGGTCGGTCAGTTCTACCTCGACCCCAGCGCCCGCGCGGGCAAACGCGGCGGCGCTTGGATGGACGATGTCCGCGCCCGTTGGCTGCGCCCCGACAGCGGTGAGCTGCAAACCCCAGTGGCGCACCTGGTGTGCAACTTCGGCGAGAGCATCAACGGCAAGCCGCCGCTGCTCACCCACGACGACGTGATCACCCTTTTCCACGAATGCGGTCACGGTCTGCACCACATGCTCACGCAGGTCAACGAGCGCGACGTCTCGGGCATCAGCGGCGTGGAGTGGGACGCGGTGGAGTTGCCCAGCCAGTTCATGGAAAACTTCTGCTGGGAGTGGAGCGTGCTGCGCCACATGACCTCACACGTGGACACGGGCGAGCCCTTGCCGCGCGCGCTGTTCGACAAGATGTTGGCGGCCAAAAACTTCCAAAGCGGTTTGCAAACCCTGCGCCAAATCGAGTTCTCGCTCTTCGACATGCGTTTGCACGCCGAGCCCGAGCACGCCAGCGATTGCATGGCGCTGCTGAGCGAGGTGCGCCAAGAGGTCTCGGTCTTGCAACCCCCAGCCTTCAGCCGCACGCCCCACACCTTCAGCCACATCTTCGCGGGCGGTTACGCCGCGGGTTATTACAGCTACAAGTGGGCCGAGGTGCTGAGCGCCGACGCTTACGCGGCGTTTGAAGAAACCGCCACTGCCGATGGTGAGCCGAGCGTGGAGACCGGTCGTCGTTACCGCGAAGCGATCCTGGAAGCCGGCGGTAGCCGCCCTGCCATGGAGTCCTTCAAGGCTTTCCGCGGCCGGGAGCCGAAGCTCGATGCTTTGTTGCGGCACCAGGGCATGAGCTGAAGTCCATTTCTATCGCTTCGGCTGCGCATCAGTCCTTGCGCCGCTCGTGTCCCCCGCCGCAACGCGAAAGCGTTGCGGCTCCTCCTTGACCTCGCTTTGCAAGGCCTGCTGCGCGGCCTTCGGTTTCCTGTGCGCCGATTCCTCCAGCACGGACTGCTGAACCCTGCAAAGCGAGGTAAAGGAGGAGGCTTCGGCCCCGCCGAAGCCGGGGGACACGAGCGTCGCAGGGGTCAACGGTCTGGGCGGGCGAAGACCCACACAGGCCAGAAAAACAGACTCAGAACGTCAAAGTCCGAACCCCAGAAGCCGTGCCCAGCAAACACACCGCGGCTTTTTGGTGGGCGAACACACCCACCGTCACCACGCCCGGCCAGTTGTTGACCTCGATCTCGAAGGCCAAGGGGTCGGTGATCTTCAGACCCTTGACGTCCACGATGTGCTGACCGTTGTCGGTCACCAAAGGCTGGCCGTTGACTTGGCGCACCACGGCGCTCGCGCCCATGGCTTCAAACTGGCGCACGATGCGGGAGGTGGCCATGGGGATGACTTCCACGGGCAAGGGAAACGCTCCCAAGGCTTGCACCAGCTTGCTTTCATCGGCGATGCAGACGAATTGAGCGGACTGTGCGGCGACGATTTTTTCGCGTGTGAGGGCCGCGCCGCCGCCTTTGACCATGTGGCCTTGGTGATCGATCTCGTCGGCGCCGTCGATGTAGACCGACAAACGCTCGAACTCGTTGCTGTCAAACACCGGAATGCCCAAGGCTTTCAAGCGCAGCGTCGAGGCTTCGGAGCTGGAGACAGCGCCTTTGATCTGGTCCTTCATGGTGGCCAAGGCCTCAATGAATTTGTTCACGGTGGAGCCTGTGCCCACACCGACGATCTCGCCGGGCACAACGTAGTTCAGGGCGGCTTGGCCCACCAGGGCTTTGAGTTCGTCTTGGGTCATGGGGACTTTCGGGTCTGAGAGAATCGAGGCATTGAAACGGAATTATCCAATGTCCTTGATCCCTTACACCCTCGCCCGCGCCGTGCTGTTCCAAATGGACCCCGAAAAGGCCCATGACCTGACGATGGACAACATCGCACGCACGCAAAACACACCGCTCGATCGCCTCTACCGCCAATGCCGCGTCGACGACCCGATCACCTTGGCCGGTCTGCACTTCCCCAACCGGGTGGGCTTGGCCGCCGGTTTGGACAAAAACGCGCGCTGCATCGACGGCTTGGGCGCCATGGGTTTTGGTTTTGTGGAGGTCGGCACGGTCACGCCCAAAGCGCAGCCGGGCAACCCCCAGCCGCGCATGTTCCGCCTGCCGCAGGCCAACGCCTTGATCAACCGCTTGGGCTTCAACAACCAAGGCTTGGACGCGTTCGTGGCCCATGTGCGGCGCGCGCGTTGCCGACAAGCCCCGCGCCACAACCCCATGCTCTTGGGCCTGAACATCGGCAAGAACGCCGCCACACCGATCGAGAACGCCACCGACGATTACCTCATCGCCTTGGCCGGTGTGTACCCACACGCCGACTACGTGACGGTCAACATCTCCAGCCCCAACACCAAAAACCTGCGTGCGCTGCAGAGCGACGCAGCGCTGGACGGTTTGCTTGGCGCGTTGGTGGCACGGCGCGAAACCCTGGCCGCCGAACACGGACGACGCGTGCCCATGTTCTTGAAAATCGCACCCGATTTGGACGAGACCCAAGTCGGCGTCATCGCCGCCACGCTGCGCCAGCACGGCATGGACGGTGTGATCGCCACCAACACCACCCTGTCGCGCGAAGCCGTCCAAGGCATGGCACACGCCGATGAGGCCGGTGGTTTATCGGGTGCCCCGGTGCAAGCGGCGAGCAACCGCGTGATCGCCCAACTGCGCGCCGCACTCGGTGCCGACTTCCCCATCATCGGGGTCGGTGGGGTGATGTCGGGCGCCGACGCCGTGGCCAAACTCCAAGCCGGCGCCGACGTGGTGCAGATCTACACCGGCTTGATTTACCACGGCCCTGCCTTGGTGAGCGAAGTGGCGCGGGCGTTAAAACAACACCGACGCTGACACTCAAGGCTGGGTGGGGCTCAGCAAACGCTCCACGTGCTGCGCGATCGCGAGCGAACTCGTCAAACCCGGCGACTCGATGCCCAGCAGGTTCACCAAGCCCGGCACACCGTGGTCGGCGGGGCCTTGGATGAGGAAGTCGGCCGCGGCCTCAGCAGGGCCGCTGATCTTGGGCCGAATGCCGGCGTACCCGGCTTGCAAAGCACCGTCGGGCAGCTCGGGCCAATAGCGGCGAACCTCGCTGTAAAACGCCTCGCCGCGACTCGGGTCAACGGTCAAGTCTGACGGGTCGGTGACCCACTGCACGTCCGGGCCAAACTTGGCTTGGCCACCCAAATCCAAGGTCAGGTGCACGCCCAACCCGGCCGCTTCGGGCACGGGATAAATCAGGCGCGAAAACGGCGCCTTGCCCGCCAAGGTGAAGTAATTGCCTTTGGCGAAATGGGCCTGCGGCAAGACCACAGCGTCCAAACCGTGCATGGCACGCGCCAAGGCCACGGCGTTCAGACCGGCGGCGTTGACCAGTTCACGGCAAGCCAGTTCGGTGCCATCCTCGGTGCGCAGCACGATGGGGTGACTGGATGGGCCTTGCTTGACCACGATGGACTGGACAGGCGAAACCAAGGCCAGCAAGCCGCCCGCGTTTTCCAAGTCGCCCTGCAACGCGAGCATCAAACCGTGGCTGTCGACCACGCCCGTGCTCGGTGAGAGCGAGGCCGCTTCACAGACCAAGGCCGGCTCCAAGGCCCGGGCCTGGGCCGCGCTGAGGGTTTGCAGGTCGTGAACGCTGTTGGCTCGGGCTTTGGCCACGATGCCCGCGAGCGCGCCCACCTGCTGCGCCGAAGTGGCGACGATGAGTTTGCCCAATCGCTGGTGCGCCACCCCCCGCTCGGCGCAATAGGCGTACAGCTGCTCTTTGCCTTGCACACACAGGCGCGCTTTGAGCGAACCCGCCGCGTAGTAAAGACCGGCGTGAATCACCTCGCTGTTGCGCGAACTGGTGCCGGTGCCGATGGCGTTTTCGGACTCCAACACCAAGACCTCGCGCCCACTGAGCGCCAGGGCCCGGCCCACGGCCAAGCCCACCACACCAGCGCCCACGATCACGGTCTCAACGCGGTCCATGGTGAAGTCCTCAGGTCCCGTTCAGCACGCCCATCAGGTCCGAAAGCCGCTCGATGCGGGCGTCGGCGCCCCAGGCCTCGGGCTGGGCTTGCGGGCCCAAATAACCGTACAAAGCCGCCACGGTGCGCATGCCCGCGGCTCGGCCAGCCACGATGTCGCGCTCATCGTCGCCCACGTAAACACAGTCGCTGGGCGTCAAGCCCAGGCGGCGGGCGGCCTCGAACAAAGGCTCGGGGTGCGGCTTGGCGTGGGGCGTGGTGTCACCACAGACCGTCACGGCTGCTGATGCCAACAAAGGCAGGCTGGCGATCAAAGGCAAGGCGAAACGCTCAGCCTTGTTCGTGACGATGCCCCAGGGCAGTCCAGCTCGGCTCAGCTGGTTCAACACAGGTGAAACCTCGGCAAACGCCACGGTGTTGAACAGTTCGACTTCGTAGGCCGTTAACAACTCGGTTTTGTGGCGCTCGTAGTCGGGGTGGTCTGGGCCGATGTCCAAAGCCACGCGCAACATACCGCGCGCGCCCGACCCGGCATAGGCCCGGTAATCGGCGATGGGCCTGATGGGCAAGCCAAGGCGCTTCAATAGGGCATTGGCCGACGCACCCAACTCGGGTGCGCTGTCGAGCAAGGTGCCATCCAGATCGAACAGAACCGCCTGGGGCCGCCCAGCCACGCTCATGGGTTGCGCGTGGACATCATGTAGTTCACGCTGGTGTCACCGTCGAGCCAGTAGCGGCGGGTCAAGGGGTTGTATTGCAAGCCCTTGGAGGCTTGGTGCGACAAACCCGCTTCGCGGATGTACTGACCCAATTCGCTGGGGCGGATGAACTTGACGTATTCGTGCGTGCCTTTGGGCAGCAGGTTGAGCACGTATTCCGCGCCCACGATGGCGAACAAAAACGACTTGGTGTTGCGGTTGAGCGTGGAAAAGAATACCCAGCCACCAGGTTTGACCAACTGAGCACACGCACGCACGACCGAAGCGGGGTCAGGCACGTGCTCGAGCATTTCCATGCAGGTCACCACGTCAAAGGTCTCAGGGCTTTCGAAGGCCAAGGCTTCGGTGCTGATTTCGCGGTAGCTGATGTTGGGGGTTTGCGCTTCCAGTGCGTGCAGTTGCGCGACCTTCAGGGCTTTGCTCGACAGGTCAATGCCCGTGACGTGTGCGCCGGCGCGCGCCATGGAGTCGGCCAAGATGCCACCGCCGCAGCCCACATCAAGCACCCGTTTGCCCGACAAGCCCACGGCTTGGTCGATCCACTGCAAACGCAGGGGGTTGATTTGGTGCAAAGGGCGGAATTCGCTGTTGGGGTCCCACCAGCGGTGCGCGAGTTCGGAAAATTTGGCCAGTTCGGCGGGGTCGGCGTTGATGTTGGGGGTGCTGGTGTTCATGGGTAGATTATGGCCAAGGCGAAAAAAAACCGCGCCGAAGCGCGGTTTTGAGGACATCGCCCTTGTTATTTGACGGTGCCTTGCACTTCCACTTCGACGCGACGGTTCTGTGCGCGACCAGATGAGGTGGCGTTGTCGGCCACTGGAGCGGTCTCACCCCGACCGCTGGCTTCGATGGCCGAAGCTGGCAGACCTTTGCCCACCAAATAGGATTTGACCGATGCCGCACGGCGCTCAGACAAGCCTTGGTTATAGCTCGCAGGACCGGTGCTGTCGGTGTGACCCACCACCGTCATGGCGGTCCAGTTCAAAGAGGCCAACTTGGCCAACAAAGCGTCCAGCTGTGACTGGCCTTGGGCTTTGATGACGGACTTGTCAAAATCAAAAAGGGCTTCGGCTGCAAAAGTCAGTTTGGTTGGGGCAGCGGGTGCAGCCACAGGCATAGGCACAGGCTGTTGGATAGCGGCGACGACAGGTGCTGGTGCTGGTGCTGGTGCTGGTGCTGGTGCTGGTGCTGGTGCTGGTGCTGGTGCTGGTACCGCAGTGGGGGCCACGGCTTTGGCGCCATCACAAGCTGGATGGGCGGTTTCAGGGGTCCAAGCCGAGTTGCGCCAGCACTCGTTGAAGCCGTTGCGCACGACTTGGCCGTCGGATGACACCCAGTTGTTGTAAGGCTGCGCAAAGGCAACGCCTGCGGTCAGGGCAAACAAAGCAGTGGAGATGAGTTTTTTCATGGCGTGGGACCTGATAAAAAAAGGATACAAAAACAAAAGAATCCGCACTTTATCGGAGTCTTGGCGTGATGGAATTAATTCAAGCGGTCGCAGACTGCAAATGTTCAGAATCGTCCACTTGATGACAAATTCATCCTAACTCCACCACAATTTCTAAGAAAAAATCATCCCGCACTTCCGCACTAAAATATCTGGTTAACCATCAGCCATTGGGTTGCTGGCAATTTACCTGCCCACGCCATGACACAGTTCGCCAAAGAGACCTTGCCCATCAGCCTCGAAGAGGAAATGCGCCGCAGCTACCTGGACTACGCGATGAGCGTGATCGTGGGGCGCGCTTTGCCCGATGCACGCGACGGACTGAAACCGGTGCACCGCCGTGTGTTGTTCGCCATGCACGAACTCAACAACGACTGGAATCGGCCCTACAAAAAGTCGGCCCGTATCGTGGGTGATGTGATTGGTAAATACCACCCCCACGGTGACAGCGCGGTCTACGACACCATCGTTCGCATGGCCCAGGATTTTTCCCTGCGCCACATGTTGGTCGATGGCCAAGGCAACTTCGGCTCGGTCGACGGCGACAACGCCGCGGCCATGCGTTACACGGAAATCCGTTTATCGAAAATCGCCCACGAGATGCTGGCCGACATCGACAAAGAAACCGTCAACTTCGGCCCCAACTACGACGGCTCCGAAAAAGAACCCTTGGTGCTGCCCAGCCGCATCCCCAACTTGCTGGTCAACGGCTCCTCCGGTATTGCCGTGGGCATGGCCACCAACATCCCGCCGCACAACCTCAACGAGGTGGTGGACGCCTGTTTGCACATGCTGCAGCACCCCGACGCCAGCGTGGACGACCTCATGGAAATCGTGCCCGCGCCCGACTTCCCCACCGCCGGCATCATCTATGGCATGACCGGCGTCAAAGAGGGCTACCGCACTGGCCGTGGCCGTGTGGTCATGCGCGCCAAGTGCCATTTTGAGGACATCGACAAGGGCCAGCGCCAGTCCATCATCGTGGATGAGCTGCCCTACCAGGTGAACAAAAAGACGCTGCAAGAGCGCATCGCCGAATTGGTGCACGAGAAAAAAATCGAGGGCATCAGCCACATCCAAGACGAGTCCGACAAATCCGGCATGCGTTTGGTCATTGAGCTCAAGCGCGGCGAAGTGCCCGAGGTGGTGCTCAACAACCTCTACAAACAGACCCAGCTGCAAGACACCTTCGGCATGAACATGGTGGCCCTGATCGACGGCCAGCCTAAGTTGTGCAACCTCAAGGACTTGGTGCAGGTGTTTTTGGAGCACCGCCGCGAAGTCGTCACGCGCCGCACGGTCTTTAACCTGCGCAAGGCCCGCGAACGTGGCCACGTGCTGGAAGGCTTGGCCATCGCCTTGGCCAACATCGACGAGTTCATTCGCATCATCCGCGAGTCGCCCACACCCCCCGTGGCCAAGGCCGAGCTGATGACCCGCCAGTGGGACAGCGCCTTGGTGCGCGAGATGCTCACGCGCGCGCGCGCCGATGGTGGCATGATCAACGCCGACGACTACCGACCCGACGGTTTGGAGCGTGAATACGGCATGCAAGCCGATGGCCTCTACCGTTTGTCCGAAACGCAGGCGCAAGAAATTTTGCAAATGCGCTTGCAGCGCTTGACCGGTCTGGAACAAGACAAGATCGTGGCCGAATACAAAGAGGTCATGGCCGAGATCGACGACTTGCTAGACATCCTGTCCAACCCCCTGCGCGTCTCGACCATCATTGGTGACGAGCTGCTCGAGGTCAAACGCGAATTTGGCCAAACCAAAATCGGCGCTCGTCGCAGCGAGATCGAGCACAGCGCTCAAGACCTGTCCACCGAAGACCTGATCACGCCCACCGACATGGTGGTCACGCTCAGCCACAGCGGCTACATCAAGAGCCAACCGCTGTCCGAGTACCGCGCTCAAAAGCGCGGCGGCCGCGGCAAACTCGCCACCGCCACCAAAGAAGACGACTGGATCGACCAGCTCTTCATCGCCAACACGCACGACTACCTCCTGTGCTTCTCCAACCGCGGCCGCTTGTATTGGCTCAAGGTCTGGGAAGTTCCCGCGGGCTCGCGCGGCTCGCGCGGCCGACCCATTGTCAACATGTTCCCGCTGCAAGAAGGCGAAAAGATCAACGTGGTCTTGGCGCTGACCGGCGAGGCTCGCACCTTCCCCGAGAACCAATACGTCTTCATGGCCACCTCCATGGGCACGGTCAAGAAAACCTCGCTCGACGAGTTCTCCAACCCCCGCAAGGGCGGCATCATCGCCGTCAACCTGGACGATGGCGACTACCTCATCGGCGCGGCGCTCACCGATGGCCAGCACGACGTGATGCTCTTCAGCGACGGCGGCAAGGCCGTGCGTTTTGACGAAAACGATGTGCGCCCGCTGGGCCGCAGCGCCCGCGGTGTGCGCGGCATGATGATCGAAGACCACCAAAGCGTCATCGCCATGCTGGTCTCGCAACAAGAAGGCGCACCCGTTGGTGAACAGGCCGCGCGCACCAGCGTGCTGACCGCCACCGAAAACGGCTACGGCAAACGCACCGCGATCACCGAATACACGCGCCATGGGCGTGGCACCAAGGGCATGATCGCCATCCAACAGACCGAGCGCAACGGCAAAGTGGTGGCCGCCACCTTGGTGGGCGCCGACGACGAGATCATGCTCATCACCGACACCGGCGTCTTGGTTCGCACGCGTGTGGGTGAGATCCGCGAACTCGGCCGTGCCACCCAGGGCGTGACCCTGATCAGCCTGGACGACGGCGCCAAGCTCTCTGGATTGCAACGCATCGTCGAGAACGACGCCAACGCCCGCGATGACGAAGACAGGGCCAGCGAGGGCAGCGACGACGGGACCCCCGAGGCATGACGCGTCCCTGGAACTTCTCGGCTGGACCCGCGGCCATGCCGCTGGAGGTCTTGGAACAGGCCGCGGCTGAGATGAGCAACTGGCAAGGCAGCGGCATGGGCGTGATGGAGATGAGCCACCGCGGCAAAGAGTTCATGGGCATCTGCGCCCAAGCCGAAGCCGATCTGCGCGAACTCTTGGCCGTGCCCGCCAACTTCAAAGTCTTGTTCATGCAAGGCGGTGGTTTGGCCGAAAACGCCATCGTGCCCTTGAACTTGTCGCGCGGCGGTGCCGTCGATGTGGTGGTCACCGGCAGCTGGAGCGAGAAGTCGTTCAAAGAGATCGGCAAGTACGCCACGCCGCACCTGGCCGCCAGCAACGCGGCCGACCAGTTCACGACCCTACCGAAGCCCACGCAGTGGCAGCTCAACCCTGAGGCGCAGTACCTGCACATTTGCAGCAACGAAACCATCCACGGCGTGGAATTCCACGAACTGCCCGACCTCAAAGCCATGGGCAGCGCTGCGCCCCTGGTCATGGACTTTTCATCCAACGTGCTCTCGCGCCGCGTCGATTGGTCGCGTGTGGGTTTGGCTTTTGGTGGTGCACAGAAAAACATCGGACCGGCCGGCGTGACGCTGGTCGTGGTCCGCGAAGACCTCTTGGGCCACGCGCTAAAAGCGTGCCCCAGCGCCTTCAACTACCAGACCGTGGCCGACAACGGCTCCATGTACAACACACCGCCCACTTACAGCATCTACATGGCGGGCCTGACCTTCCAGTGGCTCAAGCGCCAAGGCGGTGTCGAGGCCATGGAGCAGCGCAACATCGCCAAAGCCGCCTTGTTGTACGAGTTCCTGGATGGCTCGAGCTTCTACCGCAACCCCGTCGATCGGGACTGCCGCTCGCGCATGAACGTGCCGTTTTTCTTGGCCGACGGGTCGCGCAACGACGACTTCTTGGCTGGCGCCAAGGCCGCCGGCCTGCTGCAACTCAAAGGCCACAAATCGGTCGGCGGCATGCGCGCGAGCCTCTACAACGCCATGCCCATCGAAGGCGTTCGCGCCTTGATCGAGTACCTGCGAGAATTCGAACGCCTACACGCCTGAACATCAATACACCCATGGCCAAAACACTTGCCGAGCTGCGCGTTCAAATCGACGCGGTGGACCGCGACCTCTTGCAACTGCTCAACCAACGCGCAGCCTTGGCCAACGAAGTGGGCGAGATCAAACGCGCCGAAGGCTCGCCGGTGTTCCGCCCCGAGCGCGAAGCCCAAGTCATCCACGGTTTGCAATCGGTCAACCCCGGCCCTTTGAAGAACACCAGTGTGGGCTGGATTTGGCGCGAAATCATGTCCGCCTGCCGTGCGCTGGAAGCGCCGCAGCGCGTCGCGTTTTTGGGCCCCAAAGGCACCTTCAGCGAACAAGCCGCCTTGGGCTTTTTTGGCTCGAGTATCGAAGCCATCCCCTGCGCGAGCATCGACGAGGTGTTCCGCGCCACCGCCGCGGGCTCGGCCCAGTTCGGTGTGGTGCCGGTGGAGAACTCCACCGAAGGCGCGGTCTCGCGCTCGCTGGACCTGTTCTTGCAGTCGCCGGTGCACATCGTGGGCGAAACCAGCCTCTTGATCCGCCACAACCTGCTGCGCCAGCACAACGACCTGAGCGGCATCGAAGCCGTCTTGGCCCACCCCCAAGCCTTGGCCCAATGCCAAGGCTGGCTCAACATCCATTTGCCCAACGCAGAGCGGCGCGCCGTTTCGAGCAACGCCGAAGGCGCACGACTGGCGGCCAGCGAACCGACTTGGGCGGCCATCGCCAGCGAACGCGCGGCCACCGAGTTTGGCTTGCACATCGCCGCTCACGCCATCCAAGACGAGGCCTTCAACCGCACCCGCTTCGCCGTCATTTGCCTGCCGCAAACCTTGGCCACGCCCGAGGCCAGCGGCCAAGACTGCATCAGCTTGGTGGTCTCGGTGCCCAACCGCGCCGGCGCGGTGCACGACCTGCTCGTGCCCTTGAAAACCCACGGCGTGTCGATGACGCGCTTCGAATCCCGCCCCGCCAAATCGGGTCAGTGGGAGTATTTTTTCTATATCGACCTGCGGGGCCACCCATCGCAAGCCCACGTGGCCTCGGCGTTGGCGGACTTGCAAGGTCTGTGCGCGTTCTACAAGGTCCTGGGGGTCTACCCCGCCATGGATTGACGCCCACCCTCACACGCGCTTGACCATGTTCAAACAACTCGGACTCATTGGCTGCGGCCTGATGGGCGGCTCTTTTGCCTTGGCGCTCAAGCGCGCGGGATTGGTACAAACCGTGGTGGGGCACAGCCAATCGCCCGCCAGCGCCCAAAAAGCCTTGAAACTCGGGGTGGTCGACCGGGTGGTGGGTACCGCGGCCGAAGCGGCACAAGGGGCCGATTTGGTCTTGGTGGCCGTGCCGGTGGCCGCGATTGAAGCCACGCTGCAAGCCATTGGCCCTTACTTGTCCGCAGACAGCTTGGTCATGGACGTGGGCTCCACCAAACAAGACGTGGTGCTCGGCGCACGTCGCGCTTTGGGTGCGCAGCTGGGCCGCTTCGTGCCCGTCCACCCCATCGCGGGCAAAGAGCACGCCGGCGTGGAGCACGCCACGGCCGACCTCTACGACGGCTGCCAAGTGGTGCTCACCCCCACAGAAGACACACCACCGACCAGCACCGAACGCGCCCACGCGCTGTGGCAAGCCTTGGGCTGCCGCGTGCGCCGCATGACGCCCGAGGCCCACGACGAGGCCTACGCCGCGGTCAGCCACCTGCCCCACCTCTTGGCCTTCGCCATGATGAAGGCCATCCAGGACCAAAGCCGCGGCGAGGCGTTTTTAACCTTGGCCGGCCCTGGTTTTCGTGACTTCACGCGCATCGCGGCCAGCGAGCCCAGCGTGTGGCGCGACATTTTGATCTCCAACCGCCAAGCCATGCTGGAGCAGCTGGACCATTACCAACAAGCTTTGAACGCCTTTGAAGCGGCCCTCATCGCCGAAGACGCCCCGGCCTTGCGCGAGCTCATCGCCAGCGCCAGCGCCACGCGCGCCGATTGGCGTTTGGGCCAAGGCCCCAGCACCGACTGACCCCATGTTCAAGACCGAATTCCTCGACATCCCCGCCCTGACCCACGCCGGGGGCACCGTGCGCCTGCCCGGCTCCAAAAGCATTTCCAACCGCGTGCTCTTGCTCGCGGCCTTGAGCGAAGGCCAAACCGAGATCGTCGACCTGCTGGACTCGGACGACACGCGCGTGATGCTCCAAGCCCTGCGGCAACTGGGTTGCTCGGTCGAACCCCAAGCCAATGGCCACTTGCGCGTGCATGGCCTGGGCGCCCAACTGCCGGTGCGCCAAGCCGATTTGTTCTTGGGCAACGCCGGCACCGCCATGCGACCGCTCACCGCGGCCTTGGCCTTGCTCAGCGCCGAGCTGGGCGGCCAGTTCACCCTCAGCGGCGTGCCGCGCATGCACGAGCGCCCCATCGGCGATTTGGTCGACGGCTTGGTGCCCCTGGGCTGCCCCGTCCGCTATTTGGGCCAAGAGGGTTACCCGCCTTTGCAAGTCGGCACCGGCCAGCCCACCCCCTTGAGACTCGATGCGCCCATCCGGGTGCGCGGCGACGTCTCCAGCCAATTCCTCACCGCCCTGCTCTTGGCCTTGCCCTTGGTCAGCCGCCAAGACATCGTGATTGAGGTGGTGGGAGAACTGATCTCCAAGCCCTACATCGACATCACGCTCAACCTGCTCGCGCGTTTCGGTGTGGTGGTGCGGCGCGACGGTTGGTCGAGCTTCACCATCCCCGCGGGCAGCCGCTACCGCTCACCTGGGCGCATCCACGTCGAGGGCGACGCCTCATCGGCGAGCTACTTCATCGCGCTGGGCGCCATTGCACCGCCCAGCCCTGGCCAGTCTGGCATCACCATCGAAGGCTTGGGTCTGTCGTCCATCCAAGGTGACATCCGTTTCGTCGAAGCCGCGCGCCAAATGGGCGCTCAGATTCAAGGCGAGGACAACCGACTGCACATCGCGCGGGGTCAGTGGCCGCTCAAGGCCATCGACCTGGACTGCAACCACATCCCCGACGCGGCCATGACCTTGGCCGTCATGGCCTTGTACGCCGACGGCCCGAGCACGCTGCGCAACATCGCGAGCTGGCGCGTCAAAGAAACCGACCGCATCGAGGCCATGGCGCACGAGTGTCGCCAGCTCGGCGCGCAGGTCGAGAGTGGGCCGGACTGGATCCGCATCCACCCCCTGCCCGCTGGCCAATGGCATGCGGCCAGCATCCACACCTACGACGACCACCGCGTGGCCATGTGCTTCTCGCTCGCCGCCTTCAACCCCGACGGCGTGCCGGTGCGCATCCTCGACCCCCAGTGCGTGGGCAAAACCTTCCCCGATTACTTCGAGACCCTGTTCGAGCGGGTGCAAACCGACGTGGACCGCATTCCCGTGTTGTGCATCGACGGGCCCACGGCCTCGGGCAAAGGCACCCTGTCCAGCCAAGTGGCCCAGCGCTTGGGCTACCACCTGCTCGACTCGGGCGCTTTGTACCGCTTGGTCGGGCTGGCAGCCGAACGGGCCGGCTGGTCGATTCAAGAAGCCGATCTGCGCGAGCCGGCCCAAGCCCAGCGTTTGGCCGAGATGGCCCAGCACCTGCCGGTGCGCTTCGAGGGTGAGCGCATCTGGCTCGATGGCCAGGACGTGAGCGATGCGGTGCGCACCGAGAGCGCCGGCATGGCCGCTTCACGCGTCTCGGCCGTGCCCGCCGTGCGCAAGGCCTTGATGGCCTTGCAACTGGGCATGCGCCGCTTGCCCGGTTTGGTCGCCGATGGCCGCGACATGGGCACCGTGGTCTTCCCCAGCGCGCCCCTGAAGGTGTTTTTGACGGCCAGCGCCGAGCAGCGCGCCCAAAGACGCCATAAGCAATTGATTTCCAAGGGAATTCCTGCTAATATCGACAACCTTTTGGCGGACTTGAGGGCGAGAGACGCGCGCGACACCCAGCGCAGCACCGCCCCCCTCAAAGCCGCCGAAGATGCGCTGACACTGGACAACTCCCGCCTCACCATCGAAGCCTCGGTGACCCAGGTGTTGGACTGGTGGCAGCGCTCCGCTTTGGCCCTGAAGGCCCCGCCGAACGCCTCGCGTTCGCAGGTCTGACGGTTCATCAACCAACCCCCGCGGTGCCACGCACCGCACATGACAGCCACGCCGAACGCCTCTCCCGTCAACACCCGCCCTCAAGGGTCTTGTGCTGCCGACAGCGATCGAACGTGTCTTTAGGAAACTCAATGTCTGAATCTTTTGCCGCCCTGTTTGAAGAATCCCTCAAGCGCGCCGAAATGCGCTCTGGCGAGGTCATCACCGCTGAAGTCGTGCGCATCGACCACAACCACGTGGTCGTCAACGCCGGTCTGAAATCCGAAGCCTATGTGCCGCTCGAAGAATTCAAAAACGACCAGGGCGAACTCGAAGTCCAAGTGGGCGACTTCGTCTCCGTGGCCATCGACTCCGTGGAAAACGGTTTTGGCGACACCCTGCTCTCGCGCGACAAGGCCAAGCGCCTGTCTTCGTGGATGAGCTTGGAAAAAGCCCTCGAGTCCGGCGAATTCGTCACCGGCACGACCTCGAGCAAAGTCAAAGGTGGCCTCAAGGTCATGGTCAACGGCATCAGCGCTTTCTTGCCTGGTTCTTTGGTCGACAGCCGTCCCACCAAAGACCTCTCCCCCTACGAGAACAAGACCCTGGAATTCAAGGTCATCAAGCTCGACCGCAAGCGCAACAACGTGGTGCTGAGCCGCCGCGCCGTGGTGGAAGCCTCCATGGGCGAAGAGCGCGCCAAGCTGATGGACAACCTCAAAGAAGGCGCCATCGTCACCGGCGTGGTCAAGAACATCACCGAATACGGTGCGTTCGTGGACTTGGGCGGCATCGACGGTTTGCTGCACATCACCGACATGGCCTGGCGCCGTGTGCGTCACCCCTCCGAGGTGGTGGCCGCTGGTCAAGAAATCACCGCCAAGATCCTCAAGTTCGACACCGACAAACAGCGCGTGTCCTTGGGCCTGAAGCAAATGGGTGATGACCCATGGATGGGCGTTGCCCGCCGTTACCCCCAGTCGACCCGCATGTTCGGCAAGGTCACCAACATCGCCGACTACGGCGCGTTTGTGGAACTCGAACCCGGCATCGAAGGCTTGGTGCACGTGTCTGAGATGGACTGGACCAACAAGAACGTGGCTCCTTCCAAACTCGTTTCCTTGGGCGACGAAGTCGAAGTCATGGTCTTGGAAATCGACGAAGACAAGCGCCGCATCAGCTTGGGCATGAAGCAGTGCCGTGCCAACCCTTGGCACGAATTTGCCGAAGGCACCAAGCGCGGCGACAAGGTCAAAGGCCCCATCAAATCGATCACCGACTTCGGCGTGTTCGTGGGCTTGGCCGCTGGCATCGACGGTTTGGTTCACCTGTCCGACCTGTCTTGGAACGAAACCGGCGAAGCCGCGGTTCGCAACTACAAGAAGGGCCAAGAAGTTGAAGCCGTGGTGTTGGCCATCGACGTCGAGCGCGAGCGTATCTCCTTGGGCATCAAGCAGTTGGATGGCGACCCATTCACCACCTTCGTGTCGATCAACGACAAAGGTGCTGTGGTCACCGGCAAGGTCAAGACCGTGGACGCCAAGGGCGCCGAGATCGACCTGGGCGACGATGTTTTGGGTTACCTGCGCGCTTCGGAAATCTCCCGCGACCGCGTGGAAGATGCCCGCAACGTGCTCAAAGAAGGCGACGAAGTTTCGGCCGTGGTGGTGAACGTGGATCGCAAGACCCGCAACATCCAACTGTCGATCAAAGCCAAGGACTCCGCCGACCAGCAAGAAGCCATGGCCAGCCTGAACCAAAACACTGGCAACGCCGGCACCACCAGCCTGGGCGCTTTGTTGCGCGCCAAACTGGACAACAACTGAGTGGATCGAAGCACCCCGGATCGATTGCCATGACCCGAAGCGACCTGGTTGAAGCGCTGTCCAAACAATTTGGACAGCTCGCCCACCGCGACGCCGAGTTTGCTGTCAAAGCCATTCTCGACGCCATGGGCAACGCCCTGGTCAAAGGTCATCGCATTGAAATCCGAGGCTTCGGCAGCTTTGCTGTGAACCGCCGTTCGCCGCGCGTAGGGCGTAACCCCCGCACCGGCGAACGCGTCATGATTCCCGAAAAACGCGTCCCCCACTTCAAACCGGGAAAAGCCTTGCGCGAGCAAGTCGATGCAAGGACGGCCGAGATGCTCGCCCGCGAAGGTGCGACCGCTACAATCGATCCTCCACAAAGGGGGTGACATGAAATACCTGATGTGGCTGCTCAAAGCAGCCATTTTTTTTACCCTGTTCGCATTCGCTTTGAACAACCAAAGTGACGTCACTGTGCACCTGTTCTTTGGCATGCAATGGCAAGCCCCCTTGGTGTTGGTCTTGCTGTTGGCCACCGTGCTGGGACTGGCATTGGGCGTGTTGCTGATGCTGCCCCTGTGGTGGTCGGCCCGCCGCCAACGCAACGCTGCTCAGCGACAAATCCCCGCTGCCCCACCCGCACCCGAACAAGTACCCCATGGACTTTGATTTCACCTGGCTGCTGTGGGCCCTGCCCCTGTCGTTTGGCTTGGGTTGGCTGGCTTCGCGCTGGGACATGCGCCAAATGCACGTGCAAAGCCGAGAAGCCCCCAAGGCCTACTTCCGCGGCCTCAACCACCTGCTCAACGAACAACAAGACCAGGCCATCGACGCCTTCATTGAAGCCGTCCAGGGCGACCCTGAAACGGCCGAACTGCACTTCGCCTTGGGCAATTTGTTTCGCCGCCGCGGCGACTACGACCGCGCCGTGCGGGTGCACGAGCACCTGCTGGCGCGCGCCGACCTCAGCCGCAAAGACCGCGACCGTGCCCAACACGCTTTGGCACAAGACTTTTTGAAAGCGGGTTTGCTCGACCGCGCCGAGGCGGCTCTGCACAAATTGCAAGGCACAGCTCACGAAAACGAATCCTTGCTTTCTTTGCTGTCCATCTATGAGCGCTCGCGCGACTGGGTGCAAGCCCAAGGCGTGGCCCAGCGCTTGGAAGACACGCGCCAAGGCAGCTTTGTGGGCCGCTTGGCGCATCACCAATGCGAACTCGCCGAGCTGGACCTGCGCCAAGGCCAAGTCGCCAGCGCCCAAAGCCGACTCCAAGCCGCGACCGCTCAAGCGCCCACATTGGCGCGGGGCTGGATCGCCTTGGCGGCTTTGCAAGTGCAACAAAACGACCCAGCCGCGGCCTTCGAGAGCCTGTGCCGCCTGGCCGAAAACGCCCCGCAATCCCTGCCCTTGGCGGCGCAATCCATGGCCGACCTGGGGCGACAAACCGCCCAAACCGAGCGCGCGCAAGCCCTGTTGCTCAAAAACAGCGCCATCGGCCCGACCTTGGACGTGACCACCGCTTTGGCCAGCCTGGCCGAGGGCCCTGTACTGGCCCGCCAGCGCGTGCTGGATCACCTACAGCAAGAGCCGTCCTTGGTGATGGCCGCGAGGTGGTTGGCCGATGAAACCCTGAGCCAAACCCAAGCGCAAGCGCCGGTGCAAAAAGCCTTGGACCTGGCCACGGGTCCGCTCAAACGCTACCGCTGCGCGGCCTGCGGCTTCGAAGCCCGCCAATATTTTTGGCAATGTCCGGGCTGCCAAAGCTGGGACAGCTACCCCGCTCGGCGCGTCGAAGAACTTTGACCCTGCGGGCCTGCCTTGGCCCGCCCCTGAAAGCCCCCGTTGTTCAAGAACCTGACCCTCTACCGCATCGCCCCCGACTGGTCGGCGAGTTTTGATGATGTGCACGCGGCCTTGGCCGAGCGCCGCTTTGCGCCGTGTGCGGCGACCCAAGAAAAATCCAGCGGCTGGATCGAGCCGCGCGGCGAAGCCCATGGCCCGCTGGCCGAGAGCGTGGCCCAGCAAATCATCCTCAAATTCCAAGCCGAAAGCAAAGCCGTGCCCGGTGCCGTGGTGCGCCAACGCGCCCAAGCGGCGGCCGATGAGATCGAGGCCCGAAGCGGCCGCAAACCCGGCAAAAAAGAAATGCGCAACCTGCGCGACGACGCCAAGCTCGCCCTCTTGCCCATGGCCTTTGCCCGTCAATCGTCGACTTGGGTGTGGATCGATGCCGAGCGGCGTTTGCTGATCACCGATGCCGGCAGCCAAGCGCGCACCGACGACCTCATCACCGCCTTGGTCGAGGCCTTGCCGGGCCTCACCCCCATGCTGGTGCAAACCACCCTCACCCCAGCGCACGCGATGGCGCAGTGGCTGTTGGCCAAATCGACGGACGAATGGCCCAGCGGCTTGTCCGTGGAGCGCGAGTGTGAGCTGCAGTCCAGCGACGAAGAAAAGTCGGTCGTGCGCTACACGCGCCACCACCTCATCAACGACGAGGTGCGCCAACACCTGCAGCGCGGGCTGCAGCCCAAGCGCCTGGCCATGAGCTGGGAGGGGCGCGTGGCCTTTGTGCTCACCGAGTCCATGCAACTGAAAAAAATCGGCCTCTTGGATGGGGTGATCGCTGAGTCCGGCCAAGACGATAGCGGCTTTGACGCCGATGTCGCCATCAGCACCGGCGAACTGCGCCAACTCATCCCCGACCTGATCAAGGCCTTGGGCGGCGAACTGGAGCCCGGGGTAGCGCCCGTGAATATCGCGGCATGAACACGTGGATCGCCATCTCGTTGGGCGCCTGTCTCGGGGCACTGGGGCGTTGGCGCTTGGGCCTGTGGCTCAACCACAGCGGGGCGTGGTTGCCATGGGGCACCTTGGCGGCCAACTGGATAGGGGCCTACGCCATCGGCTGGGCCGTGGTGTGGTTCCAGCAACACCCCAACCTAGACCCTGCTTGGCGCTTGGCCTTGATCACCGGGGTTTTGGGCGCCCTAACCACCTTCTCCACGTTCTCGATGGAGACGATTCAGCTCTTGCAACAAGACCGCTGGGCACAAGCCATATCGACCGTGACGCTTCACCTCATGGGCTCTTTGGTCCTGACCTGGCTGGGCATGCGCCAAGCCAGCGCTTGGCTGGCCTGATCGCCCGCGCTCACTTTGGCGTGATGCGCCGTGCGATGTCGGCGACCAACCGACGCGCCAAATCGTCTTTGCTGGTGCGCGGCAACTCGGTGTGGCCGTGTTCGTCCACCAAGATCAAAGCGTTGTCGTCGCGCCCAAAGGTCTCTGGGCCCAAATTGCCCACCACCAAGGGCACGCCTTTGCGCACGCGCTTGGCTTGTGCCTGGGCCAGCACGTCTTGGCTCTCGGCAGCAAAACCCACACAGAACAGGGCTCCGCGTCGCGCGCGTTCGCTACCCGCCACGCCGGCCAAGATGTCGGGGTTTTCCACCCACTGCAGCGCGGGCACTTGGCCCGAACCGTCTTTTTTGATCTTGTGCTCGGCCACACTGGCTGGGCGCCAATCGGCCACGGCGGCCGCGGCCACGAACACATCGGCGTGCTCTGCCAAGGCTTGCACCGCCGATTGCATGTCCAAGGCACTGCTCACGTCCACGCGGCGCACGCCGCGCGGGGTCGGCAAAGCCACCGGGCCGGCCACCAAATCCACCTCGGCCCCCGCTCGACGTGCGGCCTGCGCGATGGCAAACCCCATCTTGCCGCTGGAGCGGTTGGTCAAACCGCGCACCGGGTCCAGCGCCTCCCATGTGGGGCCGGCGCTGATGAGCACGCGCCGACCCGCCAAAGGTTTGGGTGAAAAAAACGCCAACACCTCATCGAGCAGCTCCTCGGGCTCGAGCATGCGCCCGTCGCCGGTTTCGCCGCAGGCCTGCTCACCCTGCCCCACGTCCAGCACGTGGGTGCCGTCCGCGCGCAACTGAGCCACGTTGCGCTGCGTGGCCGGGTGGGCCCACATTTCGCGGTTCATGGCCGGGGCCACGATCAGGGGCACCCGCTCGAGGGGGCGGGCCAGGCACATCAGGCTCAGCAAGTCGTCGGCGCGCCCATGCAACAGCTTGGCCATGAAGTCGGCGCTGGCAGGGGCAATGAGAATGGCATCGGCCTCTCGGCTGAGGTTGATGTGGGGCATTTGGTTGTCCACACCCGCGCTGGGTCGGTTGTCCCACTGCGAGGTGAACACCGAGCGGCCCGAGAGGGCCTGCATCGTCACCGGGGTGATGAACTGCTCGGCCGCCTGGCTCATCACCACCTGCACCGTCGCACCGGTTTTGACCAAGGCACGGCACAGCTCGGCCGCTTTGTAGCAGGCAATGCCGCCCGAAAGTCCCAACACCAGATGTTTGCCAGCCAAATCGTTCATGACCGCCAATGTATCAGCAAGCGCGCTGGCCCTCGAAGCGAGGCCCTTATAATTGGTATTTCCACCTCCTGCGAGCTACGGGCTCGCCCGAGACATGACCAAATACGTGTTCGTCACCGGCGGTGTGGTGTCCTCTCTAGGCAAGGGCATTGCGTCTGCATCCTTGGCCGCGCTCCTTGAGTCGCGTGGCCTCCAAGTCACCCTCATCAAGCTCGATCCCTACATCAACGTCGACCCGGGCACCATGTCGCCCTTCCAGCACGGCGAGGTCTTCGTGACCGACGACGGCGCAGAAACCGACCTCGATTTGGGCCATTACGAGCGTTTCATCGAAACGCGGATGAAAAAAACCAACAATTTCACCACCGGCAAGATTTACCAATCGGTGTTGGAGAAAGAGCGACGCGGCGACTACTTGGGCAAAACCGTTCAGGTCATCCCCCACGTCACCAACGAAATCCAAACCTTTATCCAACGCGGTGCCGATGGCGTGGACGTGGCGATCGTGGAAATCGGCGGCACGGTGGGTGACATCGAATCGCTGCCCTTCTTGGAAGCCGTGCGCCAGCTCAGCCTTCGCTTGGGGCCCAACAACGCCGCTTTTGTGCACCTGACCTACGTGCCATGGATCGGTGCAGCCGGCGAGCTCAAAACCAAACCCACCCAACACACGGTTCAAAAACTGCGCGAAATCGGTATCCAACCCGATGCCTTGCTGTGCCGCGCCGACCGTTACATCCCGGACGACGAGCGCGACAAGATTTCGCTCTTCACCAACGTGCAAAGCTGGGGCGTGATCTCCATGCCCGACGTGGACACGATCTACAAAGTCCCGCGCGTGCTTCACGAACAGGGCTTGGACGGCCTGATTTGCGACAAGCTGCGCCTGAACACCCCACCGGCGAGCCTCAAGCGCTGGGACGAGTTGGTGCACGAGACCGAAAACCCCAAGGGCGAGGTGACGATTGCCATGGTGGGCAAGTACGTCGAGCTCTCCGACAGCTACAAGTCGGTCAACGAGGCCTTGCGCCACGCGGGCATGCGCAACCACGTGCGCGTGAAGATCGAGCACATCGACTCCGAGACCATCACCCCCGAGACCGTGGCCAAATTGGCTGCCTTTGACGGCGTGTTGGTGCCCGGCGGTTTTGGCAAGCGCGGTGTTGAGGGCAAGATCGCCACCGCCCAATACGCCCGAGAGAACCGTGTGCCCTACTTGGGCATTTGTTTGGGCATGCAAGTGGCCACCATCGAATTCGCGCGTCATGTGGCGGGTCTGAACGACGCCAACAGCACCGAATTCGAAGCCGACACGCCCCACCCGGTGATCGCCTTGATCAACGAGTGGAAAGACGCCGATGGCTCCATCCAGGTGCGCGACGCCAACTCGGATCTGGGCGGCACCATGCGTTTGGGCGCCCAAAGCTCGGACGTCACCCAAGGCACGCTGGCACACCAAATCTACGGCGACGTGGTCACCGAGCGCCACCGCCACCGCTACGAGGCCAACGTGAACTACTTGGACCGTTTGCGCCAATCGGGCTTGGTGATTTCAGCCTTGACGCAACGCGAACAACTCACCGAGATCGTGGAGTTGCCCCACAGCGTGCACCCTTGGTATGTGGGCGTGCAGTTCCACCCCGAATTCAAGTCCACCCCTTGGGACGGCCACCCGCTGTTCAATGCCTTCATCAAGGCAGCGTTGGGTCACCAAGGCAGCCGTGGTTTGAAGGCCGTGGCCTGAAAGGCTTGTAAAACAGCATGAAACTCTGCGGATTTGACGTCGGCTTGAACCAGCGCTTTTTCTTGATCGCGGGCACCTGCTCGATCGAGGGATTGGAGATGTCCATTGAGGTCGCGGGCCGACTCAAAGAGGCTTGCTCCTCTTTGGGTATTCCCCTCATCTACAAAGGCTCCTTCGACAAAGCCAACCGCTCCTCGGGCAACACCCCACGCGGCATGGGCTTGGACGCGGGCCTGAAGGTGCTCGACGAGGTGCGCCGTCAAATCGGCGTGCCCATCCTCACCGATGTGCACGACGAGTCGCAGGTCAAGGCCGTGGCCAGCGTGGTCGATGTGTTGCAAACCCCCGCGTTTTTGTGTCGCCAGACCGATTTCATCCGCGCCGTGGCCCAGTCGGGCAAGCCGGTGAACATCAAAAAAGGCCAGTTCCTCGCCCCTTGGGACATGAAGAACGTGATCGACAAGGCCCGCTCTGCCGCCCGCGAAGTGGGCTTGCCCGAAGACAACTTCCTGGCCTGTGAACGCGGCGTGAGCTTTGGCTACAACAACCTCGTGGCCGACATGAGCAGCCTGGCCGAGATGCGAAAAACCGGCGCGCCGGTGGTGTTCGACGTGACGCACTCGGTGCAAAAGCCCGGTGGTCAAGGCACCAGCAGCGGTGGTGCCCGCGACATGGTGCCGGTGCTCGCTCGCGCCGGTGTGGCCGCCGGCGTCTCGGGCCTGTTCATGGAAACCCACCCCAAGCCCGCCGAGGCTTGGTCCGACGGCCCCAACGCGGTGCCTTTGGGCAAAATGAAGGCCTTGCTCGAGACCCTCGTGGAGCTCGACACCGTCACCAAACGACACCCCTTTTTAGAGGACGATTTCTCATGAGCGGCTACATCATTGCCCACGTGCAAGTCACGAACCCCACCCAATACGAAGAGTACAAAAAATGGTCCACCGCGGCCATGAAAACCGCCGGTGCCGAGGTGTGCGTGCGCGGCGGCCAAGTCAAGGTGCTGGAGGGCGATTGGGCCCCTGAGCGCTTGGTCATCATGAAATTCCCCAGTTTTGAGGCCGCCCAGGCCTTTTACGAGCTCCCCGAATACCGCCAAGCCCGCGAGGCCCGCGCCGGTGCGGCCATCATGCGCATGGTGGCGGTCGAAGGCCTGTGATCCGTTTTTATTTTTCCACTGAGAGAACCTGAACATGAGTGCAATCGTTGATATCGTTGGTCGTGAAGTCTTGGACAGCCGTGGCAACCCCACGGTGGAGTGCGACGTGCTGTTGGAGTCCGGCGTCATGGGCCGTGCGGCCGTGCCCTCGGGCGCCTCGACCGGTTCGCGCGAAGCCATCGAGCTGCGCGACGGCGACAAAAGCCGCTACCTCGGCAAGGGCGTGCTCAAAGCCGTTGAGAACATCAACACCGAAATCAGCGAAGCCGTCTTGGGTCTGGACGCGTCCGAGCAAGCCTTCTTGGACAAGACCTTGATCGACTTGGACGGCACCGACAACAAAGGCCGTTTGGGCGCCAACGCCATGTTGGCCGTCTCCATGGCCGTGGCCCGCGCCGCCGCGGAAGAAGCCGGCCTGCCGCTGTACCGCTACTTCGGTGGCATGAGCGCGGTGCAAATGCCCGTGCCCATGATGAACGTGGTCAACGGTGGCGCACACGCCAACAACAACCTCGACTTGCAAGAGTTGATGATCATCCCCGTGGGCGCACCGACGTTTCGCGAAGCCCTGCGCTGGGGTGCCGAGGTGTTCCACGCCCTGAAGAAAATCATGCACGACAAAGGCATGAGCATCGCCGTCGGCGACGAAGGTGGCTTTGCCCCCAACGTGCCCAGCCACGAGGCCGCGCTGCAAATGATCTTGGACGCCATCAGCAACGCCGGCTACACCCCCGGTGAACAAATCGCCTTGGGTCTGGACTGCGCCGCCAGCGAGTTCTACAAAGACGGCAAATACCACTTGGATGGCGAAGGCATGGTCTTGAGCGCCGAGCAGTGGACCGATATGTTGGCCACCTGGGTCGACAAGTACCCCATCATCAGCATCGAAGACGGCATGGCCGAAGGCGACTGGGACGGCTGGAAACTCTTGACCGATCGCTTGGGCAAGAACGTGCAAATCGTCGGTGACGACCTGTTCGTGACCAACACCAAGATCCTCAAAGAAGGCATCGACAAAGGCATCGCCAACTCGATCCTGATCAAGATCAACCAGATCGGCACCTTGACCGAGACCTTCGCCGCCATCGAAATGGCCAAGCGCGCCGGTTACACCGCCGTCATCAGCCACCGCTCGGGCGAGACCGAAGACAGCACCATTGCCGACATCGCCGTGGGCACCAACGCCGGTCAAATCAAAACCGGTTCGCTCTCGCGGTCGGACCGCATGGCCAAGTACAACCAACTGCTGCGCATCGAAGAAGACCTCGGAGATGTGGCCGTGTACCCCGGCCGCGCAGCCTTCTACAATCTGCGCTGAACATGACCATCCGCCCCATCCCCTTGCTCTTGCTGGCCTTGCTGCTGGTGCTGCAAGCCCAGCTGTGGTTTGGTCGCGGCAGCGTGTGGGAAGTGGCCCAGATGCGCAACACCTTGGCCGCCCAGCAAGAACTCAACCGCTTAGCCCAAGCCACCAACGAGCAACTCGCCAACGAGGTGAGCGACTTGCAAGAGGGCTTGGGTATGGTCGAAGAACTCGCTCGCCACGAGCTGGGCATGGTCAAACCCAACGAGGTCTTTGTTCAGTACGCGCAAAACCCGCGCTGACATGGCCCTCACCGTCACCCTACTCGGTGGCGAATCCAGCGGTAAAAGTACGCTGGCGCAATCCCTCATCACCACCTTAGAGCGCCTACATGGCTTGCGCTGTGTGGGCGTGGACGAGGGCTTGCGCCGTTGGTGCATGGAACACAACCGCCCACCCAGCGCCCATGAACAAGCCGCCATCGCGGACCAACAAAGCGAGCGCATCGCCGAAGCGGCCGAGCGCCCCAGTGTGGACGTGGTCGTGGCCGATACCACCGCGCTCATGACGGCGGCCTACAGCGAGCAGTATTTTCAAGACATGGGCCTGTGGCCCGAGGCGCTGCGCGCGCAGTCACGCTACACACACACCTGGCTCATGGGCTTGGACACGCCTTGGCAGGCCGATGGTGCGTGGCGCGACGGCCCTGCGGCGCGCGCCGCCACCGACGGATTGCTGCGCCAGCGCTTGGGCGACGCGGGGCTGGCCTACGCCACGCTGTGGGGCACCGCCCACGAGCGGCTGGCACAAGCGCTGCACGCACTCAAGCCAGCACTCGGCTTGGACTTGGCCGATGGTCCCGAGCGCGACAGCCGCCGCACCTGGCGTTGCGAACACTGCGCCGACCCGGCGTCCGAACACCGCTTGTTTGGTTTTTGCCCCCGCGCGTCCTGAAGTGACCTGCGCGACAATGTTTCACCATGATCCTGAATCTCCAAGGTCACGCCCTCTTCGCCGACACCGGCGGTGCTGAGCACGACCCCAGCCGCCCCACCGCCGTGTTCATCCACGGCGTTCTCAACGACCACCACGTTTGGCGCAACGCTGCGCAGCAAGTCGCCACCTGGGGTTGGAATGTGCTCGCCTTGGACTTGCCAGGACACGGCCAAAGCGCGGGACCTGCACCCAGCAGCGTGGAGGCCGCTGCCGACACCGTCTTGGCCTATTTGAACGCATTACACATCAACGAAGCGGCCTTGATTGGCCACAGCTGGGGTTCCTTGATCGCACTGGAGGCCGCGGCCCGAGACTCCGCTCGGCAACCCGGTCGGGTGTGCGCCTTGGTCATGGTGGGGACGGCCTACCCCATGCGCGTTTCGCCCGCCCTGCTCGACTTGGCCCTCAGCGATCCGCTCAAAGCCATCGAGAAAATCACCCGCTACTCCCACACCGCAAACACCGACGCGGCGATCGTTCAAGCCAGTCGCTCGCTGATGCAGACCGTTCACCTACGCGACCCCGCTGCAGCCGTGATGCACACCGGCTTCATGGCCTGCGATCAATACCGAGGCGCTGAAGCAGCCATCAAGCGGCTGAGCTGCCCAGTCTGCTTGGTGCTGGGGCAAAGTGACCAAATGACGCCACTGGCCGCTGCACAAAGCCTCATTGACTGGGCTACGACCGCCAGCGTGGTGAAGGTCGACGCTGGGCACGCCATCATGAGCGAAGCCCCCGAGGCCCTGCGTCAAGCCTTGTTTCACGCTTTGCAAAGCAAGCCTTGAGCTGAAGGCTCAGCCCTTCACTGGGCCGTGTCACTGCCCGGCATTTGGCGCCGAACGTCCAGAAAAATGTGGGCGGCGTCCACCGGATCAAACCGGTGCGGCTGGCCGCAAAACTCGCAGGTCACATCGACCTGACCTTGCTCGGCCAAAATCGACTCGACCTCGTCGGCTCCCAAGCTTCGCAGCATGGCGCTGACGCGTTCGCGCGAACACGAGCAGCGAAAACGCGGGCCCTCTTCGCCCGTCAAGGGATCAAAGCGCACCACGTCTTCTTCCCAAAACAGGCGGCGCAGAATCGTCTCGGCGTCCAGCGTCAGCAGCTCTTCGCGCTTCAAGCTGGAGGCCAAAATCGAGATGCGGTTGTAGTCCTCGCTTTGGCCGATGTGGTCTTCGTCCCCGCGCTGCACGCCACCGCCCAAATTGGCTTGGCCTTGCATGGGCAGGCGCTGGATCAAGAGGCCCGCGGCCACTTGGTCGTTGGCCGCCAGCACCAAACGGGAGTCGAGCTGTTCGCTTTGCAGCATGTAGTGCTCGATCACCTCACTCAAACGCTCCAAGTTTTCGCCGTGGTCGCCCACCAAGGGCACGACGCCTTGGTACGGCTGCTGCCCAGGCAAACGGTCTTGCGGATCCAAAGTGATGGCGCAGCGGCCCAAGCGGTGGACGTTGACCATGTGCGACAAACGGGCGTCATCGGCCACTTCACCCATGACGGTGGCGGTGGCGCGCAGGCTCAGGTCGGAGCGCACCTCGGCCACGGCCAGCTTGAGCGGGCCGTCGCCCATGATTTGCATCACCAAGGCACCGTTGAACTTGATGTTGGCTTGCATGAGCGTGGCCGCGGCGGTCATCTCGCCGAGCAGCTCCTGCACCGCGGCCGGGTAAGCCCCCGCCAAGGCGCGCCGCTGCAGGATGGTTTGCCACGCATCGGTCAGGCGAACGAGCATGCCGCGCACGGGCTTGCCCTCAAAAATAAAGGTGTGTAGTTCAGACAATCGCGACTTTCGACAATTCAAGACAAGGGTTTGAGCCCGCGTCGGTGGCGCTGGGCGTTGGCCACGTAATGGGCTGCGCTTCGGCGCAAACCCTCGATTTGTTCGGGCGTGAGCTCGCGCACGACCTTGGCCGGTGTGCCCATGATCATGACGCCATCGGGGAACACCTTGCCCTCGGTGACCAGCGAGCCGGCACCGACCAAGCAGTGGCGGCCGATGCGCGCTTGGTTGAGTACCACGGCACCGATGCCGATCAGCGAACCATCGCCCACGCTGCAGCCGTGCAAGACGGCTTGGTGGCCCACGGTCACGCCTTCGCCGATGGTCAATGGCACGCCCGCATCGGCGTGCAGCACGCTGCCGTCTTGCACGTTGCTGTTGGCCCCGATGGTGATGGTGGCGGTGTCGCCACGCGCCACCGCGCCGTACCACAGGCTGCTGTGCTCGCCCATGACCACGTCGCCCATGACCTGGGCATTGGGCGCCACCCAAGCACTGTCGGGCACTTGGGGGCTGAGGTCGTCGAGTTGGTAAATGGCCATGGGTCTCCTGTGTCAATGGGGGGGCGAGAACTAGAATTGTAGGGATGACGCTGCGCCACCGTGCCCTGACCCTGTTGTGCCTGAGTGACCCTCAGGCCAAATGCGCGGCGGTGCACCAGTTGCGCGCCGAAGCCCACACCAGCCTCTGGGGCGAGGAGGACGCCCTCCAAGCCCCCGAACACCTCGCCCTGCCCGGCCGTCCCGAGCGCCCGTTCTTGGTGCCCGCCTTGTCGGTGCCCCACCGCAGCCCCTTCACGCCAGAGGGTTTGGCGGCTTTGGTGCACTCGATTGCCCACATCGAATTCAACGCGATCAACCTGGCGCTGGACGCGGTTTGGCGCTTCCCTCACATGCCCAGCGCTTTTTACAGCGATTGGCTGCGCGTGGCCGACGAAGAGGCCCAACACTTTGGCCTGCTGCAGGCCGAACTCCAAGCCATGGGCCACGCTTACGGCGATTTTGAAGCCCACGACGGCCTGTGGGGCATGTGTGTCAAAACGCAAGACGACATCACCGCGCGCATGGCCTTGGTGCCGCGAACGCTGGAAGCGAGGGGCCTGGACGCCACCCCACTCATCCAAGCCAAGTTGCGCAAGGTAGGCACGTCCGCGGCCCTGCGCACGTTGGCGGTGCTGGACGTGATCCTGCGCGAAGAAATCGGCCACGTGGCCATCGGCAACCACTGGTACGGCTGGTTATGCCAACGACAGGGCATCGACCCGGTGGCCCACTACCGCGTCTTGGCCCGCACCCACGCCGCGCCGCGCCTCAAACCGCCGCTCAACGACACCGCCCGCTTGGCCGCGGGCTTCAGCCAGGTCGAACTGGACTACCTGCTCAGCACCTGATCAGCCGCGCGGGTGGTGCTGGGCGACCACCGTCTTGAGCCGCTCGCGCGCCACGTGGGTGTAAATCGTGGTGGTGGAAATGTCGACGTGCCCGAGCAGCAGCTGCACCGCGCGCAAATCCGCACCGTGGTTGAGCAGGTGCGTGGCAAAGGCGTGGCGCAAGGTGTGGGGCGACAAGGGTGTGGTGATGCCAGCCTGCCACGCGTATTTTTTAACCAAGTTCCAAAACATCACGCGGCTCATGGCTTGGCCGGCGGTGGTGCCGCGCGAGCTCACGAACAGGTCTTCGCTGCTGCGCCCAGCCAAGATGGCCACACGGGACTGGGCCAGGTAGCGCTCCAACCACTGGCCGGCCACTTGCCCGTAGGGCACCAAACGTTCCTTGTTGCCCTTGCCGGTGATGCGCAAGACCTGTTCATTCAAAGCCACGTGCCAGGTTTTGAGGTCCACCAACTCGCTCACGCGCAGGCCGCTGGCGTACATCAACTCCAGCATGGCGCGGTCGCGAAGACCCAGGTCGGTATCGGTGTCGGGCGTGGCCAACAAGGTGTCGACCTGTTGTTCGCTCATGGCTTTGGGCACGCGCATCGGCGTTTTGGCTGAGACCAAACGCAGGGTGGGGTCCTGCGCCACCCAACGTTCGCGCAGCGCCCAACGAAAGTAACGCTTGAACACCGTCAGGCGGCGGTTGGCCGTGGTCGCGCGGGCCTGGGCGTGTTCAGCCGAAAAGTACGCATTCAAATCGGCCTCGGTGGCTTGCAGCAAGGTTTTGCCTTGGGGCGCCAACCAGCCGGCCAAACGCTCCAAGTCGCGCCGGTAAGCCTCCAAACTGTTTTTGGACAAACCGTCTTCCAGCCACAAGGCATCGACAAACGCATCGGCTGCGCCTCGCAAGGGCACAGGGCCCACGACAGACCGAGACTCTGGCTGGTTCATGCTGGAAAAACCCTCGAAAAACAACGGCCATACTGGGGAAAACCCACCCAAGCCGATACGCAATTACCCGTGGGTCGAGCGTCAAGGCCTCGGGTATTCTGCACCTTTCTGTACACCACAACGAGGAGACTTCTCATGCGTGTTTTCAAACAAATGGCTTTGGGTTTGGGATTGGCCTTGATCGGCTCCAGCGCCTTGGCCCAACAGCAATTCATCAACGTGCTCACCGGTGGTCAAAGTGGCGTGTATTACCCTGTCGGTGTGGCGATCTCCCAGATCTACGCCAAAGACATCCCCAACGTGCGCTCCACCGCCCAAGTCACCAAGGCCTCGGTGGAAAACCTTAACCTCTTGCAAGCCGGTCGTGGTGAACTCGCCTTGACCTTGGCCGACTCCTTGTCCGACGCTTGGCAAGGCAACACCGAGGTGGGCTTTGCCAGCAAGCTCGACAAGCTGCGCGGCATCAGCGCCACCTACAACAACTACGTGCAAATCGTGGCCAGCGCCGACTCGGGCATCAAAACCATCGCCGACCTCAAAGGCAAACGCCTGTCGGTGGGCGCGGCCAAATCCGGCACCGAGCTCAACGCCCGTGCGGTCTTGAAGGCTGCGGGCTTGGAATACAAAGACTTGGCCAAGGTCGAGTACCTGCCGTTTGGTGAGTCGGTGGAATTGATGAAGAACCGCCAACTCGACGCCACCTTGCAGTCGGCCGGCTTGGGTGTGGCTTCGATTCGCGACTTGGCCACGGCCATCAAAATCGTCGTGGTGCCCGTGCCTGCTGACGTCGTGGCCAAGGTCGGTGACCCAGCTTACCAACCCACCGTGATCCCCGCCAACACCTACGTCGGACAAACCACCGACGTGCCCGCCGTCGCCATCCCCAACTTCTTGGTGAGCCACACCGGTGTGTCCAACGATTTGGCCTACCAAATGACCAAGGCGCTGTACACCAACATCGACACGCTCTACGCCTCGCACAACTCGATCAAGGTCATGAAGCGCGAGAACGCCATCAAAGGCATGCCCATTCCTTTGCACCCCGGTGCCGAGCGTTACTACCGGGAAGTTGGCCTGATCAAGTGATCGGCACCTGAACCCCCTCGCGGCCCCTTTCACGGGGCCGCCTTTCTTCATCCCTACCCGACCCAACATGAGCGACACCTCCACCCCACTGCGCGGCGCGGTTTTTTGGATTGCCGTGGCGTTTTCTGCGTTCCAGCTGACGATGGCGGCCTTTCACCCGCTCTCCAGCCAAGTGATCCGCGCCATCCACGTGGGCTTTGTGCTGCTGCTGGTGTTCACCCTTTTTCCGCCCATGGCCAACAAAACCGGCTGGCTGGGCGGCATGGGGCGCAGCTTGGGCTGGGCCTTGGGTCTGATCGGATTTTCCTCGGGCCTTTACCAGTGGGTGTTCGAGGCCGAACTCACGCAGCGCTCGGGTGATCTCACCCAAGCCGATTGGGTGATCGGCACCGTGACCATCGCGCTCGTGTTTGAAGCGGCACGGCGCGTCATGGGCTGGGGTTTGCCCTTGATTTGCGGCCTGTTCCTGGCTTACGGCATGTTTGGTCAATACCTGCCGGGTGCGTTCGCCCACCGCGGCTATGGCTTGGACCAAATCGTCGGGGTCTTGGGCTTTGGCACCGAGGGCATTTACGGCACACCCACCTACGTGTCATCGACCTTTATTTTCCTGTTCATTTTGTTCGGCTCGTTTTTGGAACAAGCCGGCATGATTCGCCTCTTCAACGACTTCGCCATGGGCACCGTCGGTCACACTCGCGGCGGCCCGGCCAAGGTCGCGGTGATCTCCTCGGGCCTGATGGGCACCATCAACGGCTCGGGCGTGGCCAATGTGGTCACCACCGGACAATTCACCATTCCCCTGATGAAGCGCTTTGGTTACTCGCCCGCCTTTGCCGGCGGTGTGGAGGCCACCTCGAGCATGGGCGGGCAGATCATGCCGCCGGTCATGGGTGCCGTGGCTTTCATCATGGCCGAGACCATCAACGTGCCCTACTTGGCCATCGTGCAAGCGGCCATCATCCCAGCCATCCTGTATTTCGTGACGGCGTTCTGGATGGTGCATTTGGAGGCCGGCCGCAAAGGCTTGGTGGGCTTGCCCAAAGAGGAGTGCCCCAACCCTTGGACTGCGGTGCGCGAGCGCTGGTATTTGCTCTTGCCCCTGGTGGGCTTGGTCGCCTTGCTGTTCTCGGGCTACACGCCCATGTTCTCGGGTACCGTTGGCTTGGGCCTGACGGTGATTTTGATTTTTGGCGCAGCGGTGATCAGTGGCGTCAAGGGCAGCGCCTTGCGCGTGCTGTTCTGGGTCTTGCTGGGCATGGCCTGTGCCGGTTTTGTGGAGTTCGGGGTCATCACCTTTTTTGCCATCATCGGCGTGCTCTTGGCACTGACCTTTGCGCTTCGCGTGGGAGCCGATGCCCGAACCTTGGCGGTCAAAGCCTTGGTCGAAGGTGCTCGCCACGCCCTGCCCGTGGCCATCGCTTGCGCCTTGGTGGGCGTCATCATCGGCGTCATCAACTTGACTGGCGTGGCCGCCGAAACGGGCGGGCACATCATCGCCATTGGCCGCGAAAGTCTGTTCTTGGCCCTGTTCCTGACCATGCTGACCTGTTTGGTGCTGGGCATGGGCATCCCCACCATCCCCAACTACATCATCACCAGCTCACTGGCCGCACCGGTCTTGTTGGAGCTGGGCGTGCCGCTGATCGTCTCGCACATGTTCGTGTTTTATTTCGGCATCATGGCCGACCTCACGCCGCCCGTGGCCTTGGCCGCCTTCGCGGCCGCGCCCATCGCGAAAGAAAAAGGGCTCAAGATCAGCATCCAAGCCGTGCGCGTGGCCATGGCTGGTTTCATCGTGCCCTTCATGGCGGTCTACAGCCCAGCGCTGATGTTGCAAACCGGCGATGTGTGGGACACGGTGTGGATCGTCTTCAAAGCCTTGGTGGCCATCGCCATGTGGGGCGCGGGTGCGATCGGTTTCTTGGTCGGACCGCTGCAATGGTGGGAACGCGCGTGGGCCATCGTGGCGGCCAGCTTCCTGGTGGTCGCTTTGCCTTTGACGGATGAAATCGGTCTGGGTGCTGTGGCCGTGTTCGTGATCTGGCACCTCTGGCGCACCCGCCGCGCCGCGGCCTTGGCGTGACGGCCCTCGGCATCTGCCTGAGCTTGGCCACGCTCAGCGGCCCCGCCGTGTGGGTGCCGGGTGAGCGATTCACCTTGGCGTGGACGCACAGCATCGAGAAAACCCGTTGGGAAGAGGACTACACCGTGCAGTGGCAGGGCGAGCCCGCCAAGCCGGTCTTGATCGCGACCGAGGCACGCATCCGCGGCTCGGGCACGGGCATGGAGCCGCCGCCCGAGGCGGTGCTGCAAGGCGGCTGGTGGCGCTACCCCCCGGCGGTGCGCCAGCCCAGCGAGTTACCGCTGACCCGCTCGGTCTTCACCGCCGACTTTGAACGCTGCGATGCGCGAGGTTGCCGGCCTTTGTCGCACTGGCTGCCCAGCGACGGGGGCGTCACCCTGCTGCGCGCCTGCACGCAGCCCACGGTATCCTTGAGCCCGTGAACTTCGCCCAACTGCTCTTCCCCGATTTCTCGCTCATCGTCTGCGGCTACCTCTTGTGCCGCTACACGGCACTGGACCGCAAAGTCTGGGAGCCGATCGAAATCTTGGTCTATTACTTTTTGTTCCCGGTCATGCTGTTCTACGCCATGGTCAAGTCGCCCTTGGATTGGGCGGGCACCTCCAGCCTCATGGGCGCGGGCTTGGTCCTTGGGCTGTTGGGCATTGCCCTGGCTTACTCCTTGCCTCATTGGCCGTGGCTGGGTCGACGCATCGACCGGCGTTTGCACGCGGCCAGCGCGCAAATCGGTTTTCGCTTCAACTCCTTCATCGCCTTGGCTTTGGCCGACAAGGTCGCGGGGGCCGAGGGTTTGGTGTTGATCGCGGTGCTCATCGGTGTGTGTGTGCCCTTGTTGAATATCGGTGCGGTCTGGCCCATGGCCCGCAACGGACGGATCGGTTTTTGGAACGAGCTGCGCCGCAACCCCCTGATCATCGCCACGGCCAGCGGTTTGGTGGCCAACCTGCTGGGCTTTTCCATGCCGGAGTGGCTCTCACCCACGGTCAACCGCATCGGTCAGGCCTCCTTGGCTTTGGGCTTGATGGCCGCCGGGGCTGGCATGCAATTGGGCAGCTTGGCGCAGGCCAAAACCTTGGGTGGACTGGTGCTGGGCATCAAACACTTGGGCATGCCGCTCATTGCACTGGGTGTGGCTATGCTATTCGGCTTGACGCCCACACAAACCACGGTGCTGTTGATGTTCTCGGCCTTGCCCACCGCCTCGAGCTGTTACGTTTTGGCGGCGCGCATGGGCCACAACGGCGCGTATGTCGGGGGCTTGGTGACGCTCTCCACGGTGCTGGGCATGCTCAGCCTGCCATGGGCCTTGGGGGTGTTGGCGCATGGGTGAGCCCCACATCGGCTTGGGCCATGGCCCAGCGCCGGTGCTCTTGCACCAAAGCACTGGGGTGATCGGCTCGCTCGGCCAAGGCCTGTAAATACAAGGCTTGGGTCTTCTCATCGGGCGCGCTGCGCACCGCATTGCCCAGGGCAATGGCCACGTTGCGCAACCAACGCTCGTGCCCGATGCGCCGGATCGCACTGCCCTCGGTTTGGCGATCAAAATCGGCCTCGCTCCAGCGCCACACGTCCAGCAAGTGCGCTTGTGCGATGGGTGCGCGGGCGTCGAAGTCGGACAAGTTGCTGCACTGCGCGTACTTGTTCCATGGGCACGCCAACTGGCAATCGTCGCAGCCATAGATGCGGTTGCCCATCAGGGGACGCAGGGCTTCATCAATGGGCCCAGCGTGCTCGATCGTGAGGTAAGAAATGCAGCGCCGTGCGTCCAAGCGGTACGGGCCCACGATGGCCCCGGTTGGGCAGGCCGTGATGCACGAGTTGCACTGGCCGCAGTGCGCGCTGATGGACTCGCTCTCGGGCAGTGACAAACTCAAGTAGATTTCGCCCAAGAAAAACGCCGAGCCCGCTTCGCGGTGCAAGACCAAGGTGTGTTTGCCGCGCCAACCCAGCCCGCTGCGCGCGGCCAACTCGGCTTCGAGCACTGGCGCGGAGTCACAAAACACCCGCGCTTGCAGCGGGGCCACGGCTTGAGCGATGCGATCGCTCAAGCGCTGCAAGCGTTGACGCAAGACCTTGTGGTAGTCACGCCCCCGGGCGTAAACCGATACCACGGCTTGGTCTGGCTCCCGCAATCGCACGGTTTCGCGCTCGACCCAATCGGGTGGGGTGTCGCGTGGCAGATAATCCATGCGCACGGTGAGCACACTCACCGTGCCCGGCAGCAGCTCGGCGGGACGGGCGCGGCGCAGTCCGTGTCGCGCCATGTAGTCCATGTCGCCGTGAAAGCCTTGGTCCAACCAAGCCAACAAACCGGGTTCGGCGTCGCGCAAGTCCACGCCGCTCACGCCAATTTGAGAAAATCCCAGCTCACGGGCCCAAGCCCGGATGTCTGAAACGAGTGGAGTTGCATGGACAGTCACACCGCCATTGTAGGAACGCCGGCCCAGCCGTGGCGCGGCGCATGGCGAGACGAGTCCGACACCGAGACCTTTGCCCAAGGATTGGCTCACTGCCACGCGGTGCGCAACGCCACCCTCAACTTGCACGGCGACTTGGGCGCGGGCAAAACCACCTTCGTGCGCCACCTGCTGCGCGCCTTGGGCGTGAGCGGGCGAATCAAAAGCCCCACTTACGCCGTGGTGGAGCCGCACAGCGCGCCCGGCCTGTCCATTTGGCACTTCGACTTCTACCGGTTCAACGACCCGCGCGAATGGGAAGACGCGGGTTTTCGTGAACTCTTTGCCAGCCCCGGACTCAAGTTGGTGGAGTGGCCCGAACACGCGGGCGATGCCCTCACGGTGATCGACATGAGCTTGACCATCCAAACGCACGAAGACGACTTGCGCAGCCTGCGCGCCATTGCCCACACCGACACGGGTCGCCAGCTCTTGGCGGCTTTGCCCCCGAGCACACCATGAGCAACGCCGTCAACCGCCGCACCCTGCTCGGGGCCAGCTCCTTGGTTTTGCTGTTGGGGCCGCAACAGATTGCGCACGGCGCCCAAGTGGTGGCGGTGCGCTTGTGGCCCGCCGAGGACTACACCCGCATCACCATCGAATCCGACAGCCCGCTCAAAACCACGCAACGCTTTGTCAACGACCCGCCACGCATGGAAGTGGACTTGCAAGGTCTGGACCTCTTGCCCAGCCTGAGCGCCTTGGTGGGCAAACTGCGCAGCGACGACCCCAACATCGCCGGCATGCGCGTGAGCCAACACGGCTCTGGGGTCGTTCGCTTGGTGGTCGACCTCAAACTGCCGATCGCCCCGCAAAGCTTCAGCCTCAAACCCACCGCACCCTACCAACACCGCTGGGTGCTCGACCTCTACCCCGTCACGCCACCCGACCCCTTGGCGCAACTGATTGAACAGCGCTTGGCCGACTTGGAGCGGCGCGTGGGCAATGCGGGCGACACGCCCAGCACCGACCCCCTGGGTGATTTGTTGGCCCAGCGCGGCCAACTGCCCAAAGCACCCCAAACTCCATCCGCCACACCCAGCAAACCCACCCACCGAGGGGGGGCCTCGATGGGTGAGCGGCTGATCGTGGTCGCGCTCGACCCGGGACATGGCGGTGAAGACCCCGGCGCCATTGGCCCCGGCGGCACCTTTGAGAAAAACGTGGTGCTGCAAATCGCCCAACGCTTGCGCGATCGCATCAACAACACGCGGGTCCATGGCTTGCCCATGCGCGCCTTCATGACGCGCGACGGCGACTTCTTTGTGCCCTTGCACGAACGAGTGCGCAAAGCGCAACGGGTCAACGCCGATCTGTTCATCAGCATCCACGCCGACGCCTTCTACAGCCCGCGCCCCCAAGGCGCCAGCATTTTCGCTTTGAGCACGCGCGGCGCCACGAGTGCCGCGGCCCGTTGGATGGCCAACAAAGAAAACTCCTCCGATCAAATCGGCGGCATCAACGTCAAGGTCAAGGACAACAGCATCCGAAGTGCGCTCATCGACATGAGCACCACGGCACAAATCAAGGACAGCCTCAAAGTGGGCAGTGCCATGTTGGGCGAGGTGGGCAAAGTGGGTCGCTTACACAAACCCAGGGTGGAACAAGCCAACTTCGCGGTGCTGCGCGCGCCCAACATTCCCAGCGTGTTGGTGGAAACGGCGTTCATCAGCAACCCCGACGAAGAAAAACGCTTGCGCAGCACCGCTTACCAAAACCAATTGGCCGATGCGCTGCTGCGCGGCGTGGTGCGCTACTTCACCCAACACCCGCCGTTGGTCTAGCGCCGCGGCACCTGATCAGCGCCACTGGAAGTAGGCGTAGGCCACCGCGGCCAAAGCCACCGTACCCCAGCCCATCCACTCCATGAAGGGGCGCAGCTTGGGCTCCATGGCGGGGCCGAATCGGCCCATCAACCAGCCCACCAAAAAGAAACGACCGCCGCGACCCAAGATTGAGGCTAAGACAAAGGGCAAGAGCGGCATGGCCATGCTGCCAGCCGCGATGGTGAAGGCTTTGTAAGGAATCGGCGAGAAACCGGCCAATAACACGGCCCAGAAACCCCAATCGACAAACCACGCCTTGGCCAAGTCGATTTTGGAGCCCCAACCGGTTTGGGCTATCCAGGGCATGACGGCATCGATCGCCCAAGCCCCAATCGCGTAACCGAAGACGCCACCGGCCACCGAGGTCAGGGTGGTGATCAACGCGAAGCGAAACCACCGCTGGGGCTGGGCCAAACACATGGGTGCGAGCATCACGTCAGGCGGTATGGGGAAAAAAGACGACTCAGCAAAACTGATGCCACCCAGATACCAAGAGGCTTTGGGGTGTCGGCTCCAAGCCATCACGCGGTCGTACAGAGCGCCAAACAATTTCACGTTGATTCCTCTTGTCGAACCCCGAAGGGCGAAGCCCGCATTATCCGGTCTGCGCAGAGCGCCCACCTACAATGGCCACCATGACTTTTCGCTACCCTGCGACGCCCGCGCCCATTCGGGAATTGCCCGACGAACTCATCAGCCAAATCGCCGCCGGTGAGGTGATCGAGCGCCCCGCGTCGGTCGTGCGCGAGTTGGTCGACAACGCCTTGGACGCTGGGGCCAACCAAGTCACCTTGCGTTTGCTCGCCGGCGGCGTGCGCCTGATCACGGTTGAAGACAACGGCAGCGGCATCCCCAGCGCGGAATTGCCCACCGCGCTCAAGCGCCACGCCACCAGCAAAATCCGCAACCTGCACGACTTGGAGAGTGTGGAGACCATGGGCTTTCGCGGCGAGGCCTTGGCGGCCGTGGCCTCCATCGCACAGGTCAGCATCGCCTCACGCAGCGCCGTGGCCTCGGAGGCGCACGGCTGGTTGATCGACGCGCGCAGCGGGGAAATCGGCCCCCACCCCCGTGAGGTCGGCACCACGGTGGAGGTGCGCGAACTCTTCTACGCCACACCGGCGCGGCGCAAATTCCTCAAAACCGACGCCACCGAACTGGCGCACTGCGTGGAAGCCGTGCGCCGCCACGCCTTGGCGCGCCCCGACGTGGGCTTTGCCATTTGGCACGAAGGCAAGTTGGTGGCCCAGTGGCGCGCCGTGGACGCGCTCGGCATGGCCGCGTTTCGCCAACGCTTGGCCGATGTCTTGGGCGAAGACTTTGTGAAAGACAGCGTCACCGTGCAATGGCCCGAAGCCGGGACCGAACACCCCAACGGCGTGCAGGTCATTGGCTTGGCCGGCATTCCGGACGCCGCTCGCTCGCGCGGCGACTGGCAATACGCCTACGTCAACGGCCGCTACGTGCGCGACAAGGTCATTGGCCACGCCGCACGCAGCGCCTACGAGGACGTCTTGCACGGCCACCGCCAGCCGGTCTACGCGCTCTACATCGACATCGACCCCGCGCGCGTGGACGTCAACGTGCACCCCACCAAAATCGAGGTGCGCTTTCGCGACAGCCGCGAGGTGCACCAAGCCGTTCGCCGCTCCGTCGACCAAGCCTTGGCCCAACCGCGCACCGCCACGGCCGGTGAAGCGGCACCCATGGCTTCGAGCACCCCGTCTTGGAGCCCCGCACCCAGCCAGAGCCAAAGCCGCTTGGACTGGCAGCCGCCGCGCCCCAGCGCGGGCTCGGTCAGCGATGTTTACGCCACTTGGCCCAGTGCGCCCATCGCGTCCCAGCCCACGCCCGCGCCCAGCGAAGGGGATTGGCCACTGGGCCGCGCCTTGGCGCAGCTGCACGGCGTGTACATCTTGGCGGAAAACGCCCACGGACTGCTCATCGTGGACATGCACGCGGCGCACGAGCGCATCGTCTACGAGCGCTTGAAACAGCAAATGGACCAATCCGACATGGGCAGCCAGCCCTTGCTCATTCCCGCCACCTTCCCGGCCACGGCCGAAGAAGTGGCCACGGCCGAAGCGACCAGTGAGGTCTTGGCGCAGCTGGGATTGTCGATCGCACCCTTGTCGGCGCACACCCTGGCCGTGCGCGCCGTACCCAGCAGCTTGGCGCAAGGCGACCCGGTGGCCTTGGCGCGCAGCGTGTTGGCCGAATTGAGCCAGCACGAGGCCAGCACCGTGGTGCAGCGCGCGCGCAACGAACTGCTCGCCACCATGGCTTGCCACGGCGCGGTGCGCGCCAACCGGCGCTTGACGCTGGAAGAGATGAACGCCTTGTTGCGCCAGATGGAGACCACCGATCGCGCCGATCAGTGCAACCACGGCCGCCCCACGTGGCGCCAGTTGAGCATGAAAGAGCTCGACGCTTTGTTTTTGCGCGGTCGCTGATGCCCCACACCCTACCCATGTCGGCCCGCTGGGTCGTGCTGTTTTTGTCGCTGCTGCTTGGCTTGCAACCCGTGGCCACCGACCTCTATCTGCCCGCCTTGCCAGCGATGACGCTGGACTTGGGCGCGAGCCTATCGCAGGCCCAACTCACGCTCACCGCCATGCTCTTGGCCTTTGGCTTCTCGCAACTGGTGTGGGGACCGGTGTCCGACCGCTGGGGCCGCCGCCCGGTGCTCATCCTGGGCATGGGCTTGTTCGCGCTGGCGGCACTGGGCAGCGTATGGGCCCAGACGATGGACAGTTTGATCGTCTGGCGCGCCTTGCAAGGGGTGGCGATGGGCGCGACTGTCGTGGGCGCGCGCGCCATCGTTCGCGACCTCTACGGCCCAGTGGACGCTGCACGCGCCATGTCCAAAGGCCTGACCGGTTTGGGCGTGATCGCCTGCATCACCGCACCGCTGGGCGGTTGGTTGTCCGACCAATGGGGTTGGCGCATGGCCTTGGCGTCTTTGGCGGTGTTTGCTGCCGTGACCTGCATCTTGTTGGTCTGGCGTTTTGAAGAAACCCTGCGCCAACGCAACCCCCAAGCCCTGCAGTGGCGGGTGCTGGTGCGCACCTGGCGCAGCATCGGCGCCCACCCCACGTTTTGGGCCTACGCCCTGCTGACCACCACCTCGTATTGCGGCTTGTTCACGTTCTTGGCGGCATCGTCTTTTGTGTTCATCGACGTGCTGGGCGAAAGCAACACCGCCTACGGTCTGTGGGTCACCACCATGTCGATGGCCTACATCGTGGGCACCTTTGGTTGTCGGCGCTTGATCGTGCGCTGGGGTGTGCAACGCACCGTGGCCGCAGCCGGGGCCTTGACGCTGCTCAGCGGCGGCACCATGGCCGCTTTGGCTTGGGCTGGCGTGCACAGCGTGTGGGCCATCATGCTGCCCTTGTACGGATTTATGCTGGCCCACGGCGTGCACCAACCTTGCGGCCAAAGCGGCTCGCTCAGCCCCTTCCCTCAAGCCGCTGGCGCGGCCTCCTCGCTCAGCGGCTTCATGATGATGCTCGCCGCGTTCGGCGTCGGCACTTGGCTGGGCGTGCAACTGGCCAGCCACGGCGGCGGCTCGGTGCTGCCACTGACCAACGGCATGGGTTTTTGGAGCGTGTTGATCGCGGCCACCGCTTGGACCGTGGTGCAGCGCCACGGACAGCTCTCGCGCACATGAACACGCCCGATCTGACTTGCTGGGCCATTGCCGGCCCCACCGCCAGCGGTAAAACCGCGCTCTCGCTGGCCATCGCACAGCGCTGGCCGGTGGAAATCATCAGCGTGGACTCGGCGCTGGTCTACCGTGGCATGGACGTTGGCACGGCCAAACCCTGCGCCGCCGAATTGGCGCAGGTGCCGCACCACCTGATCGACATCCGCGACCCGCTGCACGCCTACAGCGCTGCCGACTTTGTGCGCGACGCCACGGCACTGATCACCGACATCCAAGCGCGTGGCCGCATGCCCCTGCTCGTGGGTGGCACCATGCTGTACTTCAAAGCCTTGATGGAGGGCTTGAGCGACATGCCCACGGCCAACCCCGCGGTGCGCGCCGACATCGACGCCCGCGCCCAAGCCCAAGGCTGGCCTGCCCTATACGCCGAACTTGCGGTCATCGATCCCACCACGGCCCACCGCTTGGCCCCCAACGATTCACAACGCATCGCGCGCGCCTTGGAGGTGTTTGCGATCAGTGGCCAGCCTTTGTCGCAGTGGCACGCTCAAACCCGCCACCACGTCAGCCCCCTGCGCCCCGAGCGGCTGATCGCCTTGGAGCCCGGCGACCGTGCATGGCTGCACAAGCGCATCGCGCAACGCTTTGAGGCCATGGTTGAGCAAGGCCTAGTCGATGAGGTGCGCTCCCTGCGCGCGCGCGGTGACCTGCACCCCGACCTACCGTCCATGCGCTGCGTGGGTTACCGGCAGTGCTGGGACATGCTCGATGGCTGCGACGATCAGCCCCAAGCCAGCGACCTGCAAACCCTGCGCGAAACCGGCGTGAGCGCCACGCGCCAACTGGCCAAGCGCCAGCTCACGTGGTTGCGCAGCATGCCCGAACGTCAAACTGTGGCTTGTGATGATCCCACCGCAGCAGCCCAAGTGTTGGACCTGATCGCCCACGCCTTGGACTGAGCCGGGATGGCCGCACGCCTGCCGATTGGCGAACGCCATGTAACTTAGTTACAATACCAGCATTCCAATCACGTAACTTCTTTGAGGCGAACATGAACAGCAGCGCAACAAAACCCCCTCTGGACATGGTGATTTTTGGCGGTGTGGGCGACCTCTCGGTTCGCAAACTCTTGCCCGCGCTCTACATGGCGCACCTGCACAACAACCTGCCCGCCCAAACCCGCATCCACGCCTTGGGCCGCCAGGCTTGGGGCCGCGAAGAATTTTTGACCTTCATCCAAGACAAGGTGGTGGGCTTCATCGACGCCAACACCATGCAAGCCCCCGTGTGGCAGAGCTTTTTGGACCGCCTGCACTTCACCAAGGTGGACGCCACCCAAAGCGCGGGCTTCGCCGCCTTGGGCCAAGCGCTGCAAGTGGGCTCGGACCGCGTGTATTACCTGGCCACTGCGCCCAGCCTGTTCACGGACATTTGCGGCCACTTGCACGGCGCCGGCCTGATCGATGCGCGCAGCCGCGTGGTGCTGGAAAAACCCCTGGGCCACGACTTGGCCTCGGCGCGCCAAATCAACGACGAGGTGGGTCGCTACTTCCAAGAAGCGCAGATCTTCCGCATCGACCACTACTTGGGCAAAGAGACGGTGCAAAACCTCATGGTGCTGCGCTTTGGCAACTCAATTTTTGAGCCCCTGTGGCGCAGCCCGCACATCAAAAGCATCCAGATCACCGTGGCCGAGAGCGTGGGCGTGGGCAGCCGCGCGGGCTTTTACGACGGCACCGGCGCCATGCGCGACATGATCCAAAACCACCTGCTGCAGCTGCTGTGCATCGTGGCCATGGAGCCACCGGTCTCGCTCGACGCCGACGCCGTGCGCGACGAAAAACTCAAGGTGCTGCGCTCATTGCGCCCCATGTCGGTGGCCGACGTGGCCAGCAACACCGTGCGCGGGCAATACAGCGCGGGCGCGTCGGGCGGCGGGTCGGCCAAAGGCTATTGGCAAGAAGACCACGTGCCACCGAACAGCCACACCGAAACCTTTGTGGCCCTGAAGGCGCACATCAACAACTGGCGCTGGGCCAACGTGCCGATCTTTTTGCGCACCGGCAAACGCATGGCCGAGCGCCGCTCGGAGATCGTCATCGAATTCGCCGACCTGCCCTTCACCATCTTCTCGGACACGCCGCGCCAATCGGTCAACCGCTTGATGATCCGCTTGCAACCCGAAGAACACGTGCAGTTGCAAATGATGGCCAAAGAACCCGGCAGCGGCATGCGCTTGCGCCCGGTCAACCTCGACCTGGACTTGGAAACCGCATTCTCCGAGCGCCGCGCCGAGGCCTATGAGCGTTTGCTCATCGACGTCATCAAAGGCCGCTTGACCCACTTCATGCGGCGCGACGAACTCGAAGCCGCTTGGGCCTGGTGCGACCCCATCCTCAACGGCTGGCAACAACTGGGCGACAAGCCCAAGGCCTACACCGCCGGCACCTGGGGCCCCGCGGCCTCTTCGGCCCTCATGGCCCGCGAAGGCTCGGCCTGGGTGGAAGAAGCATGATCGGCGCTTCGGTCACCGCGCAGCTCTCGCAGCACATCACCGACGCGCTGCAACACGCCATTGGCCAGCGCGGTCGCGCCTTGCTCGCGGTCTCGGGCGGCAAGTCGCCCATCGCTTTGTTTGAGCGCTTGCGCGAGCAGGCTTTGGACTGGCGCGCCGTCACCGTGATCTTGGTGGATGAGCGCTGCGTGCCGCACGAGCACGCCGACAGCAACACCGCCTTGGTGCGCCAGCACCTCTTGCAAGGCCCAGCCACCGCGGCGCGCTTTGTGCCGTTTTTTGACGAACTGCCCGCGGGCGAGTTGAACGACGAAGCCTTGAGCGCTTTGGCGCGCCAGAGCAACGTGCGCTTGGCCACTCTGGCGTGGCCGCTGGACGTGGGCGTCTTGGGCATGGGCGAAGACGGCCACACCGCCTCGCTGTTCGCCCACGCGCCGGGCTTGGACTTGGCGCTGAGCACACACGACGCCTTGGCCTGGGTTCGCCCGCCCCACGCCCCGCATGCACGCCTCTCCTTGAGCCTGCACGCGCTGCGCAGCGCGCGCGCGCTGCACCTCTCCATCGCGGGCGAGACCAAACGCGCCGTGTTGGCGCAAGCCCAACAGGGCATCGACCCCGAACACCCCGTCTCGTATGTCTTGCAAGCCGGCGCTGCCCCTGTGCACGTCTGGTCATCTTGAACCCTCGGCCCTGAAAGCACCGCATGACCGCATTGAACCCCACCCTGGCCCGCGTGACCGATCGCATCGTGGCGCGCAGCCAAGCCAGCCGCGCCCAATACCTGCAGTCGGTGGCCGCACAACGCAAAGCCGGCCCCCAACGCGCCGGCATGGGTTGCGCCAACATGGCCCACACCACGGCCGCCCTGCCCGCGCGCGACAAAATCGTCTTGCACGCCGAGCGCGCCCCGCACGTGGGCATCGTCACCGCGTACAACGACATGCTCTCGGCCCACCAGCCCTTTGAGCACTACCCCGAACAGCTGCGCGAACTCGCGCGCCGCCTGGGCGCCAGCGCCCAAGTGGCCGGTGGCGTGCCGGCCATGTGCGACGGCATCACCCAAGGCGATGCGGGCATGGAGCTCTCGCTGTTCTCGCGCGACGTGATCGCCTTGGCCACCGCCGTGGCCTTGTCGCACAAGGTGTTCGACGCCTCGCTCATGCTGGGCGTGTGCGACAAAATCGTGCCCGGCCTGTTCATGGGTGCGGTGCAGTTCGGGCACTTGTCTACGGTGTTTGTGCCTGCTGGCCCCATGACCAGCGGCTTGTCCAACGACGCCAAAGCCAAGGTGCGCCAGCAATACGCCCAAGGCTTGGTCGGGCGCGAAGCGCTGCTCGAATCCGAAGCGCAGGCCTACCACAGCCCCGGCACCTGCACCTTCTACGGCACGGCCAACAGCAACCAAATGCTCATGGAGATCATGGGCTTGCACCTACCGGGCGCCTCGTTCGTGAACCCCGGTACGCCCCTGCGCCAAGCCCTGACCGAAGCGGCCATGGTGCGCGCCTTGGCCAACACCGGGCGCACCGGTCAAGCCGCCATCTGCATGGCCGACATCGTGAGTGAACGCACCATCATCAACGGCATCGTGGGCCTCTTGGCCACGGGCGGCTCGACCAACCACACCATCCACATCGTGGCCATGGCCCGCGCCGCGGGTGTGCTCATCGACTGGGACGACTTCGCCGAACTCTCGGCCGCGGTGCCGCTGCTCGCCCGCGTCTACCCCAACGGCAGCGCCGATGTGAACCACTTCCACGCCGCCGGCGGCATGGGCTTTTTGATGCGCGAGTTGATGAACAAGGGCTTGTTGCACACCGACGTGGCCACCGTCATGGGCCAAGGCCTGCAGGCCTACACCCAAGAGCCTTGGCTCGACCAAGGGGTTTTGGCTTGGCGCGACGTGCCCGCCCACAGCGCTGACCTCAACGTCTTGCGCCCGGTGGCCGAGCCTTTCAGCGCCGACGGCGGCCTGCGTTTGCTGCAAGGCAATTTGGGCCGCAGCGTGGTCAAGGTCTCGGCGGTCAAGCCCGAGCACCGCGTGGTGCGCGCCCCCGCCGTGGTGGTCAGCGACCAACAAGACCTGCTGGCCCTGTTCAACGCGGGCGAACTCGAACGCGACTTCATCGCGGTGGTGCGCTACCAAGGCCCACGCGCCAACGGCATGCCCGAGCTGCACAAGCTCACGCCACCGCTGGCCGTGTTGCAAGACAAGGGTTTCAAAGTGGCCTTGGTCACCGACGGGAGAATGTCGGGTGCTTCGGGCAAGGTGCCCGCGGCCATTCACCTGAGCCCCGAGGCCTTGGCCGATGGCCCGATCGCAAGCGTGCAAGACGGCGACATGATCACCTTGGACTGCGAGCGCGGCATCTTGCACGTCGAGGTCGACGAGGCCACTTGGGCCGAGCGCACCGTGCACCACCCCGACCTCAGCCACAACGCCCACGGCACCGGCCGCGAGCTCTTTGGCCTGTTCCGCCAACACGCCAGCACCGCCGAAACCGGCGCCTCGCCTTTGTTCAACGCCTGACCCCCACACACCATGACCACCTGTTTCACCCGCCCTGCCTTTGTCTCACGTGTGGTGCCCGTCATCGTCATCCACGATGTGGCGCACGCCGTGCCCTTGGCCCATGCCCTGCTCGAAGGCGGGATCGACGTGATGGAAATCACTTTGCGCTCGGACGCTGCGCTGGCCGCCATGGCCGCCGTGGCCAAGGCTGTACCGGCCATGCACGTGGGCGCGGGCACCGTCACCCGCGTGGAAGACGTGCGGCGCGTGATCGACGCTGGTGCGAGCTTTGCCCTGTCGCCCGGCTGCACCGACGCCTTGGTGCAAGCCGTGCAAGCCGCCCGCCTGCCCTTTGTGCCCGGTGTGATGACGCCCGGCGAAGTCATGCGCGCGCGCGACCAAGGCTTCACACTCATGAAGCTGTTCCCCGCCTCACAAGCCGGTGGCATGGGCATGCTCAAGGCCATGGGCGCACCGCTGCCCGATGTGCAGTTTTGCCCCACCGGTGGCGTGAGCTTGGACAACCTGGCCGATTTCCTACAATTGCCCAATGTGGCCATGGCCGGTGGGTCTTGGCTCACCCCGCCCGAGCTGCAAGCACAAGGCCAGTGGGCCCGCATCACCGAGCTGGCCCGCCAGGCCAGCACCATCGCCCAACGCTGAACACCCGCCGTCCATGACCGCCACCCCCCCCCTGTCGCCCACCCAACTGCCCGCTTGGCGCCAACTGGCCGAACTCGCCGCGCAGCCCCAGCCCCATTTGCGCGAACGCCTGCAAGACCCCGAGCGTTCGGCCATGCAAGCCACCGCTGATGGCACCGGCATTGGCTTGGACTACAGCCGCCAAGCGTTTGACGGCGAGGTGTGGAACGCCTTGCAAGCGCTGGCCCGCGAAGCCCAAGTGGCGGCGCAGCGCGACGCCATGTTCAGTGGCCAAGCCATCAACACCAGCGAAGACCGCGCGGTGTTGCACGTGGCCTTGCGCGGTGCACCCGAGGCCAGCGGCGCAGCCGCCCCTTGGGGCAGCGACATCCAGCGCTTGGTGCAAGACGAGCTTCAGCGCGTGTGCGACTTTGCCGAGCGCGTGCGCAGCGGCGCCGTCAAGAGCAGCACCAACGCGGCCTTCACCGATGTGGTGAACATCGGCATCGGCGGCTCCGACCTCGGCCCGCGCATGGCCGCCGACGCCCTCGCCCCCTTGTGCAGCGACCGGCTGCGCGTGCACTTCGTCAGCAACCCCGACGCCTGGGCGCTGCACAGCACGCTGCGCGGCCTCAACCCCGCGACCACCCTGGTCATCGTGGCCAGCAAAACCTTCACCACCCAAGAAACCATGACCAACGCCGCCTCGGTGCGCCGCTGGTTGCAAGACGGCGGCATCCGCGGCGCGGCGCAAAGCGCGCACCTGGTGGCCGTCACCGCCGCACCGGCCAGATCCAGCACCGCGGGTTACCTGCCCGAACACACCTTCACGTTTTGGGATTGGGTGGGCGGTCGCTACTCGCTCTGGTCGGCCTTGGGCCTGCCCCTGGCCATGGCCTTGGGCGCCTCGGCGTTTCGCGAGTTGCTCGCCGGCGCACAGGCCATGGACACGCACTTCCAAACCGCCCCGCTGGACCAGAACCTGCCGGTCATCTTGGGCCTGTGCGGTGTGTGGAACCGCAACTTTTTGAATTGCCCGACCCAACTGCTCTCGTGCTACCCGAGCCGCTTGGTGCGCTTCGCGCCCTTTGTGCAGCAAATGGACATGGAGAGCAACGGCAAACGCACCCACAAAGATGGCCAGCCCGTGGACACTGGCACCGGCCCCATCGTTTGGGGCGGCTTGGGCATCGACGGCCAACACGCTTACTTCCAGTTGCTGCACCAGGGCACGCACCGCGTGCCGGTGGAGTTCATTGGTGTGTTGACCGAAGACACGCCGCTGCCCATGGCCGCCGAGCACCACCGCGTGGTCAACCTGAATTTGCGCGCCCAAGCCCACGCCCTGGCCCTGGGCCGCGACGAAGCCGCCACGCGCCAAGCCTTGTTGGCCGAGGGCCTAAGCGAGAACGATGCCGACCGCATGAGCAGCCAGCGCAGCTTTGTGGGCGACGTGCCCAACAGCACCCTGTGGCTCGACCAACTCAGCCCCCACCGCTTGGGCGCGCTGATCGCGCTGTACGAACACAAGGTGTTTGTGCAAGCCGCCATCTGGGGCATCAACGCCTACGACCAATGGGGCGTGGAGCTGGGCAAAACCATGGCCAAGGCGATGGAAAACGCGTGACGCGATCCTGCAACCCCCAAAGCCATCAAACCGCGTTGCGCATCACCACGTAAACCACGGTGGCCACGGCCATGCTGATCAAAGCGTTGCGTCCCCACCATTGCAAGGCCAGCGCCAGCAGCACCGCAACCGCCTCGGCCCAGAAGCCGCGCGCGTGGCTTTGGGCCATGGACACGCTGGCGTGCAGCAGCAACAAAACCATGATGGCCATGGGCAAGAAGTGACCCAGGCGCGCCACGACCGCGTGCCGCTGCAACCAGCGCGAGGCCACGAACGGTAAGGCGCGCAGCGCAAAGGTCACCGCGCCCATGGCCAAGATCACCCCCACCACGTAGGCCGTCTCATCCATGGGCGGTCTCCCGGGGGTGCCACAACACGGCTGCGATCACACAGGCCGCGATCGACAACACCAAAGCGTTGGCTGGTGAGAGTGGGTAGGCCACGCTGTACGCGCCCAAGGCCAACCACATGGGCACCGCGCTGGTGCGACGGCGCCACTGCTCCACCGCCAACACCGCGAACAGGGTCACCGAGGCGAAGTCCAAGCCTTGCCAAGACACCGTGGCCTGCGCCCCGAGCCACGCACCCAAGGCCGTGCCGAGCACCCACCAGCCTTGGTTGATGGCGGTGATGGCCACCCAATGTTGCGTGGGTGTGTGCGCGGGCAAGGTGGTGAGCACGGAGTAGGTTTCGTCCGTCAGGCCAAAAACAGCGTACCAACGTGCCCAGCCTTGAGCGGGCCAACGGTCGAGCAAAGACAAGCCGTAAAAAGCATGTCGCAGGTTGACCACCAAGGTGGCCAAGGCGATCGTGCCCCAAGGCAGGCCCGCGGCCACCATGGGAATCATCATGTATTGGGCGGCACCGGCATACACCACGATGCTGGTGAGCACGGCCAGCCAAGCCTCACCGCCGGCTTGAACAAACAAGAAGCCGAAGACGGCACCCAAGGGCACGTAGCCCATGGCCACCGGCACCGTGGCCGACCACCAAGCCAACGCTGGCTCGGTGTCGTTGCCCGCTGTCGTTGCGGGCTCAGGCCTCATGATTGGGGATAAGGTTGGCGAATCAGAGAAGCCACCAAAGCCACCACGGTGATCGGCACCACAAAGCCCATCATCACTTGCGACATCATCGGCAGCGCAGCGTGCTGTTGCGAGGCCAAGATCAGGTAGCTGACGTAGGCCACGTAATAGGCCAAGAAGAAACCACCTTCCCAGCGAGCGATTTCACGGCCACTGAGGAAAATCGGCATGCAGGCCAAGGTCACCGCGAGCAACACCCAAATGTCAAAAGTCAAGATGGAGGGAGCGAGGATCAAACCCGTGCTGCCCGCCACAACACCACTCAGACCGATGCAGCCCAAGATGTTGAAAATATTGCTACCCACCACGTTGCCCACCGCGATATCGCGCTCACCCTTGATGGCAGCCATGACGGAGGTGGCCACTTCGGGCATGGAGGTACCGGCGGCCACGATGGTCAAACCGATGACCAAATCGCTCACGCCCAAAGACTTGGCAAATACCACCGCCGAGCTCACCAACCACTCAGAACCCACCACCAAAAAAGCCAAGCCCACCAAGATCAAACCGATCTGTGCGGGCAACTTGGCGTCCCATGCGCCAGGCGCTGCAGGCTCAATTTCGTCGTTGTATTCGGTCGATTCAGCCGCCGTGGCTCGGCGCGACTGCACGATCAGGAACAGGGTGTAGACCACCGTCAACACCAGCAAAATCAACGCTTCGAACCAAACAATGCTGCCGTCCCAACCCATGACCAACAAAAGAAGCGCGGCACCCAGCATGATGGGCAACTCTTGACGAATCACCTGAGCATGCACCACGAGCGGTGCAATCAAGGCGCTGATGCCCAAAATAAACAGGATGTTAAAAATATTGCTGCCCACGACGTTGCCCACGGCAATGTCGGTTTGGCCGTTCAGCACCGCACCGGTGGACACGGCCATTTCTGGGGCACTCGTGCCCAAGGCCACGATGGTCAATCCGACCACCAGGGGGGAAATACCAAAGGACAGGGCCAGTTTGGAAGCGCCGCGCACCAACAGTTCAGCGCCGACCACCAAAGCCGTCAAACCCGCCACGAACAAGAGCACGTTGAACCACATAACAACCTTTCGGCCAGCGCCGTTGCAATGAATGGGCTGTATTGTGAATCAAATGTCGGGCTTTATCCGCCGCACAAGCGGGTTTTGGCGGTGGCGTATTCTTCGCGCCAACGGGCCACGCGTTCGGCCACGCTGACCACATCGCGAACAGGGCCAATGCCTTGGCCACAGCCCCAAATGTCCTTCCATGCCTTGGCGCTGCGCTCGCCTTCGCCGCTGGCGAAGTTCATCTGCGTGGGGTCGCCATTGGGCAAGGCGTCGGGGTCCATGCCAGCGTTCTTGATGCTGCCCTTGAGGTAGTTGCCGTGCACGCCAGTGTAGAAGTTGCTGTAGACGATGTCGTCGGAGTTGCTTTGCGTGACCATGGCTTTGTAATCGTCGCTGGCACGCGCTTCGTGCGTGGCGATGAAGGCCGAGCCGATGTAGGCAAAGTCTGCGCCCATGGCCTGTGCCGCCAAGATCGAGCCGCCCGAGGCGATCGAGCCCGACAGGGCCAAGGGGCCATCGAACCACTCGCGGATTTCTTGCACCATAGCGAAAGGGCTTTTCACGCTGGCGTGGCCGCCGGCACCAGCCGCCACAGTAATCAGGCCGTCGGCGCCTTTTTCAATGGCCTTGTGAGCAAAGACGTTGTTGATGACATCGTGCATGACGATACCGCCCCAGCTGTGCACGGCCTGGTTGACGTCCTCGCGCGCGCCCAAACTGGTGATAACCAAGGGCACGCGGTACTTGGCGCACACGGTCATATCTTGCTCCAAGCGGTCGTTGCTCTTGTGCACGATTTGGTTGATGGCGAAGGGCGCGGCTGGGCGATCCGGGTGGGCGCGGTCGTGTGCGGCCAAGCCTTCGGTGATTTCGGCCAACCAATCGTCGAGTTGCGAAGCGGGTCGCGCGTTGAGCGCGGGCATGGAGCCCACCACACCGGCCACACACTGCGCGACCACCATCTTTGGGTTGCTGATGATGAACATCGGCGCGGCGATGACCGGGAACGGCGCTCGCTGCAAGACGGGGGGCAAAGCGCGTGTCATGGGGATTCCCAACAGAATTAAAAAGCGTCCAGTGCCATGGCGTTGACCGCCGCAGACCCGTGAACGATGGCGTCGCGCACACCCGGTGCGCGGCTCAAGAGGTGGTCGGCGTAGAACCGGGCGGTGTTGAGTTTGGCGGCCATGAAGGCCGCATCTTGCGCTTGGGCATCGGGCGTGAGCGCCGCCAAGGCCGATCGGCCCAGTTGCCAGCCGGCCATGAGGTTGCCGGCCAACATCAGGTAGGGCACGCTGCCTGCAAAAGCCGCGTTGGGCTGGCTGCGTGCGTGGCTGGCGATGAAGTCCACCGACTCCAAAAACGCTTCGCGGGCGGCCTTCAATCGCCGACCAATGGCTTGAGCATCGGCGTTGGTTGACGCCAACAAGCTTGTTTCAGTTGAGGCGATTTGCGCCGCGATGGCTTTGGCGGTGGCGCCGCCGTCGCGTGCGGTTTTGCGGCCCACCAAGTCGTTGGCTTGGATGGCGGTGGTGCCTTCATAAATGGTCAGGATCTTGGCGTCGCGGTAGTACTGCGCCGCACCGGTTTCCTCAATAAAGCCCATGCCGCCATGGACCTGCACGCCCAAGCTGGTGACCTCCAAACTCATCTCGGTGCTGTAGCCCTTGACCAGCGGCACCAAAAATTCGTAGAAGGCTTGGTTTTGCGCACGCGCATCGGCATCGGGGTGGTGGTGGGCGGCATCAAACGCGGCCGCGGCCACCGACGCCATGGCGCGGCAACCCTCGGTGGCTGCGCGCATGGTCATGAGCATGCGCTTGACATCGGGGTGGTGGATGATGGGGCCGGCCGCGGGCAAGCTGCCATCGACCGGGCGGCTTTGCACACGGTCCCAGGCGTAGCGCACGGCTTTTTGGTAGGCACGCTCAGATATCGCGATGCCCTGCACCCCCACGGCGTAACGCGCGGCGTTCATCATGATGAACATGTATTCAAGGCCGCGGTTCTCTTGGCCCACCAAGGTGCCCACCGCGCCGCCGTGGTCGCCGTACTGAAGCACCGCCGTGGGGCTGGCCTTGATGCCCATTTTGTGTTCGATGCTCACGCAATGCACGTCGTTGCGCGCACCCAGCGAACCATCGACATTGACCAAAAACTTGGGCACCACGAACAAGCTGATGCCTTTGACGCCTTCGGGCGCACCCACCACGCGGGCCAACACCAGATGCACGATGTTGTCGGCCATGTCGTGCTCACCGTAGGTGATGTAGATCTTGGTGCCGAAAATTTTGTGGGTGCCGTCGGACTGAGGCTCAGCCCGGGTTCGCACCGCCGCCAAATCCGAGCCGGCTTGCGGCTCGGTCAGGTTCATGGTGCCGGTCCACTCGCCGCTGACCAGTTTTTCCAGGTAAGTGGTTTTGAGCTCGTCGCTGGCCGCCGTCAACAGCGCTTCAATCGCGCCGTCGGTGAGCAGCGGGCACAGGGCAAAGCTCATGTTGGCCGAGTTGATCATCTCGATGCAAGCCGAGCCGATGGTCTTGGGCAGGCCTTGACCACCAAATGCTTCGGGGTGTTGCAAACCCTGCCAGCCGCCCTCGGTGTATTGGCGGTAAGCGGCCTTGAAGCCTGGCGTGGTGGTGACGTGGCCGTCTTTGAAAAAGGACGGGTTTTTATCACCTTCCCAATTCAAAGGGGCCATCACCGACTCGTTGAGCTTGGCGCACTCCTCGAGCACGGCCTGCGCCGTGTCGAGCCCCGCCTCCGACCACACCGGCCATTGGGTGAGTTGTTCCAGGCCAGCGATGTGCTCCATGTTGAAGAGCATGTCTTTGATCGGGGCGGTGTAGCTCATGCGGTGTCTCCGGGATGCTGCTCAGGATCAGAGGGCTTGGGTCAAAGCCGGTACGGCTTCAAACAAGTCGGCTTCTAGGCCAAAGTCGGCCACGCTGAAGATGGGCGCTTCGGGGTCTTTGTTGATCGCCACGATGACCTTGCTGTCCTTCATGCCGGCCAAGTGCTGGATCGCGCCGCTGATGCCGCAGGCCACGTACAACTGGGGCGCCACGATCTTGCCGGTCTGGCCCACTTGCCAGTCGTTGGGCGCATAACCCGCATCCACGGCGGCGCGGCTGGCGCCCATCGCGGCACCGAGCTTGTCGGCCAAGGGGGTCATGATCTCGGTGAACTTGTCGGCACTGCCCAAGGCACGGCCGCCCGAGACGATGATCTTGGCCGAGGTCAATTCGGGACGGTCATTTTTGGCGATTTCGCTGCCCATGAAGGCGCTCAAGCCACTGTCGGCCACCGCGTCCACCGCGCTGACCGCGGCTGTGCCGCCGCTGGCGGGTGCGGGGTCAAAACCGGTGGTGCGCACAGTGATGACGCATTGGGCATCGCGGCTTTGCACGGTGGCCATGGCGTTGCCGGCGTAGATGGGGCGCTCAAACGTGTTGGCGCTCACCACCTGGGTGACATCGGAGATTTGCGCCACGTCCAAGAGCGCAGCCAAGCGGGGCGCCGCATTTTTACCCTCGGGGGTCGAGGCAAACAGGATATGGCTGTACGCCGGGGCCAAGGCCAACACTTGGGCAGCGATGTTTTCGGCCAAACCGTGGGCCAAGGCTGGGCCATCGGCGTGCAGCACTTGGGCCACACCCGCGACTTGGGCGGCAGCCTGGGCGGCGGCGGCGGCGTTGTGGCCGGCCACCAGCACGTGCACATCACCCCCGCAATTCAATGCGGCGCTGACGGTGTTGAGCGTGGCGGGCTTGAGGCTCGCGTGGTCGTGTTCGGCAATAACAAGTACGGTCATGATCAGATCACCTTTGCAACGTTTTTCAATTTGTCCACCAAGCTGGCCACGTCGGCCACTTTGATGCCAGCGCCGCGCTGAGGCGGCTCGGTCACCTTCACGGTGGTGAGTCGGGGCGTGACGTCCACACCCAAAGACTCGGGCGTGACGGTCTCGAGCGGCTTTTTCTTGGCCTTCATGATGTTGGGCAAGGTCACGTAGCGCGGCTCGTTCAAGCGCAAGTCGGTGGTGACGATGGCGGGCAATTGCAAGCGAACGGTTTGTGAGCCGCCGTCGACCTCTCGCGTGACGGTGGCGTGACCATCGGCCAATTCGACCTTGCTGGCGAAGGTGGCTTGGGGACGCTGGGCCAAGGCGGCCAACATTTGACCGGTTTGGTTGGCGTCGTCGTCGATGGCTTGTTTGCCCAGAATCACCAAGTGGGGCTGCTCTTTGTCCATGAGGGCTTTGAGCAGCTTGGCCACGGCCAAGGGTTGGAGTTCGGCGTCGGTTTCGACCAAGATGGCTCGGTCCGCACCAATGGCCATGGCGGTGCGCAAGGTTTCTTGGCACTGAGCCACACCGCACGAGACGGCGATGATTTCGGTGACCACACCTTTTTCTTTCAGGCGAACCGCCTCTTCGACCGCGATTTCATCGAACGGGTTCATGCTCATCTTGACGTTGGCGATGTCCACACCGCTTTGGTCGCTTTTGACGCGGACCTTGACGTTGTAATCCACCACGCGTTTGACGGGGACGATGACCTTCATAGAGACTGACTCCTGTTGGGTTGGTTAAGCAATGGTTTTGACATTTACCGTGGCAGTTTAGACCTCAGGCCCCAGAAAAATTGTCGTCCAAACGGCTTTGGCTGGCCTGTATGGGAAAACTAAAAAAAAAGAATGACCGTGCTTTTTTTTGAGTATATCGCAGGTTGGGGTGAGTCAGCGGACTCAAACGTCGGCCAAAACCCGCAGGTGCGCCTCAACACTGCGCCCCAAGGCGCTGAGGTTGTAGCCGCCTTCCAAGCAGCTGACGATGCGGCCCTGTGCGTGCTCGTCGGCCACGGCCTTGATGCGCCGGGTCATCCAGGCGTAGTCGTCCTCCACCAAACCCAGCTGGCCCATGTCGTCTTCGCGGTGGCCGTCAAAGCCCGCGCTGATGAAGACCATTTCTGGCCGGTGCGCCTGCAAGCGCGGCATCCACACCCCATCGACCAACTCCCGGATGGCCAAGCCTTTGGTGTAGGCCAGCACCGGCAGGTTCACCAAATTCGGTGCATGTGCGTGTTCGCCCTCGGGGTAGAAGGGGTGCTGGTAGAAGCTGCACATCAAAATGCGCTCGTCGCCCAACACGATGTCTTCGGTGCCATTGCCATGGTGCACATCAAAGTCAATGATGGCCACGCGCGACAAGCCATGGCGCTGCAGTGCGTACTTGGCAGCCACCGCAACGTTGTTGATGAAACAAAAACCCATGGCTTTGTTGCGCATGGCGTGGTGCCCCGGTGGACGCACCGCGCAAAAGGCGTTGGCCACTTCACCGGCCATCACCGCGTCGGTGGCGTCGATGGCCGCCCCTGCGGCCACCAGCGCAGCGTCCCAGGTGTGCACGTTCAAGGCGGTGTCGGCGTCGATTTGCACCAGCGCTGGCCCACCGGCTTGGATGTCTTCGCGCAAGGTGTCGGTTAAGCCGCGCAAAGAAGCCAAGTGCAAACGGTCGTGGGCCAACTCCAAATCGGCGATCGAGGCGGTTGTGGCTTGACGACGCTCCAAGGCCAACTCCAAGCCGCTGATGAGCAGCCGGTCCTCGATGGCCGCCAAGCGGTGGGCACTCTCAGGGTGACCTTGGCCCATGTCGTGTTGCCAACAAAGCGGGTGCGAAAAGTAAGCAGTGGCGTGGCTCATGCGTCAGCTGTGGAGTAATTCCGTTCAGCTTAACATGCGTGCCCCACGGCCCGCCTCGCGGTCTGACGGGCCATTCGATACACTCAAGCGAAGACATGAACGCCCTGGCCCCCGACCCACTGCACCCTCAGCTTCACCGTGCCCCATCTCCGTTTGAATGGTGGGCATGGCCGTTGTGCCTTGCATGGGCCTTGTCGGCGTGTGCGCCCGCCCATCAGCCCGAAGTGAGCGCCGCGACAGTCGCGACCACCGCACCAGAAGTGACCACCACGCCAGCCGCCACCGTCGTGCAGGTCCTGCCCCCGGCCCTTGCTCCCAACTCCGCCCCTATCGCCAACATCACCGCCATCGGTACCGCCCTGCCCCCACGTGGCACCAGCGCCGATTACGGCCAACGTGAGGACGCCATGGCTTGGGCCGACGCCACGGCCGCGCGCACCGATTTGCCGCGCGATTGGGTGCGCAGCCAAGTCGCCCAGGCGCGACGTCAAGCCGCCGTGGTGCGAGCGGTGACGCCGGCGCCTACTGGGTCGGAAAAAAATTGGGCCGCTTACCGCGCACGCTTCATCGAGCCGGTGCGCGCACAGGCGGGCTTGGCTTTTTGGAAGCAACACGCCAACACCTTGGTCCGGGCAGAAAAGCAGTACGGCGTCCCAGCTTCTTTGATCGTGGGCGTGATTGGGGTGGAAACCTTGTACGGCCGTCATTTAGGGCAACACCGGGTGCTCGATGCCTTGGCCACCTTGGCCTTTGACTTCCCCACCGCACACCCGCGCGAGCCCGTGCGCACGGCGTTTTTTCAGCAAGAGTTGTTGGAGTTGCTGCTGCTCAGCCGTGAACAAAATGTCGAGCCCAGCAGCCTGCGCGGCAGCTACGCCGGCGCCATGGGCTGGCCCCAGTTCATTCCCAGCAGCTGGCGACGCTACGCGGTGGACTTTGACCGCGATGGCCGCATCGACCTCCTCAACAACCCTGTGGACGTGATCGGCTCGGTGGCCAATTACTTCGTGGCCTTCGGTTGGACGCCGGGCATGCCCACCCACTACCCGGTTCAGGTGATGGCTTCGCCCAAAGACCTGGGCGAGTTGCTGGCACCCGACATCGTGCCCACCTTTGACGTGGACACCTTCGTATCCAAAGGCGGCTTGGTGAGTGGTGCCGCCTTGAAACACCCAGGGCCCTTGGCACTGGTGATGCTGGAGAACGGACTTGCACCGCCCACCCACATCGCGGGCACGCAAAATTTTTATGTCGTCACGCGCTACAACTGGAGCAGCTACTACGCTTTGGCGGTGATCGAACTGGGTGAGCACATTGAAGCCTTGCGCCAACGACCCGCCAAGAGAACCTCCCCCAAAAAATCAGCGCGATCCAAGCCGTCATGAATCCGCTGAATCCCAAAAAACTGCTGCTGACCAAATGGACCGCTGTCACGCCGGTGGCCAAGCAAAAGCACTTCTTGGTCAGCCGGGTGATCGAACCTGAGTTGCCCACCGACCCGATTGAACGGGTGGAGATCGAATCGGTGTTCTCTAAAGCCACCCAAGTCATCGCTTGGCGTGAGCTGCAAGACGACAGCGTGTGGCGGCAGGGTTGGGTTTGACGGGCCCTCAGTCAAAAACCGGGGCCTTGTCTTTTTTCATGTCAGCATCTGCAGGCATTCAACCCACCGTGCGCTCAATGCAGCTTCACCGTGGGATTGGTTTGTTTGGTGATCATGCGCGACAGGGTAAATAGCGTGGTTTTGAGGGTGCCGTGAATCGCAAGTTCGTGCAGTTTGTACAAAGACAGGTACATGAGCTTGGCGAAATAGCCTTCGATCATCAGACTCTTGCCGATCAAGCCACCCATCATGTTGCCCACCGTGCTGAACTTACCCAGCGAAACCAACGAGCCAAAATCTCTGTAGCGATAAGGCTTAAGAGGCTGGTTGGCCATGCGGCGTTGAATTTGCTGCCACATATGGGTAGCCTGTTGATGCGCAGCTTGAGCACGCGGCGGCACAATGCCAGCCCGACCGCCGTCGGCATCCGCGCAGGGGCAAGCTGCGCAATCACCCAAGGCAAAAATATCGGGGTCGCGTGTGGTTTGAAGCGTGTCCTGGACCACCAACTGGTTGATCCTGTTGGTTTCCAGCCCGCCAAATTCTTTCAGGAAATCTGGCGCTTTAACTCCTGCGGCCCACACCACCAGTTCGGACTCGATCTCGCGACCGTCGGCCAGGCGAATGCCCGTGGGCATGACCTCCATGACTTTGGAGTTGGTAAGTACCTGAACCCCAAGACGCGAAAGAAGTTGCTCAGTGGCTTGCGATAAGCGTGGCACCAAGGCCGGCAAAATACGATCGGCCGCCTCAATCAGGCTGACTTTGATGTCTTTGTCCACATCAATGCGGTCCAAGCCAAAGGCGACCACCTCGCGTGTCGTTCGGTGCAACTCTGCAGCCAACTCCACACCCGTTGCACCTGCACCGATGATGGCCACATGCAGTTGACGTTTGTGGATGACCCCGGCCTGGTTGTGCGCGCGGATACAGGCATTGACCATCCTGGAGTGAAATGACTTGGCGTCATGCTGCGTTTCCAACTTCAGCGCGTGCTCTTTGACCCCCTGGGTGCCGAAGTCATTGCTCAAACTGCCAATACAAATCACAAGCGTATCGTAGTGTATGTATTGGGTGGGCGTCACAGCCCGGCCCTGCTCATCCACATAGGGCGCGAGCTCGATGGTTTTGTTGGAGCGGTCTAGTCCTTTGAGCTCACCAATTCGAAAGGTGAAGTGGTTCCAATGGGCCTGCGCCATATAGTCCACTTCGTGGTCGCCCAAATCCATGCTACCCGAAGCGATTTCATGCAACTTGGGTTTCCAAATGTGGGTACGATTTTTATCGACCAGCGTGATGAGCGCCCGCTGACGCCGTCCATAGGTACGCCCCAGTCGGGTGGCGAGTTCCAAGCCGCCAGCGCCACCACCCACGATGACGATTTTGTGTTGTGTGCTCATTTAAACGCTCGCGATCTGATTGACAAGTTCAATACGTGAAACCCAGCAACGTGTAAGGCTGCTCCTTGAGGCATTCTAGATTGGGTGGTCGGTATGAATTTTGAGTTGTGCGCAATTCAAACCCCCAATTTACAAAAATTGGATGTTGGTATGACACATGCAGGTGTAAATGCCGACGCAGATATGATCCGTGCACCGACTTTTCACTGACCGGGAAAAGTCGCTGCAAACCCGTGTCATACTGAACGTCAAGCGATGAAATTTCCATTCGCCAGATCAGGCAAATCAAGTGACCCTACCAATAAAGCTCTCACCTCATGGCCCAGAAGGCTGGATGACACAGGCCGATGTGCGGCAAGAGACGGCGACGTTGATCAGTGGAACGCCAATGGGTGCGGACCATGCCTATTTCGACCGAGCGAATCCAAAATACAGAATGGGCATATGGCGATCGCAACCCTACACAGAGTTTTATGACAGCTACGCTGCCGATGAATTCATGTACGTGCTGGAAGGCGAAGTGACCTTAGAAGCCGAAGGTTTCAGTGAAACTTATCGAAAAGGCGATGCCTTTTTTGTGCCCAAGGGGTTTCGGGGCTTTTGGCGTCAGACCGAACCCATGCTGAAGTACTACGTCATCATCGAATGATCGGCGGTACGTGAGATGACGCTCCCAGACCCATCCTATGACTATGTGATCGTTGGAGCAGGCTCGGCCGGGTCCGTCCTAGCTCGACGGCTTTGCGAGGACGCTGGCGTCAGCGTTTTGGTCCTTGAGGCGGGGGGAAGCGACCGGTCGATTATCGTCGCCATGCCCGCAGCCCTGACCATGCCAATGAACACCCAGCGCTTCAACTGGGGCATGTCAACCGAACCCGAACCAGGCCTTAATGGGCGTCAGATCAACCTCCCAAGGGGCAAAGGGATGGGGGGGTCCTCATCGATCAACGGCATGTGCTATGTGCGCGGCAACCCGATGGACTATGAGCTTTGGGAAGCAAAAGGTGCCACCGGCTGGCATTGGGCCAATGTTCTGCCCTACTTTCAAAAAATGGAAAACGTGGCTGGAGGCGGGCCCTTGCGGGGCACAGATGGCCCTTTGCCTGTCACCCGTGGGACTGAATCCAACCCGCTTTACCATGCGTTTGTTGATGCGGCGGTGGCCGCTGGTTATGCCCGCAGTGCCAACATGAACGAGGTACAGCACGAAGGATTTGGACCCATGGAGATGACGGTGGGGGGCGGGATACGCGCCTCGACCGCACGGGTCTATTTGCGGCCGGCTTTGAAGAACCCCATGGTGCGACTGGTGACAGGGGCGGTGGTCAACCGCATCCTCTTTGAGGGCAAGACCGCTGTCGGCGTTGAATATGTGCGCAATGGCCGGACCGAAACGATCGGTGCCAAGCGCGAGGTGATTCTCAGCGCTGGCTCAATCATGTCGCCTGTGATACTGAAACGATCGGGTATTGGGCCTGCGCAGGAATTGGCCCAACACGGTATCCCTGTGGTGCATGAAAGCGCTGGGGTGGGCGAGAACCTGATGGATCACTTGGAGCTTTACGTTCAATATTCCTGTCACAAGCCCGTTTCTCTCTTCCCCTGGATGTCCTTACTGGGAAAGGCTTGGATCGGAATGAAGTGGCTGGCGACCCAAAAGGGTCTGGGTGCCACCAACCATTTTGAAACCGGCGGGCACATTCGCAGCCGGGCTGGCCTTGTCTATCCCGATGTTCAGTTCCACTTTTTGCCGCTGGCAATCTCTTATGACGGCAAGTCTTTGGCCAAGGGACACGGGTTCCAGGTCCATGTCGGCACGAAACGTTCTAAAAGTCGGGGTTGGGTGCGGCTGAGAGATGCGAATCCTCAAAGCCTGCCACGCGTGCAATTCAATTACATGACGCACGATGAAGACTGGCATGAGATGCGAACCTGTATCCGACTTTCCCGCGAGATCTTTGCCCAGGCTCCGATGGCTCCCTATGTCGGAGAGGAACTTGCTCCAGGACCGCAAGCGCAGACAAATGAAGCACTGGATGATTTCATACGCACCAAGGTTGAAAGTGCCTATCACCCATGCGGTACCTGCCGGATGGGCTCCGACCCACTGGCCGTGGTGGACCCTGAATGCCGGGTGATTGGGCTACAAAACCTGCGAGTTGTCGATGCATCCATCATGCCTCAGGCAACAGCGGGAGATCTGAACGGTCCAACGATCATGCTCGCTGAGCGCGCCTCAGACATGATCCGAGGAAAAGTGTTGCCGGAAGCTGAAGTTGCACCCATCATGGCTGACAGCAACTGGCTGACCCACCAGCGCGGATCAACGATTGCCCACAACTACGCCAAGGACAGGAACAGCCTGCGGCTTCAGCTGTTGTCGGAAATGACAAACGGGCTCAGCAGGTGAGGCCTTACGCTGAAACCACTTTGACACCCGCTTTGAGTCCGGCAGATCCTTGGATGCCATTGATGTCGATGGCCACATGCCAGTGCCCGAACGACGGCACGGTCAGCCGCAGGGGTGACTCCCGGGCCACACCACCGGTGTAAATGTGCTTCATGCCATTCTTGTAACTGTTGAAGTTGTAGGCATCCATCAGCCGCACGTTGGCAACCGATGAGAGGGTCACCTCCACCACATCACCCGCTTGCCGCGGACCAATATCCGTGTGAATAAATTTCATACCGTGTCCTTTTTAGCCGCAGCCGCGATCATAAGCTTCATTCAAGTCAAGCTGGCTCGATCGACACCCTCACACTGAGCAATTCCTCGCCCCCGCCGCGGCGCACGCCGCGCACCGGCGCACACGACACGTAGTCCGTGCCCGCCGCCAAGCGCACGTGGCGCGCGTCGGTGGGGCAGCGGTGGGTCACGTCCAAGCTCAGCCAATGGCCGTGCTCGGGCGACAAACACACGTCCACCCAGGCGTGGCTGGCCAAATCGGGTTCGTTGGCCGCCCAAAAATAGCCGCTCACGTAGCGCGCCGACCAACCCAGGCTGCGCGCGGCCGCGGCCATCACGTGCGCTTGGTCTTGGCACACGCCCAAACCGGCGGCAAAGGCTTGCGCGGCGGTGGTTTGCACCTCCGTCACACCCGCTTGGTAGCGCACCCGATCGGCCACCGCGTGGCACAGCTGCAAAGCGTTGACCACCGAGACTTCGGTCGTGGCCACCTGCGCACGCGCCCACGCGGTGAGCGCGTCATCGGGCTGGGTCAAGGGCCCGGCGCGCTGGAACACCGCGGGGTGCAAGGCTTTGGGGTCGTCTTGCCACTGCGCCAGGTCGTGGGTGTCGACCACGCCGCGCGCTTGGATGTGGTGGTGCAGACAGCGTTGGTCGGCACTGGCGGTCACGCACACGCTGTGCAGGCGGTTGCTCAGCACATCGGGCAAGGCATCCAGCACACCCGGGGTTTGCAAACCCCAATCCAACACGGTTTGTGTGGCGCCACTTTGGGGCCACAGGTGCAGCGTTTGCATCGCGTAGAGCAAAGGCTGGCTGTAG